>Ga0180433_10012141_pt1 | contig 10107 bp, 18 predicted proteins | sample SS_ome_8_FD_132980 | JGI IMG/M metagenome (GOLD analysis project Ga0180433, IMG submission 132980) | Hypersaline lake sediment archaeal communities from the Salton Sea, California, USA - SS_1_D_1 metaG | ecosystem: Environmental > Aquatic > Non-marine Saline and Alkaline > Hypersaline >...
TGATTATTTTTTGCAACATTTTCAGGCATTTGGACAGGGTGCAATCTGTCTTTAATGAAATGTGGCAGATACCAAACAGAAGTCAAAGGGTCTATTTCTTCTTGCTCGTTAATTGTTTTTACCATTTTTCTTTTTTCTTGAGAGTGGAAACTACCCATTTTAATGGGTTTATAGGATGTAATTAATCTATCTATCATCATTTCAATCGTCCCATTGTTTATTCTTGGTAGCATAAATTTTCTTCACAACTTAATCTTATTTTAACATTTAATGGTATTGCTTGATACCATATTAAATTATACCATTGGTTATTAATCCTAATATTTTTAGTTTCACATATTTCTTTACAACTTGAAAAACCACAAGTTGTTCTACATTTATATATAGCATCTGATACTTCACCTATTACAATTATCTTTTCTGGTTTTTCTGGTGTTGGTATTAATGTTATTAAATATAATACAAAAATTATTGATAATATACTTAATAATACAATAAATAAATATATTAACCGAGATATACTTTTTTTAAATGATGTTCTTAAAAAAACATAAGGAATTAACAAAATATAGATTAAAATGTAACTATCATCTTGTTTAGTAAATAAACTTAACCAAGAATCATCTTCAAGTTCTTTTAACATTTTTTTACTTAATTTCATAAAAATCACCAAAGGATACTTTTGAACCTGTAATCTTAAACATCTTACATCACCTTATCAATTATTTTTCTGTTTTTACTCAAATCCATTATTAATCCCGCTTTATGATTTTTAATTTTCATATTATATGTTCTAACAAAACAATTATTAAAACACATTTCAGATACTGTTGAGTTACCCCACATTTTAGATATTGTTGAGTTACCCCACATTTTAGATACTGTTGAGTTACCCCACATTTTAGATACTGTTGAGTTATAAATTATCTTTATGTGTTTGTTTTTTAATTCTTTAATTTTTTTATTTATTAAACAATTATTTTCTATTTGTTTATCTAATGCTTTTAATACTGCTTTTTTATGTTTATCAGTATGCCAATCTATTGTATTTAATTCATCGATTTTATAATCCCATCTTTCTATTGGCAAATCATATTTATCATCTTGGGGTGTAACTTCAATTCTACACCAAGTTCTGTTAACTATCTTATCATCTTTAAGATTATGTTCTTTAATAATATCTTCGTGTGAATCATGAATATCTGAATCTAACACAATCCCTGTTTTTGTTACAATACAACTATAAAATTTACACATTTTATATCACCAATTTAATTTCTTTAGGTTTAGTCTTTTCTTTTTTCTTGAGAGTGGAAACTACCCATTTTAATGGGTTTAGAGGATGTCATTTTTTGTTTTTTTTGATTATTTTTTTTTATTTTATAAAGATGTAATTTATATGTTAATATATATTACATTACTATATAAAGCTTTTGTTTTTTTTTTTGATTATTTTTTTTTCCATACGAAACAAAGGTGTATTTTTTTTTCCATACGAAACAAAGGTGTATTACTAAAGAATATAAATATTTATATAACAAACGTAATATATTTTACATAATAATGACAAAAAGTTTACATATAACAATTTCAGATTACGCATACGATAGAATTTTTTATGGTTTTAATGGTAATAAATCAGCAAGAAGCGAAGAATTATTATTAAAAGGCCAAGATTCTGAATTTGGAGAAAAAAAAGACATTCTTGTTAAACTTAACGAAGCCGAAAAAAAAATAAAATATCTTAATGAAAAAACCACAAAATTAGAAAGAGAAAGAAGTTTATTAAAATCAAAATTAGATAAAAAAAACGAATATGGCGAAGCTGAAAAAATGGCCGACGCTGTTTTAAATAGGGGTTTATTTTAATGAATATATGCTGGAGTAAAAAAAATAAAAAATATTATCTTTTAGATAATAAAATTAAATGTAATATATGCAATAATTATATTTTTGTAAATGCCATTATAAATACTACTTTTAACGAATTAACCAAAGAAATAGAACAAAGGCCATATTGTTTAAATTGTTTTGAAAAAGTTAAACGTAATTTAGACGGATCGGTAATTTTAGTTTTATTAAAAGAACATCCCCAAGATTCTATACCAGTTATAAACGACACATTAATAGTTAAACAAAAACAAAACAGCCAAGCTATTGGCGGCGAAATACTTTCAGATAAACAAATAAATAAAGAGGATTTTTCTAAATTAGATATTTCAAGAGCAAGAGTTTCTTTTAATGAAAATAGAAATAAAGATCTAGATTTCGAAAAAATTCTTTTAGAGTTTGAAAAAAGAAAAAAAGAACTCGGAACATATTTTAGAGACGAAAACGACTTTGATGATTATTTAAATAAAATAACAGAATCAAAGCCAGTAATAGAGAACAATAAAAAAAAGCAGTTGGGGGTTGATAGTTCCACGATAAAGGAATCACTAAAAAGCTAAGGTTTTATTCCATATATCAAAAAGCACTCCGGCTTAAAGCTGTAATTCTGCCTTAGCTTTTTAGTGCCTAAAATAAAAATGAAAAAATGGTTTTGTTTGGTTGCCAAAAAAAAACACTGATCACGCCAAACATTAAAAGGGGTTTATGGCTCTTTTCCCCGCCATTTCAAAATTTAAAATGAAACTAAGAGAACTCGAAAAAGCCCAATATTATTTTTACAAAAATAATTTGTATATGGAAACATACGGAATAATTGAAAATGACACATACAGAAACTAACGAAAGCGTTTTAGAACGGATCGCAAAAGCCGACAGCATTAAAAAAGAAGATATAGCTGTTGAGTGTTGCGTTTGCCATAAATATAAAGATAAAAATAACGAATGGCGTTTGCCTAGTTATTGTGAGCGTTATAATATTCTTAGATCAAAATTAGTTAGCCATACATATTGCGAAGATTGTTATAAAAAAATAATTAACGAGGTGTCTAAAAAATGAATATAGGGCTTTTATATCCTTTCGACGATAAAAAACTCGAACAAGAACAAAAGGCAGGCAAAGAGGTTACTGTTGGAATAGATCCAGATTTTTTATTAAATATGATAAATGCGTCAGAAATTAATAATAAATACGCTCTTGCTGAAGTTTTAATAGAAATTAAATCTATGGCTATGGAATTATTGGGAAAGGTAGAAATTAATAAAGATGAAAGAAAAAAAACTAAATAGTTTTTTAGAGATTAAACATAAGTTTAATCGTTGGCGTTGGAAAAAACTTAAATCAGGATACATTTTCGATAGATTAATATTTAAAATAGGTATGCTGATTATATTTTTTTATCTTTTTTTTATAGCTTATTCTACGGATTTTGATTTTTCTAAAAAAATATATGCTCACTGCCCAGAAGATCAAATAGGTGGTTGTAGTAATGATTGGGCATTTAATAATACAGATAGCCCGATTCCATATAAATATAGAGAATATTGCGTTTATAAATGGTGTCAAGATGAAAGACTGCCAGCTGGCTTTACTTTTGGAAAATTGCCACCAAAAAAATTGACTTTTGCCCCTTATATATCTTTTGCAATTCTTATTTTATGTTTTGTATTTAATCATATTTTACATAATAAAGCAAAAATAAATTGGAGCGAATTAAACAAATGAAAGAAATTAAAATAACAGCACTAAACGAAAAAGGAAAAAATGCTTTAAAACAACATTATGACGAAAGTAGAAAGCTTAGAATAATCCATAAGATTACATTTAAGCAATTAGGGTTTAGGCAAAAAATAGAATCTACAGATCCGTTTATTCTTTTTTTAGAAATAAAAAATAAATATTTTAGGAACGTCTTAGGGCCTGAGAAATTTAAAAATCAGATTATAGAAACAATGTCAAAAAACGGAGCAAATCCAAAAGACTATAAAATCGAGGTAATAGAATGAGCGAAGAAAAAAGAGTTTTGCCACAAAGCGATTTAGATTTACAATTAATGACTATTGATAGTGTATGGGGAAAACAAGAAATTAATAAAGACCTAAAAGCAAAGCTTTCAAAATTTTTTGTTACTGAAAATAAAGAAATAACTATGGAAAGTTTATGGGGTTTGTTGGGTTTTTATACTAGAGATATGCGTTTGGCTAATCTTTCTCAGTGGAACGGGGAATTTGAATACTGCCAATATTATCTAGATTTAGCAAACGATTTATTACAAGCAGAAATGATTGAGCCGTTTTTGGTTGCACTTTCTAGGGTGGCTACTATGTTAGAATTAAGCCAAAGTAAAGGCGGGTTTTTGAGAAGAAACCAAAACACCTTAACAACCAAAAATTTACGGGGCGAACTAGATCCGCCAAAGAAAAAACTTTTTGGCAGCAATAAAAAAGAATATGGGGGAGATTATTAAAATGGGATTACATCCAGTTTTTATACAGGCGTTTTATTATGCAATAGTTATGGTTTTAATGACTTTTTGTATAGCATTTTTACAAAAGGGCTTTTTTTGGAAATATGTTAAAGTAAGACTGAGTTTTGGAAAATTAGTTTTAGTTAAAGTTAGGGCAATAAATAGGGATTATTATGCTACTGGAACTATTGAAGAAGAATTTTTAATATATCAATTTAATAAAAATACAAAAAGGATAAAGATAGAGGATAATAAAGCTTTTTATCGTTGTTTGGCTGTTAGTTGTATAGATGTTGATGAAAGAAAAAACTGCGTCATTACTGTTGATTATTCAAGCACTAACGGATTTGACGCAATAAAATATAACGATCTTTATTTAAGGGCTTTATATAAACCCAGCATTATAGATAAAAAAGAAAAAATAATGCAAATTTTATTAATTGGTATTGGGCTGGGTGTTTTAATAATAGCTTTTTTAACGTGGCAAAATTACGCAACGCTTTCTGCCATAGCTAAATCTGGAGCAATAGGAAAAGTTAGCGCAGGGGTGTTATAATTGGCTTGTTTTGGGGTTAGATTATCTAAAATAAACAAAGAAGCTAAAAAGTTTATAAAAGAAACAAACAAAAGATTAAACGAAGAACATATTTTAAATAATCCTTTTAGAAATTCTGGAATTTTGCTTTTAGATAATGTTCTTTGTTGTGTTTTTAATCCAATTTATTTAAATTTTCCAAAGTTTGCTTTATTTTTTTTATTTCCTATAATTTTTTATTTTAAAGGATTTGTTTTATCTTTTTGGTATTTGCCCCCTTTAATAATGCTTGTTGCTACGCTTTTTTGGAGTAAATATTTTTATTTCTTGTTTCTTATTTTGGGATTAAAAAAAGAGGGTTACGACGGAAAAATAAAGTTAATTAAAAAAGATGATCTTATAGAGGAGTTTTTTATAAATGGGACAAAGAGAAGTAATTAAATTTTTAGAAGATAAAAGAAGCATTAATGAGGATTGGTTTGCTGTAGTTGATGTTGAAAAAGGCCTAAAAGATAGGGGTTTTTCTAATGGAGTTATTAAGGGCGTTTGTAATGATCTGTATAAATTAGCTGCATTTAATTTAATTCAATGGAAAGGAGAGGGTATTTGGAAACATAGAAAGGTATTTAGAGCGAAAAAAAAATATATATAGGTATACACTTAAATTCAAAAGTATATACTTTATATGTTTATTATATACTATCGTTATATCTGGGCAATTAGGACAATGGTAGATTTTAACAATGAAGCAACTATAGGAACGCCAGCAGTAGATATAGTTAGAGTATTAATCCTACAAGCTAGAGAAAATCTCTTAGATTCTTTAGAAATTTACATAAAAAAAACAAACGCAAGCGTAGATTGGCCACAAGATTCTTTAAGATCGAGAATTTTAACGCTTTTTTTTCATCTACAATCTTATTATAAAAGAACTCTTACTAAAACAGAATATAAGGACCTATATAATAAATACACAAAGGTTTTTTTTAATTCTGAAGAACTTACTAAAGAAGAAATTTTAGATTTTGTTACTTCTCTTAATGATACTTTAGACGATTTAAGATTAACAAGAATAGATAATAAAAGAGTATATGATCGAACAAATATCGAAGAAGATAATAAAGAAAACGGGTTGCATTAAATATGGAAAAAGACAAACTAAAAGTAAATTATTGGTGTGCTTATTGCGGAACTAAATTTAGCAAAGAATTAAAACAAGACGAAAAAGGGGCTTTAATAAAAGGGCAAAAGGTTTTCTGTGTGTATTGTTTAGCTTGTTTAAAAACAAAGGAGTTTTTTTAATGGTAAGGTATCTTTATGATAATGGGTATCCTTTTCATTCCAAACTAGCTGAAAATATAAACATACAAATAGAAAGAATAGAAAAAAAAAGAGCTTCTTTAATAATAATAGATGGAGCTGTTGGAACGGGAAAAACGACTCTTGCGATTGAAATGTCTGATTATATAAACGAATTAAAAGGAATTGAAAAAACAAAACTAGCAATTAAAGAACATCCCCAAATATCTTTAGGGGGCAAAGAGTTTTCTGGAAATTTTAGAGACTGCCATAAACTAAATCTTCCAGTCATTATTTATGATGAAGCTGGGGACTTTTCTAAAAGGGGATCAATAACAAGATTTAATATGATGTTAAATAGACTTTTTGAGACTTACAGGGGCTTTAAAATACTCGTAATAATCTGTTTGCCAAATTTTAACGTTTTAGACGGCCAGTTATTTGATAATCAAATCCCTAGAATGTTAATACATATAGAAGATAGGAATAACGATTATGGAACTTTTAAAGTATATAGTTTAAGTCAGATGAACTGGATCAGATACTGGTATGATAAGCTACCAAAAGGAGCTAAACATAGATGTTATTCTAAATCTATCCCTAATTTTTGCGGGCAATTTTTAAATCTTCCACCACAAAGAGAAAAACAATTAGATAATCTTTCAACATACGGAAAGAAAAATCTTTTAAAAAACACAGAAATAGAAATGAAAGGTTTATTAACTTATTCGCAATTATCTCAAAAGTGCAATAGATCTCAAATATGGATTAAAAAACAATTTTCAGAAGCAAAAATAAAAGAAAAAGCAATAATAGACAGAAAAAAATATTTTGATAAGGGGGTTTTAGATCTGTTATATTCTAGAATAGATGAAGTTAGGGAAAAACATGGAAAGAGGTTTGATGATAGAAGAAAATGAAATATCCAATAAGTATAAACGATAAAGAACTAGAAGACATAAAAGAGATAGGGCGGGCTATGGGGATAGATGATATTCATAACACTTACGGATCAATTCCTAGCATAATCAAATTTAGTATAAGTTTGGCTAAACAAACGATAAAAGATCTATCTGATGTTATACCTACTCTAGATCCAACCACTTTAGAGATTTTGCTATCGTCAATCAAAAGGAAAAAGCTGGCTCAATATCGTAAAGAAAAGAAAGAATATAAGCAAAAAGTCAAAGATTTGGTATAACGTTTAAATCCAAAAAGTGCAAAATAGTATAACTAAATGCAAAATTTGGCTTTTCCAAATATGCTATAGGGTAGGTTGTTGAGTAATGATATTAAAACTAAGCGCTACTTAAACAGCCAATTCTTAGTAATAATCGTAGTCAAATATATTAATATAACCCCTACTGGAGCAATAAAATTGCTATAATAGGCCATTATAGAGATACAAAAAGGCAAGATTATAATGCTTAAAAATTCTAAAGGAATACTAAACATCATACAAATTATTATTAAAAAAATAAGAACAATAAAAATAGTTAAATACATACTCCCAGTTATAGTATGCGTTCCACTTTGCATTATTTGGGCAATTATGCCCGATTCGTTTATAAACATTATTCCCGCCCCCACAAAAACGCAACAACTAAAAATAAGCTGATTCCATACCATAAAACGCCTAAACCTACACAAATCTGATTTGGTAAACCAATAGATTTTAATATGTTTGCTGGAGCTGTAACTATGGCAGTCAAATAATTAATTCCGGGCAGGCCAGTGATCCAGCCCAAAATATTATTAAATATATCTGTGAATGGGTTGCCTGTTGAAACTTCCACATTTTGAGCGCTAGGCAAAGCGTTCGCCGGATCTGATTCTAAAACAGAACCATCAGAAAAGCTTTCCAATATTGTTCCATTAGAATTTAAAAAAACAGGTCCTGCCGGATTTATTTCTAGTGCTGCAACTTGCGAAAACCACATTAAAATATTTAAAAACATTACAAAAACCAGTGCGACTGTTGTATTTCCCATTTATTGCCCCCCACTCCACGTTAAAAATAAGATTCCAATAATCATACTTATTGCTACGCTCCAAAAAGGAATAAATCCAGAATAAGACAATAAGCCCATAATTAAAATTCCTAAAGCCATTCCCGGAACTGGCTGGCCTATTAATGAAGCAATACCCACAATAAAAATTATAATTGTTGTTGCTATCAAAACCCTTTCAAATATACCCAATCCGTAAGTTTCGTCTTTGTTTTTAAGTAGGGTGTTGTTTCCGTATTCTGTAATTTCAATATCTAAATAAGCAGTAAAATTTCTTTTTCCGGCCAAAGTAGTCTCATAATAATAATCTAGTTTAACCTTATCGTATATATCTGCTCCAGTTATATTTATAGTTGTATCCAATTCGCCCCCTATAGCATTATTTCCAGAAGTAGAATTAACTCCGCCCGGATAAGTTAAAGTATATCCATAATTAATTAACTCTCCGTTGGGGTTTTGTATAACCCACCTAAAATTATTTAATCCAGAAATAAAATATTTTGGCGAAAACGTAATTGCTATATTATTATAGTCTTGTTCTTCGTCATAAATTGAAGAACGATCTAAAGCTATTTCGTATTCTGAGTATAAGATAGGATTTAAATAAAATATATATTCTTCATACCCCGTTTTACTAACAATAAACCTATAATTAACGTCATCTTCAAAATTAAATTTCGTTCTGCCTGTAATATCAGAGTATTTGCTTTCGATCACGTTCCAAGACCCATTAATCATACGATACATAGAAATTAAAGCATTTTCTAAATATTCAGAACTAATCTTATCCGATATAATAAAAGTAGTGGCTGTTGTATTTTTGTTTAAATATGCTGTTAAAGTTTGGTGGCTTTTGTTGTTTAATGTTAAAGTATATGTTCTTGATTTATAATTAGAATTATTAGATCCAAATAATAAACCATATTCTCCGGGATTTAAATTATCAACGTAAAAACTTCCGGTTGTAGTGTAATTTGTAAATTCGCTGATGTTTGTTGTAAATTTAATGCTTATGTTGTCAGTTAATAAATTATTTGTGCTTTCGTCTCTTATATAAATTGAAATAGAATTTTGAGTATATAAATTAATTGTATGATTATTTAAAATTTCTGAGCTAAAATTAATTAATTCTGAATTATCAGCATAACCCAAAGAGGAAATATTTAAATTATAATTTCCTGCAGCACTTTTATAAAAATATATTTCTCCGGTTGTTGTTGTAATTGATTTGGTTTCGTCGGATATTGTAAAATTGTTTATATAAGCTGAATTAATTATATCATAAGCAGTTATATTAACTCTTGGGTATTTAGTTAAATTCCAATAGACTGCCTGATTCTTTAATGTTGTGCTTCCGTTTTCTGTGCTTCCGTTTGCATAATTTAAAGTATAATTCCAATAAAAAGGGATGTTTGTATTATTTAAATACACAAAAGGGGGAATAATTTCTGTTAAAAACTCAACATAAGAATTATTAGTATGATTTATTATTCCAGAATATTCAGTATTATTATATGTTAAAGTAGCGTTTGTATTGCTAGTTAAATTATAATCCTCAAATAATAAACCAAATTCATCCAGTGAGTTTTCTAAAATAGTGGGTGAGTAAATTTCAGTTATTCCACTGACTTCTTTGCTTACTGTAAAATCTATGAAGTCTAACCATTCTGTTCTTGTTGCATTACGTGAACCAGTTCCCCCATAATACCACCCTTCTGTAAAATTCATAGGAACTCTTGCGTCTGGAAATGGGTATGCTCCCCCATTTGTTCCGTAACAAGCTACGTCACCCCCACTAGATTTATATTGCATTATACAATATTTTACTCCTTTTTGCATTTCGTATGAATTATTTGAAAAATCTGCTATTCCACCTACAATAGATACGTTTACTAATGCTGTGCTTAAA
>Ga0180433_10012142_pt1 | contig 10107 bp, 7 predicted proteins | sample SS_ome_8_FD_132980 | JGI IMG/M metagenome (GOLD analysis project Ga0180433, IMG submission 132980) | Hypersaline lake sediment archaeal communities from the Salton Sea, California, USA - SS_1_D_1 metaG | ecosystem: Environmental > Aquatic > Non-marine Saline and Alkaline > Hypersaline > Sediment...
ATTTTTTCAAAAAGGCAGCATAAAAAACAGTCGCCCAGGCAAAAAAAGGCACTGATAAGAAAAAAGCATAAAAGCCTCCTTGGGTCGCCCAAAGCCAGCTATCCGGAGAAAAAAGCATCATTATTCCCGCTAAAACACCAACAAACCAGCTTCTGGCAGCCAGTTTGCCCAAAAGAACAACAGCACTGGCTGTCAAGGGGACTGCCAGCCAACAAAACAGCCTAACTACCTGAACAATTGATAATCCGGAAACTTTATGGTAAAAAACAGTCGCTACAGTGGCTAAAGGCGGGTAAATATAAAGAAAAGGCATCCCGCCCCCCCAGCTATAATTCCATCTAGGAATATATGGATAATATCGAGCCAGATAGTCGGCAAAGCTTAGATGAAAGGCCATGTCGCTGCCCCAATTAAAAGAACCAATTAAAAGAGTCCAGGTAAAATAATAAGCAAGAGAAAACATCAAAAGAGCGGCTAAAGAAAAAACGCCAAGATCAAATAGAAATTTTACTATTTTAAGAAGTTGTTTCATTAAGTTCATTTTACTGCCCTCAAGACAATTTTATCAATTGATAGTTTACGGAGAATTGCCTTCCCGCCAGCCGCTTCTTGATTTCCCATAAGTTTCTCTTTCCAATTCATCAACCAAATTGGTCGGCAAAACCGTTCTCTGTTTTAAAAACTCCGGGGCCCACCAAAGGCCAGGGAGGATTCCTAAAAAAACATGGCGCAATTTAATTGTCTTCGTTTTTTTGACCCGGTAGCCAAGCGAGCCAAAATGTCTTTTTAAAAAGAAAAACAACCATCCAAAAGGCAAATACCTGGCATAATAACAAATCCCATTGCGGGTATAATAAAACCCTAACCTGCTGCGGTAGTCGCTTCCCTTTTTAGCCTTCTTCTCAATTACTTTAATTTGCGGAAAAACCCGGACGGCAAGCCCTGCCAAACGAACGCGGGTTGCCCACTCAAGCTCTGACAAATACATAAAATATCTCTTCTCATAGCCGCCGACTTTTTCAAAAGTTTTCTTCCTCAAAGCAACACTGCCGCCGGCAAAATGCAAAACCTGAAAACCGCCGTCTTTTAATTTTTTCCTTAGATTGTAGGCCGGCCCATAAAAACGGCCGTCTTCAAAAAAAAGAGCAGCGCAGGCCAATCCCAACTGCTCATCATGCTTTAACTTCTCAACATATTTGGCAACGACGTTTTTATCAGGTAAAACATCACTGTCAAACAAAACCAAATACTCTCCTTGAGCCTCCCTCATCCCATGGTTAAAACCAGACTTGCCATGATTTTTCTGCAAAGCAACTATCTTAACTTTAGGAAACTTTTTGACTATAAGGGCTACGCTGCCATCAGTTGAAGCATTATCTACCACCAAGGTTTCAAAGTCCTTAAAAGTCTGCTTTTCAAGCTTCTCCAAAAGCGCCAAAACCTCCTCTTTCCTGTTCCAGTTTAAAATAATCACGCTAACCATGATTTTTATTTTAGCAGGTTTCTTAAACCAAATTTAAATGCTAAAATCTCATTTAGAAATATGCCGTTTGCTAACCGTCTTAAACTTTTAAAAAACTATCTTAAAAAAAACTCCTTTGCTTCTCATGGCCCGGTTGAGGTCGGCATCGAAATCACCAATCGCTGCAACCTAAACTGCATTATGTGCAGCCGGCAAATCATGAAAAGGCCTGAAGGCGATATCAGCTGGAAGCTTTTTAAAAAAATTGTTGACCAAACCTGTAAAACCGCAGAAATATACGGTCTCTATGGCCTGGGAGAGCCGCTTTTAAATCCCCAACTATTCAAGATGATTGACTACTGCCATAAAAAAGGCGTTCCTGTCGCTCTTTCCACCAATGCCGTTCTTTTAAACAAGAAAACAGCTGAAAAATTAATCAGCCATCCACCTGACCACCTGCTTTTCGCCTTGGATGCCCACCGGGAAAAAACTTACCGGAAGATAAGAAGAGGTAAAAATTTAAAGCGCGTCCAAAAAAATATTCAGTATTACTTAAAAAGAAAGCGGGAAGAACGACCGCCGACTTTTGCCGCCATCCTTTTTGTTAAACAAGCCCTAAACAAAAAAGAAGTAAAACCCTTTAAAAAATACTGGAAAAGCAAAGGCGCTAGCCACATTCATATAAAACCAATGGCTGAAAAAATTAACTTAAAACCTGGCTCTGCCAGGCCCCGGCACTGCCTCTCGCCCTGGCGCTATTTTGTCGTCACTTGGCAGGGCGAAGTTCACGCCTGCTGTCTTGATGCCAACAACACCTTCAGGCTTGGCAATATAAAAAACCAGTCTTTTGAGAGCATCTGGAACAGCCCGGCCTGGCAATCTTTACGGACAAGCTTTAAAACCGGCCGCTTAAAACCGCTTTGCCGCTGCTGCACCCTCCGCCAGCCATCTCTGCTAGCTACCATTATCATGTCCGTCTTTCCAGAACTGACTATTAAAAAAATCGTCCCCATAGCTGACCAGATCAGAGAACTCTCCCCCCGCTTAATCTCTATAATGCTGGGGCAAAAAAAATGATCTCCGTTATCCTCCCTTTATCAGAAAAAGAAACCAAAAAACAAATCAAAGACTGTCTTGATTCACTAAAGGCTCAGGCTTTCAAAAACTTTGAGCTTATTATTGTCTGTTTTCCTTCAACAAAAGAGAAGTTATCCAAGCTTTTCAAAAATTATCCTTTCATCTCAAAAGTCATTAGCGGCAGTTGGGGCAAATCAGCTGCCCGCAATATTGGCGCCCGGCAAGCTAAGGGCAAATACCTTTACCATCTTGATGCTGATATTATGCCAACCACTCAAGTCCTTTCTCAATGTTCTAAAAAAGCAAAAAAAGGAGCTAAGGCAATTATTATCCCTGACAAAGAAGCCCCCGGCTCTCATCTTATCACTCAGTGCCGCAGCCTTGAAAAACGCCTCCTCCAAAATAGCTCGACAATTTTAGTCCCTCTTTTTCTCAAAAAAAGCCTTTTTGAAAAAATCAAAGGTTATGATGAAAGCCTCGATCCCTTAGATGACTGGGACCTCCATCTTAAATTAAAAAAGCAGGCTGTTAAATTTGAAAGCATTACTGCGCCGGTTGCCATCAGAGAAACTACCAGTTTTAAAAAGGCCCTTGAGAGAAAATACCAAAGAGGCAGGCTTTACCCCCTCTTTAAAAAAAAACACAAAAAAATCCCTTATTTAAACCCTAAAAAGCGCTTGGCTGATTATTTAAAAAATCGCCGGCAGCTAATTAAAAATCCTCTCGTCACCTTAAGCCTTTTTTTCCTAAAAGCAGGTGATGTTTTAGCTTTTTTCTGGGGAACACTTTACCCCCCAAGGCCCAAAAACCGCTATGCCCTTGCTAAAATTGCCAAAAGATATGACCAAAAGCGGCTTAACACTTACAAACATTTGGCAGAAATAAGGTCACTCTTAAAACTCCTTCCCCAAAAAAAAATAAAAATCCTGGAAATCGGCTGCGGCACCGGCCGAATCACCAAAGAACTTGTTGACAAAGGTTATAAAATAACCGCCGTTGACAACTCAGCGGCCATGCTTAGGCAGTATCAAAAAAAAGCCGGCCTGCCCAAAGCCCGGCTGGCCGATGCTGCCTGCCTTCCTTTTGCTGACAACTCCTTTCCAATTGTCCTTTCTCTCCGCCTTATCTGGCATCTTAAAAAAAAAGATATTGACAAAATGTTTTCTGAGGCAGCTCGGGTTTCCTCAAATCTTGTCATTCTTGATATAAGCAATAAAAAACGCTGGCCAAAAATCTACCGCCGGCTCCATACAAGTAATTATTTTTTTGACCTTAAAGAATTTGCCCGCCTTTGCAAAAAAGAAAACTTTAAGATAGAAGCTAAGATCCCTCTAGACACCCTTATTCCCTTTTGGTTTAAGTTTCTCCCCTCAAAGCTAAAAATCAACCTCTTTCCTCTAATTTACCAGGCCGATCTCATGCTTGGCCGCCTCATCCCGCCGGGAAGATACTTAGTCAAACTTAAAAAATTTCAGAAGCCTTTTAAAAATGACAAGGGGTGAGCAATCAAGCTCGGACAAAGCATACATTCATGAGTGCAAAAACATTCGCCTTTAACAACTTTTTTTCGTAAAGTTTTGGCCTTTTTGCTCTGCCAAATCTCTGCAAAACTCTTTTCTTTTAAATTGCCTATTTTGCCCAAAAGCTCGCAAAAACTGACTGAACCGTCTTCAAAAACTGTTGCCATCAACCTACCGGCTTCGCAAGGAACAAGCTGTTTTTTCCCCTGCAAAATCTTAAGTTGAATATTAAAAATTATTTTTTCTAAAAATCGACTTGGCAAGGACCTTTCTCCTTTAAATTTTTTAAATTTATAAGCAAAAAGCTTTTTTAATTTATTCTGCTCAGGCAATTTTAGGTCATGGTTGCGCCGCTCCCCTCTTATTAAAGATAAAGAAAACAGCCAGCTTTCAGCAAATAGCTTAGGCATCTGGTCGATTAGTTTAAAAAGATCTTTGCAGTTGAGGTTAAAAACAACCCCATTTGGCCGCAGCCGCAAATTTTTGTATTTTTTCTGCAAAACTGTTAAACGCTGATAGGTCTGCATGAATTTATCAAAAGCCCCTTTTACTCCCCTGATTTTGTCATGGACTTTTTCTGTCCCATCCAAAGAAGGGCAAACAATAACCTGAAGTTTTGGAGAAATCTTTACTATTTTTTCTAAGAGTTCAGCCGTTTTTTGCGGCAGTAAAAAATTACTCGCCAGAGAAGCGGTTTTTAAACTATTATTCTGCCAAAAGATTTTTACAATCTCCACCAAGTCATCCCTTAAAAATGGCTCGCCGCCTGAAATCATTAAAAGCTCCAAATGGTTTAAATCAAGGCTTAGTTTTTTAATAACATCCAAAGAAATCTCTGCTTTTTTCTTTTTGTCCAAAGACTGCCAGTAAAAACAATGCTGGCAGCGCGCATTACAGCGATTAGTCACAAAAAGCGTCAACACCGGTGGCCGCTGGCAAAAATATTTGCCCAGGGTGTAGTACCAAAATGTTCTTATTGATTCTTTCATCTATGTCTTATAGATAACACCAATAAAAATTAAAACTATATAGAAACTGCCACTCAAAATTTTCAATTATCAATTTTCAATTTTCAGTCAATAATCAATTTACAAATTTTCAAACAGTTTATAGTCAATATAACCAAAATATTTGAAAATTAAATCATTGAAAATTCATTGTTAAATTGTAAATTGCAAAATTGTAAATTAACAGTAGTCCTAAATTCTAAATACTCTCTCTATTGTTTTGCCCAAGAACCCAGACAAAAATTCCCCATTGGCAAGCCAGTTTAGCTAAAAAAATACCGGGAATTAATAAAAAAATCTTTTGCTTTAAGTTAACAACAACTGCAATAGCCGTAGCCAGCAAAGCAAAGGGTAAAATGAAAACCCAGTAAAGCCAGGGCTTACCCACTATTTTTAAAAATTTAAACCAAAAATTATTGTCAGCATAACGCTTTTCAATCAGCAAACCCTTTATCCTCCCATTTTTATACTGATATTTTAAAACCTCTCCTAAACTGGTTCGCTTGTGATCATGCCAAACTTTGACTTTCGGCTCATAAACCGTTTGCCAGCCCATTTTTTTTAAACGCCAGCACAAATCAAGATCTTCGCCAATCATCAGGTTTTCATCAAAGCCGCCAACCTTTTTAAAAACACTCCTTCTTATCCCCAAACTGGCACTGCAAACAGGCATAAAACAACGCTTCTCTTTTTGGGTAAAAGTAAAATTGGCAAAATCCAGACAGCGGCTGAAATATTTTTTTGACTTTCCTCTAATCATCCCGCCAACCGCTCCGATTCGCTTATCAGCCAAAGCTTTAAGATTTTCTTCAAGCCAATTTTTTTCTGCCTGGCAATCATCATCTAGGAAAAGCAAGATTTCACCTTTAGCACGCTTGGCTCCCTTATTTCTTGCCTGAGCAGGATTTAAACCTTTTGCTTTAATTTTTATAATCTGCAAACCGGGATAGTTTTGCCTTTTAACTGAGTTAATTGCTTTTTGCGCCAGTTTTTCTCTGGTTACCGGAATAATAACACTGACTTTTTTCATTGATTTTTTATTACCTCTAAAACCTCTTCAGTAAACTTTTGCCAGTTCATATTTTTCTTAAGCCATAAATAGCCTTTTTCAGCCATTTTTTCAAATCGATTTTTATTTTGGTAAACCTGCCAGATGTGCTTGGCAAAAGCTTGTGGCCTGGCCGGGCAGACGAGCCCAATTTTCTCTTTTTCAAGCAACTCGCCTACTCCGGCTTCATCAGAAACAATGGAGATTGTCTTAGCTGATAAAGCCTCCAAAGGCGTTAAGCCCCAGCTTTGCTTAAAAGCAGGGAAAAGATTAATGTCTGCTGACCAATACAAGTCTCTTAATCCTTTGCTTGAAACAAAGCCTAAAAACTTCACCTTTTTCTGCAGGCCCAAGGCTTTTGACTTTGCTTTTAAAATTTGCTCCTTAGCGCCCCGGCCGACAACAAACAAAATCGCTTCAGGGATCTTGCTTTCAACAAGTTTTAAAGCCTCGAGGCAAACAATCTGGTTTTTGATCTCATATAATTTGCCGACCGTTAAAAGGACAAATTTATTGCCTTTTCGCTTTATTTTTCCCCGAGAGAAAAATTCAAAATCAGGAGGAGCATTAACAATAACCGCTTCCTTGCCATAGCGTTTTTTAACCCACTTTTGGCTTTTTGAAGAAAAAACAATAATTTTATCAATCATTTTAACAAACGATTTATCCAAAGTGCTGGCCGCCACCGCCCAAGCAAGGGCTTTCAAAAAGCCCTGCTCTTTTATTTTAACTTTCGCTGGCGGCTCACTGCACAGCCAGACAACAGGGATTTTTTTAAACCAACCAACTAGGACAGCTACCCAGTAAGAAGGCAGATTATGCGGCTGAAGAACTGTTTTTTTATCTGAATTTTTAAAAACCAGGTAAAAAAGAACTAAGGGTCCAAAAAGCAAGAAGAAGAGCTGGTTTTTCTGGCAAAGGCGGGCAATTTTTCTGCCCGGAGTAATATATTTTACCTGCCGGGCTTTAGGGCTAACGCCCCTAAAATCGGTAAAAAGGGCTGCCAGTTCAACCTGATGGCCTTTCTGGCCCAGATGAAAAGCCAAACAAGCACTAACCCCTTCTGAGCCGCCGGCTTTAATCCAAGGCTGGATAATTAAAATCTTCATCTTGCTTTTAATATTGCCTCCTCTGTTTTTCTGGCCTGCTTGCCAAGATCAAAAAGTTTTTCAGCTCGCCGCCGGTTTTTTTCTCCCAACTCTCTTCTTCTGGCCGGCTCAGCAACTAGGCCTGTCAAAGCTTTATAAAGCTCCTCTCGACTCTCCTGCTCAATTAACAAGTTTTCTTTTCCTATTTCTTCTTTAATGCCGCCGCAGCGGCTGGCTACAATCGGCAGGCCCGAAGCCATTGCCTCTAGTAAAGCATAAGAAAAAAATTCTTCACCAAATTTAATCCCCAAATGATTTGCATCTTTGCTTGGCATTACAAAAATATCTACCAGGCGGTAAATTTCAGGCATGTCAAGATAGGAAACTTTGCCCAAATACTTAATCGGCCATTTTTTTGCTGCTTCCCTGACCTCATCGGCCATCTTTCCCTGACCAGCCACCCAAAGCTCTATTTTAGGAAACTGACGACAAAGCTTTGAAAAAACAGCTAAAAGATCGTCTAAACCTTTGCTCTCAACTAACTGACCGCTAAAAAGAATTCTCGTTTTCTGCCAGGCTTTTTCTTCAACCGGATAAAACCTTTTTAAATCAACGCCCGGATAAATAACCTTAATTTTACCAGCTGGTACTTTAAAAAAACGAAGATAATTTTCTGCTGCCCGATTGCTTTTGGCCAAAAAAAGATCAGTCCATTTCAAGGTTTTTCTGACATTTAAAGAGTAAGGCGGAATAAACCAGGAAGGGTGGGGAAAGCTCGTCCAAACAGTCGTTGTCATCAATTTCTTATATTTTTTGGCCAGACAAGCAGCTTGGGCGCTGAAAAAATACATTAACTCAAAAGTATTAACTAAATCAACATCTCTTAAATGCTTTTCCAGATTTACTACTTTAAGCCATGAACGATGATCGCTCTTGCCGCCAAAAAGCTTTATAGGGTCAACTAAAAACCAAGGCCTAAATTCAAGATTGCTCAAAAAAACAACCTCAAGTTTTTTAAAGCAGGAAAAAAATTCCCGTTGACTCCCTCGCGGCCGCCTTCCCCTCAAAACTCCAATACGCATCAATTCGTAATTCGTAAACCGTCATCCGTAATACGTAAAAAGAAAAAATAAAAAAATTACGGTTTACATATTACGTATTACGTATTACGAAGTTTAATAGTTTTCTTCTTCCCCTTCCCTAACCCAAGAAAACGGTTTTTTTAAATTAAAACCTTTAAACTCCTTAAACATCTTAAACATCTTATCAGCCAGAGGCTGATGGGCCCCTGGCCCAAACCTAAAAACGCCCGGCTTTACCAGATAAACCATCAAACCAATCAAGGTCAAGCCAGAAACCACATAAGCCAGCCAATCGCTTATTGGCCTGACAATCCTCAGCTCAACCTTATCGCCTGCCTGAATCTCGGGCAGTTGAACAAACATCATCTCCGCCCCCGCCCTCTCAATCTTCAGCTGGTGGCTGGTGGCTGGTGGCTGGTGGCTAGCGAAGCTCGCCTTCCAATACGGATAATAAGCTTCTTTAAAATAAAGTGAGGCCCCCTCACCAATATCGCGGTTAAAAATAAAATCTACCCTGTCAGGATTATCCCTTTTAGCTGAAAAGTCTTTTTCAAACTGAAAATTTACTAACTTTTTGCCCTCAAGCAGCCAATCGATTAACCTGCCGGCCAAAACCATTTCAGGATGAGTATGGTCAAAAACAGAAACGTGAGAAATTATATTCATGCCCGACCAGACAATTCTACCCTCCCCATACTGGCCACCGGCAATTAATGGATGGCCCTGGACCGTTAAAATTGGCTTAGCCCATTCTCTTAAAGTATCCGCTGAAGATACTTTCCAAGAATCATCTTTCCAAACTAAAGGTTCAAAGCCGGCAACATCAATGTCCTCGGTATCAATTACCCCTTTATGGAGCTGAAAGTCGCTAACTTTCCCAAAGTTTGTCCACTCCAAAGACGCCGTCGGAAAAAAGTCCGCTGTCTCCTCTCTTTCCCAATCAGCCGCCACTTTTTCCCAGCCGGTTTCAATAAACAGCCTGCCGCCTTGGCTTAAATATTGGTCCAGAAGCCGCCAAGCCTTTTCAGCGCTTTTATACTGATAGCCATGCAAAAACAGCACATCATAATCTTGAAGCTCTTTTAGGGTATAATCATCGACCCTTTCTTTACCATGAATCAAAAATGCCTCATCATAAGAAGCCAGGCCAAAATGGGCTTTGATGAAAATAGTCTCATAAGCACGCCTCGCTTCACTGCCAATCACTAAAATCTTAGGTTTGTCAAAAACAGCTACTATTGGTTCTCCTTGGGGAAGTTCTAATAGAGAAGCTCTTTTTTTCTCCTGGCCCTCAAGAGCATTAACGCTTTCAAAGCCTGCCTGAGACAATTTCTCAAAATATCGGTTTTCTTCATCAAATTTTCCCCTAAGAATAATGTTTTTAACCCCAAACCACTGAGCGATTTCCGGTAAAGCAGCCGGGTCTTTGTAAACCTTGTCCCCTGTATAAAAATTGCTTATCTGATAACCATATAGCCGGTTAATCAAAGACAAATTAGCGCCATAAAGAGACAGCTGAGGCGTTTGCTTAGCATAAGGCCCTTGCTGGCACATATCAGTTTCCGAGGGTGAAGTATCGTAGCGAAAAAATAAGTTATCAGGAATCAGGGAAAAGTAATCCTTATTTTCTTCTAACGAAAATTCTTTTTGGGGAAAGCGTTTAAGCTTAGAAACAACCTTTCTAAAACTTAAATCCTCGTAAAGCTCTGGCCAAAGCTTATGTCTTGCCTGGCACAATACTTGAGCTGCCCCAGATGGCTTACCAAAATCACATGCTTTTACTAACTGGTCAACATCCTCATCAGTAAAATTGTCCTGACAGA
>Ga0180433_10012143_pt1 | contig 10107 bp, 10 predicted proteins | sample SS_ome_8_FD_132980 | JGI IMG/M metagenome (GOLD analysis project Ga0180433, IMG submission 132980) | Hypersaline lake sediment archaeal communities from the Salton Sea, California, USA - SS_1_D_1 metaG | ecosystem: Environmental > Aquatic > Non-marine Saline and Alkaline > Hypersaline >...
TGGGCGTTGATGCTTAGGGTATCTTGCATGGTGGTTCACCTTTTGTTGCGTGATTAAGGTGAATGAGTTTGGCAAAGTTAAGATGGGTTGGCTAGACTGTGGTTATTGGATCGCTTACGTTACTGTTGGATTCTAGCGCGCTAGGTAGAAATTTACAAATGTCCAGATAGTTACCATCTCTAAATCAGCTGGTCATATTCTCACACCTAGGCTAAAATTGCGCCTAAGATAATAACAAGGTAAGGATCTTCTCGATGTCTCTATTTGCCACAGTTAGCAAGATGTTGCGCCATATTGTATTTGGCCATGCATCTCACCTAAAACTTCATGTTGGTTTAAAGAAACTTATTAAGAGTGAGTTAGCTCGAGCTCCTAAGCCTATACTTAATGAAATTCATAAAGAGGCATTTAAGATAAAAATACGTAATAAGCACCATATAAAAGACCATGTTTCCATGGCCCACTTAGAATTCGTTAGTAAAGTACTTGCAGCCTACCAGGTGCTATTACCTATTATTAATGATAAGGAACAAACAATCAATTTTGTAAAACGTTCTGTCATGCTCGGATACGACACTCGTTCCTTACGTTGGCCACTCGCTGCGATGTTATATGCTTGTCGTAATCGAACTGCTCGCTTACAAAAAACATTTTCATGGCTTATGCGGCAGTATGGCACAAGCTTCTATTGGCAATCAAAAGCTTCAGATGATAATAGAGATTTCACACTTACTATTAGTAAGTGTTTTTACTGTGAGTTTTTTAAATCCTATGATTTGCGTGAGTTAACACCTATTCTCTGCCAACTTGATGGAATTTGGTTCGAGCAAATCAACCCTGAAAAACACGGTTTCAAATTTGATAAGGCAAACTATCAAACACAAGGGTATGGTGCTGAAACGTGTATCTTCCCGATCATTAGTATCGATAAATTTAGTGTATGAATGTTATGACAACTAAGACCCCAACTGCCGTTTTTGATAGTTTGGAATCATTGCTTGATACTGCAAAGCAGATAACGTTGCCTAAGCACATTTGTACTGAAGATTATGCACAGGCTGTTAGCTTTTTGAAGTGCTATCGTGGAAGTCTTGGGACGTTCAATGCCTATCGGCGTGAGATTGAGCGTCTGCTGCATTGGGTTGGTCTCGTTGGTAAGAAAACATTACAAAACGTTTCGCGTGATGACATAGAAGCGTTCGTTAAATTTTGTCAAAACCCACCGAAAAACTGGATTGGGCTACATAACGTTAAGCGCTTTAATGACCAAGATGGCTTGAGAGTCCCTAATTGCGCTTGGCGGCCTTTTGTTGTCTCACTCAGTAAAGCCGAGCGGGCTAAAGGCATTCAACCTAAAGTCGAGAATTACCAACTTTCACAAGGTGCCACACAAGAGACGTTTGCCATCTTGAGCACATTCTATCAATTTCTAATTACAGAAAATTTTGTGAAAGTAAATCCCGTCGGTCTTATACGCCAGAAGAGTAAATTTATTCAAAAGTCCCAAGGCGACCAACCGGTTCGACGCTTGTCGACACGGCAGTGGCGTTATTTATTACAAGCGACAGAAGAACTCGCCGCCGTCGATCCAAACAAACACGAACGAACACTTTTTATTTTGCGCGCACTCTATTGTATGTACTTAAGAATATCCGAATTAGTTGCATCACAGCGTTGGTTGCCAACGATGAACGATTTTTTTGAAGACTCTGAAGGTAACTGGTGGTTTAAAACAGTCGGTAAAGGTAATAAGGCGCGTCAAATCGCGGTATCAGACGATATGTTAGATGCGCTTAAGCAGTGGCGTGGCCATTTAGGTCTATCACCGCTGCCCTCACCCGCCGATAATTTTCCACTCATTCCACGCTTACGTGGCAAAGGTCCTATGAGTGACCCTGCACCTATACGCAGGCTCATTCAAAGTTGTTTCAACGAGACTGAAGTAAGGCTGCGTCGTGATGGGTTTGATCAAGATGCCGATATGATTGCTCACGCGACGGTACACTGGCTGCGACACACCGGTATTTCAGATGATGTAAAACACAGACCGCGTGAACACGTGCGTGACGATGCGGGCCATGGCAGTTCAGCCATTACTGATCGTTATATCGATATTGAATTACGCGAGCGTCATTCGTCTGCACGTGATAAGCCACTCGAAGGCGTAAAGGACGAGTAATTCATAAAGCGCAGTCGATTGGCGTTACTGACGACTGTCACTGATGAAAACGCCATTGCAGCACCTGCTATCATCGGATTTAATAACACCCCTAGCCACGGGTACAATACGCCCGCAGCAACCGGGATGCTAACCCCGTTATAGAGAAACGCGCCAAATAAGTTTTGTTTGATATTGCGTATCGTGCGCTTAGAAATATCGATAGCATCTGCAGTAGCCGTCAGTTGGTGACTCATCAATGTTACATCAGCGCTCTCGATCGCAACATCGGTGCCTGTGCCTATTGCAAAACCGACATCAGCTTGAGCAAGCGCTGGCGCGTCGTTGATTCCATCACCTACCATCGCAACAACTTCACCTTGTTCTTGATACGTCTTGATAATCGCGGCTTTATCTTCGGGTAAAACTTGAGCTTTGATCGTGTCAATGTTTACTTGTTTTGCGACGGCATGTGCAACGTGCGCATTATCACCGGTCAATAAGACAACTTTAATATCGCGTGCGCGTAAGTGCTCGATCGTATCACGAGCTTCAGGTTTTATAGGATCTGCAATCGCAATAAGCCCTGCACATGTGCCATCGATTGCGATAAATATAACCGTTTTACCGACACTACTTAGCTTAGTATAACTATCTTCAAAAGCCTTTGTGTCTATTGCAAACTGCTGTAGACAACTATGGTTACCGCAGATGACCACTTTATCGTTAATGGACGCGCGAATACCTTTTCCAGGTATAGCTTCAAAGTGTTGTGCCTTATAGAGCTCAATACTCTGCTCTGCAGCACTTGTCGCAATAGCTTGTGCGAGCGGATGCTCTGAACCATACTCCGCTGAGGCTGCGAGTTGGAGTATTTCTTCTTTGCTAAAGTTATTATCGGTAACAATGTCGGTGACGCTTGGTTCACCCTGTGTTACTGTGCCTGTCTTATCGAAAACAACAACGCTGCATTGGCTCGCGCGTTGTAGCGCCTCACCGTTACGAATCAAAATACCAGCTTGCGCGGCTTTTGCCATCGCGATCATAACTGATATGGGTGAAGCCAATCCTAGTGCGCACGGACAAGCGATAATGAGTACTGTCATCGACGTGATGAATGCATAGGCTGATTGTGGTGTAGGCCCAACTTTATACCAGATTAACGCGGTCGTAAGTGCGGTGATAATCACCGCTGGCACAAAAATGCTAGAGATACGATCGGCTAAACGCGCAACAGGTGGGCGAGTGTTTTGTGCTTTTTCAACGAGCGCTATGATATTTGCAAGTGCCGTTTCTTTACCTACTCGTGTTGCTCGCATATAAAATGCACCACGCTTATTAACGGTACCGCCTGTCACCTCATCGTCAATCGTTTTACTAACTGCTAACGGCTCTCCTGTTATCATCGACTCATCAACAGTTGAGTTGCCCTCAGTAATAATCCCATCAACAGGAATTTTTTCACCGGGGCGGACATGAATGATCATGTCAGTTGTTACATCGTCGACAAGAAGTCGTTGCTCTTCACCATCGATAATCACACTGGCAAGTTTCGGTTGTAAGTCGAGGAGACGGCGAATCGCTTGTGATGATTTACCACGAGCGCGTGCTTCCATGGCGTTACCAACATTCACAAGCGCAATAATAATAAGTGTTGCTTCGAAATAGACGTGTTGCGCGAGCGCTGGCAAGATAGGCGCTGCGATAATAACAATGGTTGAATAAAGCCATGCAGCACCCGTACCTAAGGCAATCAGGGTATCCATCGTCGCGTGGCGTTTAGTTGCTGCTCTATAGGCATTAACATAGAAATGGCGGCCGCTATACGCCATCACACAAAGTGTTACTAAAGCTACGATGAACCACCCTAACTGACCCATACGTGTTGTTAATGGTGGCAATAGGTTAAAAAAGGCGAGCGCCCAGACGATAATGCCAACCAAGCCAGCAACATAAGAACGGCGAATGTTTTTTCTAAACTGATTTTGTATCTCTTCATCTTCTGCGCGTTCATCTAACTGTGCAGCAGGCGCGGCATCGTAGCCCGCATTTACAACAGCCGCAATGAGCTCATCGTTTGTGACGTCACCCAGTATTGCTGCCGTTTTTGTCGCAAAGTTAACTTTAGCTGATTGCACGCCGGGCGTATTTTTGAGAGCTTTTTCGATTGCGCTCACACAGCTTGCGCAATTCATTTTTTTGATAGAGAGTTGATGGATCTTATCACTCATGATGTTTTGGTTTCCTTAGGCAACATATAGCGAATGGCTTTCTTAAGTAACTCATCGCTACACTCGAAGCACCCTCCTCGCGGTGGCATCGCACGTAAACCATTTGCTGTCACATAAAATAGCCCTTGAATGCCTTTTCGCTTGCGCACACGCCAAGCTTTCTCATTTCTAAAGGTAGGTGCGCCGAGCTTTATCTGCGGATTGGGCGCGTGGCAGACTTGGCAGAACTGCTGATAGACCTTTTTCCCGCCCTCAGGGTCTTTTTCTAATGATTTCACAAGCTTAGCTGGGTTATGGCTTGTGGCGAGCGCCGGTATGGCGATGAGTAGCAATATAGCGGACAATAATCGTGGTAAATACATGTTAAAACACCCATAAATTCAATAAGTTAAACGCTCGGGAACTTCATCGCGAAATATCAATCTAAGCATAAGTCAAAAAATTAAAAGAAGGTAATAAACCATGTTTAGATTATCCGACTTATTCATTCTGCTTGCGGTGGTACTGACGTTCTTTATCTCCGCATTTCTGTGGTTTCATGGACACCCCATGCAAGCTATATATACGGCGTTGTGGCTGCTCATTATCATTGGCCTTGGTATTTATTTCAAGGTGTTGTCATTGCTTGGCCGAATGCAGCGTGAGTAATTCGGCGAGGAGCAACTATGGCCGAGGAAATATTCACAATATTGAAATTCGCTTCAGTTATTATGGCTATCATAGGCTTAGCACTGATTATCGCTGAACATCGTAACGAGACGCACGAAGATTAGAGCTCCGCCAAGACTGGTATGAATTTAGCATAACACCAAGGGTGTGGAAAAGGATTGCCCAGGTTTTGCTATTATGAAATGGATCTTCAGCTATATCAAACGAGAGCTCTATGACTATAAGTTTGCGAGTAACAAGGCTAAGTACCTCGGCCAGTGTGCGGTTGCGACACTCGTTATCTTTATTATACTAATAGCGCTGAATGCATTGCAGTTCGTTGGCATCATTGCGTCGATTGGTGCAACCCTTTTTATTGTTTTTACTAGCCCGCATAGTGAATTATCGCGCTCGAAATATATCATTGGCGGTTATGTACTCGCCATTACGTTTGGAGGCTTGTTTGGCTGGTGTAGTGGTCTCATCCATGACCACATGATCCCATTCATTGTCGACTATCGATTTATAATCTTTGGCACACTCGCACTAGGGTTTACGGTTTTTGGTATGGTGATTACCAACACGGAGCATCCACCTGCAGCGAGTCTCGCGCTGGGTTTTGTGCTCGATGAGACAACTATGCGCGCTGTAATTGTCACCCTATTCGCACTATTTGTTATCTTAAGTTATCGCCACATCTATCGCGAGTACATGATCGATCTGATTTAAGTATTCACTTTAATGATTTCTTGATTACGCATGTACGGTCTAAGCGCTTCTGGTATCACAATGTCACCATTGGCAAGCTGATAATTTTCCATGATTGCGATCAGTGTGCGGCCTACGGCTAAGCCTGAGCCATTTAACGTGTGTAATAGCGCAGGTTTATCTGCAGCATGGTCACGGAAGCGAGCCTGCATGCGACGTGCTTGGAAATCAGTGCAGTTACTACATGAAGAAATTTCACGGTAGCAATCTTGAGCTGGGAACCAAACTTCAAGGTCGTAGGTTTTTGCAGCGCTAAAACCTAAATCACCACCACACAGTTGCATGACACGGTAAGGTAACTCGAGCCTTTGTAAAATCGTTTCAGCGTGGTTTGTTAACGTTTCTAACGCGTCGTATGACTGATCAGGTTTGGTAAACCACACGAGCTCTACTTTCTCGAATTGGTGTTGACGAATCATACCTCGCGTATCTTTACCGTAGCTCCCTGCCTCGCTACGAAAACACGGCGTGTGGGCTGTATAACGTTTTGGTAACTCATCACCCTGCAGTATACGACCACGACCAAAATTAGTTAACGTGACTTCGGCTGTTGGAATGAGGTAATAATTTTCATCGCCTTCTAGTTTAAATAAGTCTTCTTCAAATTTTGGTAGCTGTCCTGTTGCAAATAAACTATCGCTATTTACGATGTAAGGAACATAGACGTCATCATAGCCGTGTTCTTCAGTATGTACGTCTAGCATAAATTGCGTTAATGCGCGTTGCATGCGCACGAGCGCACCACGCAATACGACAAAACGCGAACCTGCGAGCTCAGCACCCATCGGGAAATCCATAAGGCCGAGCTTCTCACCGAGCGCGACATGGTCTTGGGGTTCGAAGTCATAGGTTGGTATCTGACCCCAATCACGAATCAGTTTGTTGTCTTCATCGCTATGGCCAGGTGGCACACTCTCATCGGGTATATTCGGTATACCCGCAAGAAAGTCGTGTAGTTCGTCGTTGACCTCGCGTAGTTGGGTTTCAGCTTCGCTTAAGCTTTCACCTAACGCTTTAACTTCTGCCTTGAGAGGCTCGATATCTTGGCCTTGTGCCTTAGCCTGCCCTATCGCTTTCGATTGTACATTACGCTGATTTTGTAGCGCCTCAACCTTTACTTGAAGTGACTTGCGTGCCTCTTCCAGGCGGTTGAACTCATTTTCATTTAAATCGAATTGTTTAATTTTTAGCGCTTTTGCGATTACTGGTAGTTCGTTGCGCAAGCGTTTGGGATCGAGCATGGTCAATAGTCCGTATATTAGAGTTAAAAAACTAGGCATATCGTAGCGGATTGGCTGTAGGAGGTAAAGGTTGATTCGCCCCACCACAAAGATAGGAAAATCCACCTATGTTCTGGCGAAGCTGAATTCAAGATAATTGATTTCATGGAGGCAAGAATAAAAACCTAAGGGAGATTGTAGATATGAAATTTTTAGCTAGCCATCCTGCAGATGCAGGTATGTATTATTCTAACCTTGCCAGATCAATTGCTCTTGGCAGTCTTGAGGCAGTTGAAGCCCTCGTTGATTTTGGGATAGATATCAACCATATGTTTGAAGACGGGTTTACTCCGCTTATCCATGCGGTATTTAAACGTAATCAAACAATGACTGAGGCCTTGATTGAATTCGGTGCGGACCCTGATAAAAAAGATTATCTAGGGGTTACAGCATTGATCCATGCAGCCTGCTTAGGTAGTATTCATGATAGATATATCATTAATTCTTTGTGTCGACTTGGTGCAAATATAAATTCAGTTGACGAAGATGGTAAGACAGCTTTGATGCATGCTGTTATTAGTAATCATCCTAAAATAGTAAGTACATTACTCGTGCATAATCCAGATTTAGATTTGAAAGATTCAAGTGGCATGAGCGCAATTATGTATGCATGTAAAGCTAATAACGTTGAGTTAATCAATATGCTCTGTGCGCACGGCGCTGATGTGAGTGGCGTTGACATAATCAACTTACATATGGATGAAGATGATACTATCGATTATGGGACTTATATCGAGATTTTAACTATTTTATGTGAACATGGTGCTGATATAAATCAGACAGATGAGGCAGGTAAATCAACACTCATTCATGCTGCAGAAAAAAGTGAATCGGAGATCATTGGTCTCTTGGCTACATTAGGTGCAGATATAAATTTAAGAGATAATGCGGGTAGCTGTGCACTAGACTATGCGGTTCAAGACGGTAATTTTGATCTTGCCGACTTGTTGTGTACCCATGGAGCCAGCATCGACCACATTGATATTACTATACTCGACTCAATGGTGAGCCTAACTGAAGATGAGTACTGTAATCTCATCTCTGTGTTACATCAACATGGCGCGAACATACATAAAACCAATGCATTCGGACAGAATCTCATACATATTGCATGCGGAAATATGAGTGTCCATATCCTTGAACGATTACATGGTATGAACATCGACATTAACAAGCAAGACGATGATGGTAGTACACCGCTTATCTTTACATTGGAAAAATATCATGGTGACCCCAGAAGCATTGCTATCATTGAAAAATTATGTGATCTGGGTGCCAACGTTCACATGAAAGATAAAACAGGCGCCAATGCCTTGACGTGGGCCGCCAAAAAGAAATTAGTAGAGGCCGTTGATGTGATTTGTAATAAAGTGGTGAACATCAATCACGTTGATAAATACGGTATGACTCCATTGCTTTGGGCAGTTAGTACCGGAGATGCTGCGGTTGTTGAAGAAATCTGTAAGCACGGTGCTGATGTTAATAAACGCAAAGGCTATCCAAAAACGATGGCACATGGTCATTCAAAGCGGTTCTGGAAAGCTATAAATCACGTCACACAACGCTTGCTTGCAACGGATTTGTATCACTCAACACCTTTGATGTTAGCCTGCAGACTAGGATACTCTGAAATCGTAAGTGTACTATGTGACTTCAATGCAAACCTGCGCTTGAAAGATAGACGCGGCAAAACAGCATTAGATATTGCGCGAGATGAAGGAGAAAGCCATATCGCTCAAACGCTAACATCTATTGCAGAAGAACGCGTTGATGAAAAGATAGAGATACAGTTTTATGACTTAACTTCATCAATATCATCGACGGCTTCATCGGCTTCGGCAACGTTAGCTAACTCTGATGATAGTATCGGCAGTCCATTTACGACACTTGGAACTAATAGAAGTCGACTTTTTGCTAGCGTAGATCTAGGAAGTAGTTCTGATGAGTCCAGTGATCCTATCGATGAGGCGGTAGAAGTAGTTCTGTGTCAAGATGAAGATACGATTTGTCGATTCAACCCAATACCCAGCTTATTTGGGGGCAAGATTTAATAGTAAACTAGTACTTTAGACCGAAAGGAGAATAATAACAGTGTTAAGTCCTAAGGATCTACTTACATCTGATGCATCAGATGAGCTTTCTTCACCGACTGTAGACAGAGAGCCGGAAAAGGTACGACATTCTGCTAGTGAGAGTGGAACGCTGGAATGGCTATCAGAGACACTTGATAAAGGCATTGATGTTGATCACGTATTTGATGATGGTGAAACACCGCTTACCCTAGCATGTAAAGCTGGAGAGCTCGATATCGTTGAAACGCTCCTTATATCTGGTGCAGATATATCATTTGCGCAACGAGATGGGTTTACGCCCCTTATGTGTGCTGCTCAGTATGATCACTTTGAAGTTGTTAAGTATTTACTTGCTAACGGAGTTGACATTAAGCAACGAACGGCAACGGGTTATTCAGCGCTTATGTGTTCGTGTCTTTATGGCCAGGCTGAATATGCGAAAAGAAAAGAACGTGAAAATCCTGAGATACCCCTTAAAGAAAATGAGGTTTCGGAAACATTTAAGCTATTGCTTGAAAAAACCGGTCCAGAGGCATTTAATCATCGTTTGGTTGTTGGGTATGATATCTTCACACTTTCACTATTACCAGGTGTTCCAAGCTCGGTAATTCGTTATTTGTTACAAACAATGTTGGAGCACATTAATAAAAACGAGTTAGTTCAAGATGATGTGCTTATGGGTAAGTACGCTGTAATATTTCAGCTGAAGTTTCTTGGTCGTCTTCAGAAATTCAAAGTTAAAATAAATGAAACCTGGTGGAAGTATGAGCCATATCCTTCATGCTTTGAATCAACAAAAATGCAACTAGAAAGAAGATTAAAAAAAACGTAACTACTCACCAAAATTTTCTTTGCTAAGCTAAAAAAAGTTCTTGACAGGGTTTTTGGTTAAAATTTCAAATTCATATTGAGTTTTTCACTCCTTTCGATTCTTCTGCACAGTCAGCCAA
>Ga0180433_10012144_pt1 | contig 10107 bp, 17 predicted proteins | sample SS_ome_8_FD_132980 | JGI IMG/M metagenome (GOLD analysis project Ga0180433, IMG submission 132980) | Hypersaline lake sediment archaeal communities from the Salton Sea, California, USA - SS_1_D_1 metaG | ecosystem: Environmental > Aquatic > Non-marine Saline and Alkaline > Hypersaline >...
AAGACACAAACTAATATGAGAAGGTTTAAGGAATATGCTAACGAAAATTTAAAAGTTGTGGAGGCAAAACAAAATGAATAAAACAAAAAGTTTGAGATTTAATACTGAATGGACAGAAGTATATATATTTTGTTATGTAATAACAATGGCTACAATGTTTGTAATGTTTTGTATCAGAGCATTAAAATTATGGTATGGGTGGTAAAAAATGACTAAAGAAGAATTTACTGATGAGGAAGTAATAGATTTTAGTGAAGACGAATTTATAGAAGATGACACAGACGAAGATGGTTTTAGTTATAATGAATATGAGGACTGGAGAAAGGAACAAGACGGTGATAAAAATGAATGAATATATGTGCATGATATGTGGAGAGGAATTTAATAACCAACAAGAACATATTGATAATACTGGACATGGGATAATACAAGGTTTATCCCCTTGTCCATTATATCCACATGGATATAAAAACGATAGATAAAAACAAACATTTAAATATAAGTTATAGTTTACTATGTTTACTATAACATTTTTTTATTTTTAGATAAGGAGGAAACGAAAGATGAGATATGAAGATATAAAAATAATGGAAGGAAAAAGAGTACAAATTAAAACTAACGACGGATTCTATATTACAACAACAATACCAAACAACATCAATAGTGAAACTTTAAAGCTAGTTGATAAATATGATAAATTAATAATAGTTGATTGTAATGAGATTGTTTCTATAAGAGAGGTGCAAGAATGAGTGACATTAATATTCCTAAAGTTGCATTTGTTAAATTAATTAAAAAAGAAGATGTTAATGAAGCTTTTGCTGGTAAATGGCACCAACGTATGTCTTTTAAAATAACTCCAGGTAGTGTTGTATATTTTAAAGATTATGAGTTAGGTGAACAATTAAAAGAAGATACTGAATATGAAGCTTTAACACATGCAGAATTTAATAGAATACGTAAATTAGCTAGAGAAGGTAAAGTTGTACATTATGATATGCACAGTGACCCTGATATAAATAATGATGATGTTAGTTATAATTTACCTTTAAGATTACAAGAACGTTGGACATATTATTTTTTTAATGAATGGCAACGTGTATGCACAGGAACACATGAAAGAGGTGCAGCATTAAAAGTAATACTTGAAGGTAGAGCAATGACACGTGCAGAGTATATAGCACAAGAGAAAGGTAAAGTATTAGAGTTTTTTAGTGATTATTTAATATTTAAACATAAAATTAAAACAGTAGGTAAAATGGGTAGATTTGTATTATATACATATGATAACGGTATATATAATAGTGAAGGACAACCTATTATAGAAAGTGATATACAAAACACATTAGGTATTTTATGTGATAAAAAAGTAGTTTCTGAACTAGTTGAAAAAATTAAAAATAAATCACATACGGGCCTAGATCACTTAGAAAATGAGGAGAATAAAGTTTGTTTACTTAACGGAGTACTAGACATTAAAACACGTGAATTAACTCCGTATGACCCTGAATTAGTGTTCTTAAACAAACTGCCAGTTAAATATAATAAAAAAGCTAGATGTTGGGAGTTTTTTAAGTTTTTAGGACAAGCATTTAGATATAAAGGTGTTGAAGCAGTAAATACTATTGGACAATGGTATGGTTATACTTTAACCAACGGTAACAAGTTTAAGAAAGCTATTATAATGGAAGGTCCAAAAGATACTGGTAAAACTACATTAATTAAACATTATTTAAAAATGTTTGGTATGGAAAATAACGCAGGACAATCATTGCAAGAAATATGCGGAGATAAGTTTAGTGTAGCTAATTTATACGGTAAACGTGTAAATGTATATGATGACTTACAAGCTATTGCATTAAAAGACATAGGTAAATTTAAAATAGTTACTGGAGATAGTCCTGTTAGTGGCCGTTATATATATGGACATAGTTTTAGTTTTTGGAACGATGCTAAGTTGTTATTTGCTTGTAACGTTATCCCTAAAGCAGAAGATGCAGATTTAGCTTATTTTGGACGTTGGTTACCTTTATGTATGGATAATGTATGTAAAAACCCAGATAGAGAATTACTTAATAAAATAACAACAGAAGAAGAAATGAGTGGTGTTTTAAACTGGGCTTTACAAATGTTAAATAAATTGGAAATGGACAACCATTTTGCATATAATCCATCAGATCAAGAGGTTAAAGATTATATGATGAGAAGTGGCAGTAATGTAATGGAATTTATTAATGAATATTGTGTTCAAGAACCTGGATTAAAAGTGTTAAAAAAACCATTATATGAAGGATACCAAATGTGGATTGATTATATGATTAAAAAGACAGAACGTACTGATAAATATAAAATGGTGTCACAAACTAAATTTACACAAGAAATTAAACACCATTTAGATAGAGTTAGTGACGGTCAAAAATGGGTTGAAGACAAAGATAGTCCTTTAGATCCTGAAGGTAAACATAAAAAACACCATCAAGATTGTTTTATTAATTTAGGATTATTAATTGCCCCACAAACAATGTTAGAAAAAGTTAGTGTTGAAACAGAAATTACACCAAAAAATTACATTTTTTATTAAATTTTTAAGTACTTTAAGTACTTTTTAATTTAAAGTTTAAATTGTAAAATTATAAAAAACGTATAGTATAAAAGTATCAACAAAAACCCCTTAAAGTACTTAAAACGAATTTGGAGGAGATAAAATGAAGAAAGCGGAACTTTATAGGAATGTGTTAAAAGAAATTAATTTGAGAAATAAAACATTACATAATGGTGTTAAAGAATTAACAGAAGTTTTTGAAAAGTATAAGAAAGAATTGGAGGATATAAAAAATGGAGATGGAAAAATTAAAGGAAGTGCTTCATAAACATAATGCAAATATTATAAAAGAAATTAACAAGCGTATCAAACCTCTTGCTATGTTTTGTATATTTAATTTTATAATAGTGTTTTTTTGTATTGTTGGTATTATGATACTTTTAAAATGCTAATAATACATTTTTTTCTTTATTTTTACCACAAAGTTTATATAGTACCTAGTTAATACATTGTATTAACGATGAAAATTAAAAAAAATCTAGTCAGATTTGGTAATAGTTCTGGAGTAATTATAGATAGTATAGTTAAAAAATCATTAGATTTAAATCAAGGTGATGATGTTTGGATTACAATTAAAAAAGCTAAGAAGGGTGTTAAACAATGAAAAAGGTCAATGCAGCACAAAAAATATGGGGTGACAAAAAAACTAAGAAAAAATTAAACCCTATTTATGATGTTAAAAAGATTCCAAAAGGTAGTTTGGATAGTGATGGTGATGGAGTTAAAGATGTATTTGACTGTGAGCCATACAATGCTAAGAAAGATGGTTTTATTAATAAGACTATTAATTTTATAAGGGGTAGAGGGTTTAAAGAGAATGAAGAACCTCAAGAAGTTAAACAACCTGAACAACCACAAGAAGTTAAACAACCTGAACAACCACAAGAAGTTAAACAACCTGAACAAAAGAAAGAAGATTTACCTAATGAAATTAGAGTAAGTTCTGGTGTTGTACCACTTGTTGTTGAAGGATTTAAAGGTGCAGTTGAAAGTACTAAAAACTTATTAACAGGTAAAGGATATAAAACAGATAGTTCTGAAGGATTTAGTGCTAGAACTAATAAAGAAAAAGAACTAATAAAAAGATTAGAAGCTGGTGATTATGATAAAACTGATCCTGATGAAGTTAAAAAAGCAGAAAGCTTAATGAAATTATATAATGTTATTGAGAAAAAAGATGTAGAAAGAAGTGCTAGCATGAAAAAAGAAGGTGCACAAACAGCTAAAGATATTGCTATTATGTACACAACAGGTAAAGTATTAAGCCCTAGTTTAGCTAAAGCAGGAAATGTTGTTAGAGCATCTAAAGTAGTTACATCATCTAAAGTAGCTAAACCAATATTAACTTTAGGAACATATGGTTTAGAACAATTAGGTTTAGTTAAAGCTGGTGGTAAAGTAAGTGAACTTACCGGAAGTAAAGAAAATAAACAAGTAGTTCAAGACTTTACAATAAAAAATAGACAAGGAGAAACTGTTACTGGACAAGAAGCATTTAATGTTTTATTAGCTAGAGGAGAATCTAATGTCCAACAAAAATTAAAAGATACAAATAAAAATTTATTAACAACTGGTAGAAATATTGGTTATCAGTTTTCACCTTATATGTTTAAAGACAATCCAACAGTTAAAAATGCTTTTGTTGAACAATTATCAACAGATTTAAATGCATTAGGAATTACTGGAGATAAAAAGAATAGAATAATTGAAGAAGCTTTAAGGCAACGTAGAGAAAAAAGTGCAGTTGAAATAACAGCTTTATTACGTGCAGAAGGTGTTGGTAATGTATTAGGAGGACAATCAAGAAGTGCAGCAATTAATAAACTTGGCGGTGAAAAAGCACTTAATAAACTTAGTGCATTTGAAAGAGCTAAATTTGGATTTAAAACAAGACTATTAGGAGGAGCAGGTGAAGGATTAACATCTGCAATTGCAATAAGTGAAACAAGAACACCTGATGCAACAACTAAAGAAAAACTTGCACAATACGGTATAGGAACAGGATTAGGGGCAGTAGCTGCAGGAACATTCGGTTCTGGTGAAGAAGTAATTAATAAATTTAGATTTGGTAAACCAACTTCAACAACAGCTGGATATACATTAGATATTGCAGAAGCACCAGGAGATAGATTTACTAATTTATTTTTAGGTGGAAGTGGTCCAAAATCAAGAATTAAAACACTTAGTACTTCTAAAACAGGTACAACTGATTTTGATATAAGTACTGGACAATCACAAACTAAAACAGATACTACTAATAAGATAAATGAATTTGTTAAGGATACAACAAATACTAAAACTGATGTTAATGAAAAAATTGATAATCAATTTAAAACTAATGATAAAGTTGATAACTTTGATATTAATAGAGATTATACATCAGATAAAGTTGATGAAGAAGTAAAAGAAAAAATAAATGAAAATGTTAAACAAGACACTAAATTAAATGAAGAGATGAATACTTTTATAATGACACCTAAAAAAGTTGTACCACCTTTTGGATTTTTAAGTGGTTTAGGTGGAGGAGCAGGTAGAGGGGGTAGAAGTGTAAGAAGTAAAGTTATACGTAATAAAGTATTAGATATTACTAAAGGCTTTAATACACGTAAACAAACCCCAAATTTAAGACCTTTACCTACACAACAAGTAAATACATTTAATAACAGAAACCCTGTTAAATATATGCGTACACAGCCTAAAACGTTTAGTAATAGGGTACAAAACGCAGCTAATAAAGGTTTTGGTAAACTTAAAACAAAACAACAAAAGAATAAACAATTATTTGGAGCTAAAAAACAAAAATGGATTTAAGACAACAAAACGGTTCCCCATATTGGAAGATTTTATTATTTAGTGTTTTTATAATGTTTGCCTTAATAATTATAAGAGTATGGGTTATTGAAATTGCAGTAGCTCAAGGATTTTTAAGTACATTTCAACATATTATTAATACTCAATTAACATTACTACCTGGTGATGCTAACACAGTCACAAGTGGACAAAATTTTATTATATTTGGATTAAGAAGACTATGTGAAGCATTGATGGGTATATTAGTTATATATAATATAATATATATATTCAAGTATGAGAGGCAACAAACTTATGGATAAAAAAGCAATTAGTACTGGATTTTTATTTATAATTGTATTAGTTGTACTACTTATTGCTGGTTTAGGATATATAGCATTAAATCAAGTTTATGTAAATTATTTATACAATCAATCAACAATTGACCAAGTTGTTAATACATTTGATCATGCAAATGCTAGTGCCGTAACGCAAGCACAAACAACAAGTGGTTATTTTTGGAATACAATACCTATATTTATTGTAGTAATGTTGGTATTATATTTAATAGTAAAAGCACAATCAGGAGGAGATGGAAATTAAAAAGATATTAATGTTTTTATTTACATTCATACTTTTATGTAGTTTTGCTTCTGCTGGCAATGTTGCTGCTCCTTGGACTTATTTTAGTTTTAATAATACTGCTACTACTACATATTTAGATGATAGTAATGTAAATAGTAAAACATTAGAAAATTATAGTACTACTCATATTACAAGTGAGAAAGGTTGTAAATTAGATACTTGTGTAGAGTTTGATGGTGTTAGTACACATAATTTAAGAGCTACACCAAATCAATTTTGGCAAAATAATACTGGCAGTACAACACATAGTTTATCTTTTTGGGTTAATTTTACTGGTACAGGTTATTATTCAATAATAAGTAATGCTATAGCAGGATTAGATTATTTACGTATAGGTATTGAAAACAATTACAATGGTTTAATTTATGATTGGAGAATAGAATCTTTTCCTGGTGGCGGTAGAGGCTACGCAGAACATAGAGTAGCTTTAAATGATGGTAAATGGCATCATATTGTTTTAGTAGCTGATAGTACAGCTCATACTTTAGATGGATATGTTGATGGAGAAAAAATTACATGGGCATACACATTAGGGAGTGGAACATATTTAGGTAATTGGTTTAATAATGTTCCAACTGATCCTGCATTAACAACACAAATAGGTGGAGTTAAAAGTAGTACTGTTGATGCGTATTGGTATGATGGTAAATTAGATGAGTTTTTATTATATGATTTTGATTTAACAGGTCCAGCAGTTAATTGTAGTTTAGATAACACTTCACAAGTATGTCAATTATGGAACGATGGTAGAGCATGGAGACCTATTAATTTAAGTACAACATATAGTGCTTATGCATCAATACAACCAACAAACCCTAACAATGGAACACAATTAACAGGGTTTTGTGAGATTAATGCTACTACACCTGATACTGTGACAATAGAAAATCAATGGTATCAAAATGGGGAATTAATTGCAAACTTTTCACAAGGAGTATATAATACTGGAACTACATATAATGTGAGTTATGTAACAGCTAGTAGTTTAGGTTGTGGTGATACTTGGGAATTTAAGTGTAGAGGATACAATACAAGTTATAGTGATTGGTCATCAGATACTGCAGAAATAGCTTGTACTACAAATACAACAATAAAAGTTAGAACTGAAAATACTTTAAGTGGACAATATTTATCAGCAAATTATACTGTTTATAATAGTACTGGAGATTATGTTTATGGAATTAATAATACACCTGCAGGATTTATTAATATTGTTTTAGGTCCAGGTGATAATTACACAGTGAGTGCTATGGTAGATGGAGCTGTTAGTGCATCAAACGAAACTATAGAAGTTCCTTTTGGAGAAACTAGAGAACTTACATTAAGCGCATCTTTATTAATAACTGCTAATATATATGATGAAGCCGCAAGTGGAATAAATGGAACTAATGTTGCTTTTGATATTACTGAACCAGATTATATGAATTTTATTTTGTATTGCAAAAACGACGAAACGATAATTCAAAACATATCTAGTAATCCATATAATTTTAATTTAGCTTGTGATTATCGTAAATTCGAAGTATTTTTGTCTTATCCAACACAAAACTATTATAGAAGATATATTGAGGATAGTGACATATTAAATGCGACAGGAAGTTTTAATGTATATTTAGCAGACTTATATAATGATACTATGGTAGAAATTGAGTTTGTATTAGTTGATTTCGGAAATGAATACATTAATCCTAGAGTTGTACTTAAAAAAGTAATAAACGATGATATTGTTGTTATATCAGCAGATTATACAAGTTTTGGTAGTGTTACAACATATTTACTACAAAACGAAGAATATTATATTGAAGTACAAAGTGATAATTATCCAACAATTAATTATGGATATTATACACCTAGTACAAGTGAAACTAAATATTTAAGTTTATATGATATTAGTTTAGCTCCAAATCCAACAGGAGTTAGTGGAGCAAATTACGCAACATGGAGTAGTAATAGCACAGGTGTATTAAATGCATTTATGTATTATAATGATACTGATAGTTATACATCAAGTATAAATTGGACATTACATATTAATAGTAGTGACGGACAAGTTATACATAGTGAGATATCAACACTAAATGATGTAATATTAGCAACTAATATATCTTTTTATGAGAATACTACAATAGTATCAACCTTAAAAGTAGTTAGAACACAATCACCTTTACCTGATTATAGCAAAATAATACATATTGGAAGTGAAGAAGAAATAACTTTACCTATAAAAGAACACTATGGACAAACTTATATTGATTGGTTCATAACAATAATATTAGGATTATTATTATTATATGGAACAACAAAAACAGTTCCATTAACTATATTAACAGTAGGTATACTTGCGGCAGCATTAAAAGCATTTGGATGGTATAGTTTAAGTGCAATATACATAGCATTAATAATATTAATAGGATTAGTATTATTATTGAAAAAAGGTGAAACAAATGTCGCTCAGTAAGATGATAATGCCAATATTGATATTTTCAATCATATTAAATTTATCTACGGGTATTGTAGCTAGGTTACCATGTTTTGATGGATATGATTTAGGAGGACTAACTTATAGTGCTAATTATAATGATGAATGGCAAGAAGCAACAGAAGGTATTAATAAAACTATAAGTATAGCTGGTGATGAAGTTACAAATAGTGGAGCACAGAATAGTGTATTAGATTTTTTAAGTTTGAAAACTTATGTAAGGTTCTTTGCAGTTATTGATAGTTATATGTATGGATTTATAAATATGTTAGGTAATGTGTTTATAGGACCATTAAATAGTGCAGGAACAGGATTAGGAACATTATTATTTGGAGGATTAAAAACAATAATATCATTTGGATATATATTATTAATGTTCTATTTATTCACAGGTAGGAGGATAGACAATGAATAATGTAACAGGCTGGAATGAGATGATGGATGGTAACTTAATTAAAGCTAGTTACACGATGTTCAATACTGCATTAAGTGGATGGTTTGTAACATTAATATTTTTTATTTATTTAGGATTGTTAATGTATAAAACAAAAAGCGCAAGTGCTGTTGCTATTGGTGGAATATTATTTGTTGGATTATATACAAGTTACCTAAAAGTTATATCAATGCCAATAATTGTAATGATAATCGGATTAACAATAGCTGGAACAATATTTTATTTTTATACCAAAAAACGTTAATTTTTTCTCTTTTTCTTGTTTAAAAAAAATATATATATAAACCACCTCTTACATTACTACTAATATTACAACAATTTGAGGATGATATATATGAATAAAGTCGTAAAAAAAATATTACCACAAAAAAAATTATGTAAGGAGCTAGGTAAAACTGGAAAGGATTATCAACTAAAAGCTCAGTACAAAGCAAAATATAAAAAGAAAGGAGGAATGATCTAAAATGTTCATGCAAGTGGCCATCGGAGCGATTGGGATAGGTATCGTATTAATGGTAGGTTATCTGATTATCGCACAAGTAAGAGCAAGTTTAGGAAGTGCAACAACAAATTTAGGTGTTAATGAAACAGCTAATCTAACATCAGCTATGAGAAGTACACAGAATACAATTTTTGCGGGCTTCGCTTTAGTGGCAGTTGGAATAATTGTTTTGGCAGCATTCGGATTAATAAATATTTTTCAATAAATAAAAAACAAAATAATCTATGGAGGTAGATAATATGTTTATGCAAATAGCCATCGGCGCGGTGGGCATAGGAATTGTACTAATGGTTGGTTATCTGATCATAGCACAAGTAAGAAGTACATTAACAACAAGCACAACTGGATTAGATAGTGGAACACTAGCTAACGTATCAAGCGCAATGAGACAAACTCAGAATACTGTGTTTGCGGGCTTTGCTTTGATCGCGGTTGGAATAATCGTACTTGCAGCTTTCGGATTAATTAATATCTTCCAATAAGGAAGTTATTTTTTAATTATTTTTTTTTTATTTTTCTATTTCTACCACAAAGTTTATATAGTAGTTAGTGTTTACAAAGTTTACTATTACACATTTTTATTAAAAACTACATGAGGTTATATAAATGGATAAATTTTTAAGGGTAAAACCCGA
>Ga0180433_10012145_pt1 | contig 10107 bp, 9 predicted proteins | sample SS_ome_8_FD_132980 | JGI IMG/M metagenome (GOLD analysis project Ga0180433, IMG submission 132980) | Hypersaline lake sediment archaeal communities from the Salton Sea, California, USA - SS_1_D_1 metaG | ecosystem: Environmental > Aquatic > Non-marine Saline and Alkaline > Hypersaline > Sediment...
AGAATGGGCCTCAAGAATAGCTCGTCGGAGCACAAGGAGGCTTCCCTCGCGGGTTCAAGTAATAGCTTGAGCCCTTTATATGATTATCATGTCTTGAATCTTGCACATTATACTGGATTTTTGCATAAGCTTAAGGGGCTGCACTGTACCCTCCGCCCCCGTATTTTACATCTTATATAATAATCGTACTTTTTATTCTCTGAAAGGAGAAAGATAGCATGGAGAAAATGAAGCGTATAGCTTTGGTGTCTCACGATAACATGAAAAACGATTTAATAGAATGGGTTGAATGGAATTATAGCATATTGATACAGCATGGATTAATATCTACTGGAACAACAGGAAGGTTAGTTGAAGAGGCTATTAAAACAAGGATAGGTGATGAGGATGCAAACAATTTTAAAGTGATGAAATTGAAATCAGGACCGTTAGGCGGAGATCAACAGTTGGGAGCAATGATAGCGGAGAAGAAGGTTGATTTAATAATATTCTTCTGGGATCCTATGCAGCCGCAGCCTCACGATATTGATATTAAAGCGCTTTTGAGGATTTCAGTCTTATACAATGTTCCAACTGCCTGTAACCGTTCTACAGCAGATTTTATGATATCATCACCTCTTTTAAATGAAGAATATGAGCCAATTATTGTTCAAGAGATATGAGAAAAGCAGTGTCTCATTAATATGTAATGGTAGATGGTAAATAAATATTGACAAGCATACGGCATTGCCGTATAATACTTTTATGATATTCATTGAAACAACTACAGTTACAAAATTGTTGCCGAAATATTTAACCGATGATGAATATCGGGTATTCTAATGGTATCTGCTTCTTAACCCTGAAGCCGGAGACCTCGTTCGTAGGAGTGGTGGCGTTAGGAAGGTTAGATGGTCATCAGCAGGAAAAGGGAAAAATGGCGGAATACGGATTATGTATTATTGGATGAAATCAAACAATGAGATATGGTTGCTCACTCTCTATTCTAAGAGTGAAACAATAACAATTCCTGGCCATATTCTTAAAAAGATTGCGGAGGAAATTGAAAATGAATGATCGCAATATCGGTCAAGAAATAGTAGAAGGGATAAAGGAGATAAAACGCTTTAAAAAAGGCGAAATTGATTTAACCGTGCGTACCTTGAATGAACCATCACCTACAAAAACTATTAGAAAAAGGTTACAATTGTCACAATCAACTTTTGCCGGTTTAATGGGTGTTAGCCTGCGTACTATTCAAGATTGGGAGCAAGGAAGAAGAAAACCTCAAGGTCCAGCAAAATCTCTTTTACGCATTGCTGAACAGCATCCTGAAATATTTATTGAAATACGATAAATCGTATCCAACCTTCACCTGGACACAGATAGGCTAAAAACAGCGCCTGATAGTCAGGTGCATCGTTCAATCGCTGTCACCCCACCTGGAGTGGGATCTTTTACCCTGCTTTTTTCCTTCGACTAAAGTTGTTGAGTTCCAAGTTGGAACAAATACTATTGCTCCACCTTTTACTACTCCTTATTTGTATCGCAATTAAGTAAAGCTGCTCTTGTTTTCAACAAGGTATGGAATTGATCTGCATTTCCTACGTTGTGATCGTTGACGGGATATGAACATGTAATCCGCCTTGTAATCCCTGAGACATTCTTCGTATCGCAGGTTTTCCTCTTTTTGAGATAACATTTTATTATCAAAGGGTTGGGTGAGGCTGTTCCTCAGATCTGAATATACGGACTCTTCGGCTTAGCATGTATGTACGTTCTGTTATGAAGGTCTCCAGTCATATCCTGAAGTTACATCGAATTTACCGATTTTGGCTCAAAGCAGTTTTCGGTAAAAGTGGGTGCTGTGAAGAGACATACGAACCAATTATTATCCGTGACCAAGACCACAGCCTTTCATTTAATGTTTCAAGGCACGTTAAGCAATTTCCCACGTTTCATCAAGATATTTAGTTATTGAAGAGCCCCTATATATATGTTTGTCGATTTTAGACTAAGGAATATTAAGTAATTTTTGCACAAACAGGCCCCTTCATAAAACGTTTTGGAACCAACGTCTCGTTTTTCGATCTAATAAAAGTCAAACGGAGACCTGACCCATTCATAAGGAGGGTTGAGCTTATTCAACCCTTCATTTCTCATACCCTTGATGTTTTCATAAGTTCATTCAGAAACTTCATCCCCTCTCACTCTTTCCCCCTTTCCTTGCTCCGCTCCCTGCATGCGCTCCAGTGCAATCTGTTTTGCCAGATATATCTTTGCCAGACTCTGATACGGAACATCCTTCTTGTTGGCAAGTGTTTTGAGTTCCGCTAGCATGTCTGCAGGGAGCCGGATGGAAATCGATTTCAGGGAGGGCTTCAAGTTGGGGAATGAGGCTCTCTTGAAACTCCTGGAATTAAAGTAATCGAGAGGCGAATGGGTAGCCCAGAACGCTCGCTCCTCATCCTCGTTCTTGAATTGTGGAATACGGTTAGGTATTTTCTTCATAAAACAATATCTCCTTTCTATTCATTTCCCTTGCGGAAATAATCCTGAGCAGTTTGTCTCTCCTGGTGAAGATCACCACTAAAAGGCGACCAACATCTGTCCTGCCGAATGCCGCCCACCGCTTCTCAACGAGTGAGTGCTTAGGATCATCTAAAATGAGAAGGGGTTCGTTGAAGAATACCTGCTCGCACTCCCAGTCCTCAACGTGATGTTTGAGCAGGTTCTTGTTGCTATTTCCTTGATCCCATTGAAACCCGGCAAACTTCTCGAACTCAGTCTCCATGAATAAGTATTGTATATGCTGTGAATATACAAGTCAAGACATTTGTTAAAAAAGGAAGATGCGAAGGTTGTTTCATAATATGAAAAAAAGCAGAAAGCGAGGACTTAACGTCGGTTGGCGAGAGATCGTGATCCACGTGGCTTAATGAAAGTTAGACATGCTCGGAAAGAGCTTCCCTCACCTTAGCTGATATGAACAGTCCACAAAAAGTCGGTGCAAAGCCTTTCATTTAGCATTTCCCGGAACAATTTACTGATCTAACATGAGCTAAACGGAGACCCGTACATATCATTATGAGTTAAATCAAGATCAAGCTCATGATGCTGTGGGGTAAGGCTAGATGCATCCCTGAAACATGAGGCTGAATGAGAATAGGCCCACATTACGTGAGGTACAATATACCGTGCGGCAGGCTATAGATGTAGCAATATCCCCATAGGTTAAAGATACGCAAATCTGGATATATTTTGACTTTACACATGGTAGTGGAAAGTTCACGGTCATTTTCAAATCTCTCTTCCGGGATACTACAGAAACTTTACCTACGCTCATTTCAGGCATCCCCGGTGCAGATTACAAGATGCATTCAATGGATTCGAGCAGTGTCAATGTATTGCATGTTAAATCGGAATGAAGGAAAGCCGCTCTTGTTCTCAAGAAAATATGCAATTGATCTGCATTTCCTACGTTGTGATCGTTGGCGGGATATGAACATGTAATCCGCCTTGTAATCCCTGATCCATTCTTCATATCGCAGGTTTTCCTCTTTTTGAGATAACATTTTATTATCAAAGGGTTGGGTGAGGCTGTTCCTCAGATCTGAATATACGGACTCTTCGGCTTAGCATTTCTGTATGTTTTTGCACGGGCGTATCGCAAAAGCTAAACGGAGACTTGACCAGTTCCTTTTCATTCACTATGCAACGACCGTATTCCAGCTACCAAAGAGTCGGGAAAAAGCCTTTCATTTAGTCTTCCCTAGAACGCCTCCTGTAATTCTTCCTAATGCTCAGTAATTTCCTTACTTATTTATGCCCTTCCCCATTTACAGTCCAAGAAATAGAAACGGGACAGAAGCATTGGGACCCTGCCCCGTTTTTTGGACCATTCTTTATGGCTGATAGGAAAATCGTCATGTATTAGTCAGGGTATCTCTTGGTTAGGTCTGTCCACAAATCGGGAAATACCGACCTATCTCCAATATTGGGGTACACTGATCTTCCCCCATCCACGATATTGAGGTCTACATCGCCTACAACAAAATCCTCCTGGTATCTTTTCGCCTCAACAACCGGTTGTCCGGCAGGGGTGAGTAGACGAGCTCCGCCAAAGAATTTTAGTCCTTTTTCCACATCGGGCAGATTTACATAAGCGATATAAACGCCGTTTTCCATAGCCCGCATCGCCAAGACGATATCGAAGCCTTTTTCGGTAACCTGAGGCCCTGCCGATATGCACACAATCATGTCTGCTCCCTTTACAGCCAATACCCGGGGTATTTCCGGCCACCACGATTCATAACAAATCATAATTCCGATCCTGCCGAGGTTGGTATCAAAAAGCTCTACTTTTTCACCCGGTTTGAAGTAGTTACCTTCGTAGAACCACGTATTAAAAAAAGGTCCCGTGGGAAGCCCTATTTTCCGATGTGCGCCGATGAGACCATCGGGCCCGACAAATACCGCTGCATTGTAGATGATGCCCCTCAGGACGTTGCTCTTCAGAGGCATACCCATGATGATGTAGATGTTATATTGCTTTGCCCATGTAACAAGCTGTTTGACAACCGGTCCGTCAATATACTCTGCTAATTTGAAGACCGTTGACGTGTCTTTTCCGTCAAGAATCATGTAACCTGTTAGAAACATCTCAGGAAAAACAATTAGCTTCGCCCCGGCCTGATTGGCCTTTTTGATATCCTTCAAGGCTGTATCCATATTGGCCGTCTTGTCTGCCAATACGGGTGCACTCTGCGCCAGAGCAACCTTGTATTTCATGGTTTCAGCAATGACCGCGGTCGGCTGAAAAAAAAGACTGCAACTACTGACCAGAACCAGGCATATAAGGCTGATTTTACTGTTTCGGCTCATTTTTACCCCCCCTTTTTATTTAAATATGCTTCCATGCGGCACGCTAACGAAAATAGTTTCGGTCGGCCTCGTGTATCTCACCTCCTTTTTATAGCATTATCGCTATGTAAGCATGAAAGCAATGAAATGCCTATCCCCAAAATTGAGGATAGGGGGGTCTTTGTGAGGGAAAGACTAAAAGGAAAAATCGATGAGGCCTTCTAGCAAACCGTGAATAATTTCAGAGCGGGTGGTTACATCCAGTTTGGCAAAGATGTGTTTCATATGGGTACGCACTGTAGAGAAGGCTATATCTAATACTGATGCAATCTCCTGATCAGTAAGTCCTTTGCAGACCAGGAGACATATCTCTGCCTCGCGAGCGGTAAGTCGAAATTTTTCTTGAATCAAGACAGCATCAACTTTGGTAGGTTCCGCGCTATGAAGCAATACTGCTGTCAGCGGCTTTGAGTCGTGCGGGGACGGCAGGGAGAGCGAAGATAAAAAATAGGGACCAAATTCAGACCGGGAGAAGTTTCTGTGCAGCGTCGAGAAAATTCGTTCTTGGAGGGCGATACGGGCATCAGGGGCGAGCTTGTTGTCAATATCCCGTGCCTTGCTGTTTTTGTATACAAGATGATCATTGTGATCGAATATCACAACGCCATGCTGGTTCTTTTTCAGAAGATCATGGAAAAGACTGTCGTTTTTTCTGGCCCAAGAAAGAGCCCGGGCGTTGCGCAAAGCATTCCTAAAATAAGGAAGGATGAAATTGAGAAGATCCGCCTCATTCTTACCGAAATTGGGCCTGTTCCTTGATCTCCACACCCGTAAATCACCAATGTTTAAATCACCGTCGTAAGCGTAAACGTTTATCCCATGATGAAGTCCGTCTTTCATCAAGAAATCATTAAAGAATTCCGTTTTTTCCAGCTCTTTTTGCGGCATAATCTGGTTAACGAGTGTCGCCCGCCTTCTTTTCTGCAGCGAAGGGGTGATGGGATCGTGGTACTGATAATATCGTTCATAGTTCTTGATATTGCCGGGGCTCATATTGAGCATAATCACATCCTCGAAAACCTGAGACTCCTGATTCCATATAAATGATGCAAGATAATCCGATTTAAGCAAGCGCAATAAATCGTTTGAAATCTCCTTGCGGAAGACAACCCGGTCCTGACTGCTTGACAGTTTTTTGAGAATCCTAAATAGCAGCTTAACCTCACCTGATTTCAGAGTTGTAAGCGTGCTGCGCATTCGCATTCCTTGGTTGGTTAGCAGATTTCGTTAAGGCAGGAGTGCCAATATCTTTGTTTGATAAGAGCTCCCTTTTTATGGAAAATAGTATAAAAATTTGTTATTGTGTGTCAAGCACAAAACTCCTGCATGATGTTGTGGTTGAAGACCTTTTGTGGAATTCGTTGATTGGTAATGTCTCGAAGCAACGAGCTAAAGACACGCCTTTGGAGGATTTAGTGCTCCAAAAGAAACAAATTGAGGGGATCACAGGGCAAGCCTATCCGTCTAAACTCAGCCGGCGTTTTAAAAACTATGCAGAAAACCCCTTTGCGGTTTCACTGGATCTCATCCACATAAAGATAATCGTAGGAGGGAAGGAGGCTTAAAATCTTAATAATCCAGTTGTAGTTCAAGATTTTGATGAGATGCATTAGCCCTGGGCGTACACTTTCACTGGTTTTTTTCCTAACTTACAGTACTTAATCAAAGACAAGACATGACTTATACTTATAGCAGCATCATTCAATCTCAACTGAAACCGACTCATGCCTCTTTTTTATCCAAATCTCCGTGTTTACCTGTTAGATCGGATCTTTTTGGCTCGGGCCTTTAATTTTTGGGCATCATCTTTCTTTCCCATTTTCTGGTATAACTCTGCCAGATTCTCATTGATAGTGGCCACATGGGGATGCTCCGGCCCAAGGATTTTTTTCGCTATTGTCAGTGCCCGCTTGTAAAGCGGCTCGACCTCGGCGTATTTGCCCTGGGCCTGATAAAGGGCCGTTAGATTGTTGAGAAATGTGGCAACATTGGGATGGTTGGGGCCAGATGTGTTTTCTGCAACGGTCAATGCTTCCTTGGCTAGAGTATCCTCCCAGATGCCAGATATCCCCATCTTTAAAAGCTTATGAGTCTGAAAACCTTTCCATGTTTCAATTGTAGAGTTTTCAAGAGATACTTTCCAGATCTTATCGAAGTTCCCCTCCAAGGCGAGATACACCAAAGCGTGTTAAGGATCGAATACGAACGAGTTGGAGTGGATGGGTTTGTGTTCACTACATGCTTCAACAGTTTCATAGCACTATCAACACAAAATGAGTCAGAATTCTGAAGCAAGTACTTGTGGGCAGCCTTATACCTTTCAGCGCCGGCTCCCTCAACTTCTTGAACAGCCACGTTTACAAAATCGCTGTTCGGAAAGTTGGTCATAACGAGGAATTTATCCTTCTTATTTACAATCTTGTTGCCTTCATGACCCGCCTCAACAACCATAGCATCCCCATGCTTGTCCGCAAACATACTATGCAGTGTTACACAGCTCCCTGGATGAGCCTCCCCTCATGTAACAAATCTCGCACGTCCTGAACACTCCCAAAGGACAGTGATGACCTCCCATATATTTCCCAGAAAAAGTTTACATGTGGAATTTTCCTCTATCCACCAAGATCGTAAGGAAAAAGCATTTGCATATTTTCAAACAGACCTTCGGTATTCATACCCACCGTATGCCTACCGCTACTGTGCCCTTTGTAACAGTTAAAGTTGATATGAAATACTTTTTTTTGCATCGATGGTTGAATCAGAAGACATAACTCAGAATTTGGATACCAGTCAAAATTCATTCCATATAGGACTTTGTGCTCCCCTGAGGATACCGAAAAACTGGTGCATACGATACCATCTTGAGAAACAAGAAGCAAAAGAAGGAAGCTGATTCAGATGATGTATTTCATTGTAATGCCCCGTTCCCCAAAAATGTATACGGTGAAATCTTACATAGTAAATACCGTAAATTCCAGATATACTGAAAATATCGCAAGCATGAGAAAGCCTGTGATATGCAATGGAATCAGCCCAAAATTTGGCGGATTCTAAATTTAACGTTTTGTGCCACAGTAGATCGTAGAATCAAATTCTATTATATTCAAGGTTTCGGTTGGTAGGTATAAGTTCTTCTGCTTTGTATTTTTGCAGAGGACAGCAGTAATCAAAATCCTAGAGCTTAATGATTTCAAGATGACATCGAGCATACGTTAAAATCCCTCGTTCTGACGATAAGCGATTGAACTATTTATTCTGGTAGTGTAATGGTAACTTTTGTGTTGCCGGCATCTGCGGGTTTCAACCACCATTCGATATAATCAGCAGGCCAGAATGATAGTATGTGTCACCTAGAAGCATATGACATATGAGTAAACAGCACTGCGTTTGCTTAAAAAATGTATTTGAAAAGAGAGGCAGAGTATGCTCACCCTGCCTCTTAAAACCCTAACCTCCTTTAAGCTATTAAAACGAACCAATCCTCAATGCCTTCTTCAGGATCACTAAGGCATCTTCTATTTAAAGACACCATCCCGACTGTGCTGATCATTAGTAGTCAAGGTTGCAAAACTCCCACGGCATGGGAAGTAAATTTGGTAGGCTCGAAAATGAAGGATCTGCTTATATCCCTTTTTTGCTACCTTTTTGATTTATATCCACTGTTCTCATAGTAGAAGATACAGATCACCCTTGATCTATAATCTCCCGTAACTTTTGGGACAGGTCGATGAGCTTAAATGGCTTCTGGATAAAACCGTCACACCCCCTCGATAGTATTTCCTGGGCGTGGCCGTTGATACTGTACCCACTGGAAAGAAGAACCTTGATATCAGGGTTGATCTCTTTCAAGCGGTCATACGTTTCCCCTCCATTCATTTCCGGCATAATCATATCCAGGATAACAATAGCAATTTCTTCGATCTTCTCTTGATAACGTTCAATTGCTGCCAAACCACCCTTTGCGGAGATGACCTTGTAGCCCAGTTTTTCAAGCATTGGCACACCCACATCAATAACCATTTGTTCATCATCCACCAAGAGGACCGTCTCCGAGCCCTTCAAGATTTCCATGACTGTTTCGTTTTCTTTGATTATTTCCTTTTCAGATGCCGGCAGATACATGGTAAATGTGGTCCCTTTCCCCTTTTCAGAATAAACATTGATGGTGCCCTTGTGATTTTTGATGATACCGAATGCAGAGGCAAGACCAAGCCCCGTTCCCCTTCCCATCTCCTTGGTGGTAAAGAATGGATCAAACACCTTCCGGCGCGTCGCCTCATCCATTCCGACACCGGTATCCGTAATTGAAACCCTGACGTATTTCCCCGGTTGAACAAAATGAGTTCTCGCATAGCCCTCGTCCAGGATTGCATTTTCTGTCTGAAGATAGAGTTCCCCGCCTGCCGGCATCGCCTGCCAGGCATTGACATAGAGGTTAAGCAAGACCTGTTCGATCTGCTTTTTATCCGCCTCAACAGCCCAAAGATCCTTTTGAAATTTATGATAAATCGAAATTTCCTTTTTGGTACGGCCGAACAGCTGTGAGCTGTTTTTGATTAAATCGTTCAAATCAGCTGGTTTTACCTCGTATTTGCCGGCCCTGGCAAATCCCAATAGCTGTTTTGTCAGCTCCGTTGCGCTTTTAATATAGTCTTCGATTCCCATGAGATGTTCAGCCACGGGGTGAGAGGAATCGACTTCGGCCATCATCAACGACGTTCGCCCCTGTATGCCCATGAGTAAGTTGTTGAAATCATGAGCGATGCCGCCTGCCAAGGTGCCGATGGCCTCCATCTTCTGTGCCTGCTGAAGTTGCGCCTGTAATTTTTCCTCTTCGGTGATGTCCCTCAAAACACCCTGCATGACCGGTTTTCCCTGATAGGTGACCAATGAGGTGGATATCTCTGCTCTGAACCTGGAGCCGTCTTTACGGATTGCCCTATAGATATTGGAGGCAAAAGGTGGTGCTTTGCCGTCCATCCGCGCTTGAATGCGCTGCCCGATAAATTTGTGTTCATCTGGATCAACAACATCCCAGAGCGTTAAATGCAAGCCTTCCTCCATGGCATATCCGGCAAGATCGCAGATCCTCTGGTTAAGAAAAATGAACCGCCCTGAAGGGATCTCGCAAATAAAATACCCGTCCAACGTATTTTCCACAAGGGAGCGATAACGCTCTTCACTCTGTTGGAGCGCCTCCTCCGC
>Ga0180433_10012146_pt1 | contig 10106 bp, 5 predicted proteins | sample SS_ome_8_FD_132980 | JGI IMG/M metagenome (GOLD analysis project Ga0180433, IMG submission 132980) | Hypersaline lake sediment archaeal communities from the Salton Sea, California, USA - SS_1_D_1 metaG | ecosystem: Environmental > Aquatic > Non-marine Saline and Alkaline > Hypersaline > Sediment...
CATATCCATCATTTCCCAGGATCCGCGTTACGAGCTGTTTCGGAAGATACTCCAGGTCTCCCACTGTGAATATGGCCCATTCACGCGCAAGCATCTCACAATTTCGGTGATCGATCCATTTCAGTCGGGATAGTGGAATATCTCCCAACCGATCCTTTTCGGTTCCCGGTTCTACACGGGCGGGTTTGATTTCCGCCATGGCGCCGATTCGGGCCGCCACAGGTGTGCTTGCCGTAGCTGCCTTACATGATATTCCATATGTACCGGTGATCCAATCCACAACCGTTTGAACCATATCCGGATCTCTCGATGCTCTCCGGGTACGAATAAGGATTTCATCGGGATGAGGCATGGAACAGGTGATGCCCAGTGCTTCGAATAATCGACGATTCATTGCCCGTTCCGTGTCGGCGGGTACCGGAATTGATACAAGGTTTTTTTCTATTCTCCGTGCCTGATCCATGTTCATGCCCGAACTGATTCCCAGTCCGTCTGCAACGGAGGATACATACGTGAGAACATCGCGCCCGTCGATGTAAGTCGTCAATGCGACAATATCGGTTCGAGCGGGAGGGTATCGCTTTCTCACTTCCGCGACTGTCATGCCGTATGCCGTAATCCATGTATTCCATATTTCCATATCTACGGAACTCTAGAACTTTCGTATAAGACCGGTAACTATTCCCTGGATGATGAGATCCGTATCTGATTCCGGGCGTATCCTGATAGGGAGGTAGTTGGGATTTGAAGGCCGCAGTTCGATGACTCCCTCGGCTCCGGGATAGTACCGCTTTACAGTGGCTTCGCCTCTCACCAATGCAACAACAACATCCCCCGTTCGCGGTGTATGTTCTCGTCGAACGATAACCGTATCACCGTCGAGTATCCCTTCTCCCGCCATGGAGTCTCCCGCCACCTGGAGCGCAAAATGCTCGCCGTCATTCAACAGCCATCGCGGTACGTCGAGAATATTACTCACCGGAAACGATTCCACCGGTGAACCGGCTCGAATGGTTCCCAACAGGGGGACCGCGGTCATACTCCGTTTGCCGGGCACGGGGTCTATCGTATCTCGAACCGGTCGTATCGATCGATGTTTATGTGCCTCCCGTATGAGGAGACCGCTTTCAACGAGCCTGTCGAGATGACGTTGTACCGTTCCCACGGATGAGAATCCGAAATGTTTCGCGATTTCCATTCGAGTCGGTGACTGGTGTTCCTCATTCCAGTATGTTTCAATAAACCGAAGCATTTCCCGCTGGCGTTTCGTTACAGTCATATCAGTCTCCTCCATATGTGTCCAAAACGAATATACGCATATTTTACGTAATATCAAGAATAAATTTGCGCATAATTTGCGCATTAAATCGAAAGAATAATGAATTAAGGATGGGGACGAGAACGCCGTAGCTTTCTCTTGCTGTAGCCCCGGCGCTCTGTGCCGGGCCCGAGTCAACCACGCCGCGGAGCGACGTGACTACAGAAGAACACCAAACCTTTCCGATGTACCTCGGCGCATACGTGTAAGAATGAAATTGCCGGAGGCAATCGCCGGAGATAGACTTTTCAATGCTCTCGGTACCGACCGAGGGATATCGATGAATGATGATTTAAAAAAGTGAGGAGTGAGAAGATGAATATGAATTGATGAATGGTGACTGATGATTGATAATTCTTGAGTGGAGGGATGAAAAAGGGAGTAAGATACCGAAAAGAATTCCGGGCATAGCCCTCCATATCAAGGGAACAATTTCACGGCACTATTCTAATATTAGAATAGTTCAGGTGATCCCTGTTTACAGGGTAAAGCAGTGTCTACGTGGCCACCTGTGAAACCGTAAAATTCTGCTGATGAAATGGGGTTGATCTCTACATTGTGGATCGGGAAATATGAATGTCCGATTGATTAGAGGGAGGAAGGTAATGGTGTGATTGCCGGACCGGATTGAGTCCAGCCCTCCTCCTCCGAGGGTTGAATGATCCTGACCCAGTCGTCATTGATCTCCCGGGGCGGGGGAGGGGCCGGTTCGATTGTTGCGGGCGGGGAATCGTCCTCGGGCATGAAATACTGCAGGGGTACAGGGGTGAAGGTCAGAATGAAGATAACCAGGGCGGCGAAACCGAGACGCCGCCGCCGGGCATCCAGACCGGGAAGCATTCCGTAAGACGTTTCCCATGGATACCCGTTCCAGTTTTCCCGCAGATCCTGCATGACCGGAGGATGTCTCGTCCCCATGACTGTTATGAGGATAGCCCATATAAACCACCCCTGCCATGTGGTCAGTCCCAAAAGAAGAAGACCGGCTACCACTATTCGCGTCATGAGCCTGTGACGTTTGGGCCATAGGCTGTAAAAAATATGACCGCCGTCCAGTTGACTCGCCGGAAGAAGATTAAATGCGGTAACCAGGAATCCGATCCATCCGGCAAACGCCATGGGATGAAGGAGAAGCTGGACACCTTCCGGCGTCGGACCCTTCAGTAATCTGACCAGAAACAAGAACAGGAGTGAGTCCCCCAGCATGAGACCACCCTCGGTAACCTCCATGGAAACAAAGGATGACTTTGCGATGCCGAGGATTGCCACGGGCAGCGCGAAAATCATTCCGGTGAGCGGACCGGCAACACCCACATCAAGGAGTGCGCGACGATCCTGGATGGGGGATTTTATCTTGATAAAGGCACCGAATGTTCCAAAAAGAAAGATAGGTGGCGGAGCCGGTATGAAGTAGGGGAGTGTCGCCTGGAGACGATGTCGTCTGCAGGCAAAGTAATGGCCGAGTTCGTGGGCGAGCAGGATTATAAGGAGCGGAACGCTGTACGACAGACCGAGAAACAACTCGATTGGATTACGAAGCGGGTTTCCACCTTCGGCAAAGCTGCCGCCGAAGGTTGTAGTAAGAAAGGTTAAAAACAATAGAACCACGTGTATCATGAACGGCATACTCCGCACTATATTGAGACCCGGTAGACATATAAGAGAGACGGATCGCCTGTTAATTCCCTAAATTGAGCGATTCTCATCTACTGCGGCTTCGAGGAGACTACTGCGTCAATCGTTTCACGATTTTGCTCCTCCACCGTATCGGTTGGATACGCTATCGTCACAAAATCACTCCAACTTCATGACTCGTAAGCCTCTTCTGTGTCTCGTTACGATAACAATCGCTCAATTTAGGAATTCAGAAACCCACAAAACAATACGGCATGACAAGATACCTAAACTCAGGAATCACTCAAGACGACACTGACGCAAGGAATTGGGATTTCAGATTTGGTTTCCTCTCGTATTCCGAGGCTATATGCTGATTATCTTCATTGAGCGACTGATAGTATCGATTTAATTATGACTCTATGCATACCAAAGTGAGCAGTTCTTTGTTCCCTGAACGGTTGTCAACAGCGGGGAGGGAGGATACCGTGGATTACGACGAGGCATGCTCATTCATCTACAGCTTCGTTGACTGGGAGAAACGCGGAGGTCGCCCTACGCGATCTAATGATATTCACGAATTTTCGAGATTTCTTTCCACGCTCGGGGATCCACACCTTTCGTATCCCACGATTCATGTGGTAGGAACCAATGGAAAGGGCTCCGTATGTGCCATGCTTTCCACCATTCTCAGGGAGCATGGATTGAATGTGGGATCATATACAAGTCCCCATCTTGTAACAGTTCGCGAACGTATCGCAGTCAATGGAACGTGTATCAGCGAGGATGCGTTTGCCCGTACGATCTCAATACTGAAACAGCATGAACCAACAGCTAACATCTCGAGTCCCGGGTACCGGACCACATTCTCGCTCCTCACGGCGGCGGCATTCCGGTTTTTCGCCGATTCGAAGGTTGATGTGGCAGTGGTGGAAGCAGGTCTTGGCGGGCGGCTGGATGCCACGGTGGTGGTGAAGCCGGAGATCACCATAATCACCCCGATTCATCGTGACCACATGATCACCCTGGGTACGACTCTCGATGTGATCGCCCGTGATAAAGCCGCGGTGATACGGAATGATAATATTCTGATAACGGCCCCGCAGACCCCGGCGGTACGGTCGGTGATTCGCCGCGTGGCGGACGCGAAACATCCGCGTCGATGGATAAGGATAGGATTTGATATCCGGTACAGAAGCCGTCAGCCGGAGCATGGAAAATACGGCGTTTCGCTCCGATTGCCTGATCGTCGTATACAAATCGCGAAACTCCCTCTGAGGGGAAAACATCAGGTTGTCAATTGTGTAACGGCTGTGACCGCGGCCGAATCGTTATACCCGGATATATCCTCGGAGACCGTAGTACGGGGGATAGAGAAGACGATCTGGCCCGGGAGACTTGATCTACGGGGCGGTCATCCCGATATCCTGCTCGACGGTGCTCATAATCAACAGGCCGTTCGTTCACTTGTTACATTCGTACGGGATCATCTCGTGGAAGACTATGATCGAATGGCATGTCTATTCGCCTTGAGTCGCGGAAAGGAGGCGCGGACCATACTTGGCATCATACGGGATCTCGATATACCTCTGGTTCTTTGTACCGCCGATATACACCGTGGACTATCCGTCCCGGTTATTGATAAAGAAGCCCGCCGCCTCGGTATGACCTGCCTTCGTGCGGATTCCCCGGTAAAGGGATTGCAGACTGCACGAAGAATGGCAGGTAAAAAAGGGCTGGTTATTGTATGCGGAAGCTTGTATCTTATAGGCACCATAATTGATCTTCTACGCCGCTCATCAGAGTGAAGAAACCGGAGTTGATGGCATGTATCATGCATGTTGTATACGGTTTCGAACAACATGCGGCTCTGGAAGGCGATTAGCGTTGACAACCAACGTACGATTTTGTACGCTGGATGAGCCGACGAGGTATGCCCGGAATGACCGGGCCACACCCAGTACCGTGCTCCCGAGGAATATCACACCCGGGTGAGCAGAAGGGAGGCGAATGTATGAGCCAGCCGATAAAGTTGTCCGTGGTAGCAGTGCTCCTCGTGCTGCTCGTACCCGTGACGGGCTTGGCTGCTCCTCGCTATCTGTTCCCTCAAGTCGAGGATGCTCCTGTTGGACCACAGTATTCCCCCGCTGATCAGGATTCGGAATATATCTACTACGATGACGGAGAGCCCTATTACTACTGGGCACTCAGCGGCGGAGATATGGCGGCGGTCAAGTTCACGACCCCCGCACCAACAGAGCTGGATTCGGCTGAGGTTCTTTCCATCCAGGTGATGCTGTACGATGCAACGGGTCCCGGAAATATCATCCTTCATGTATGGGAGGATGAGAGCGGCCTTCCGGGTAATAATCTCATCGCACCTATGGAGGTTACACCCACGCAGTACGCTTCACCCACAGATCATATCTGGAACTCCTTCGTGGATATCCGATTCGAGGATACCCCGAATCCCGACTACCAGCAGGTAGAGCGCGATTTATGGATCGGATATGAACTCCTGAGCGGCGCGCCGAATCCCTTAGGGGATGTAGCAGGAGGTGCAGATAGAAGTTATTTCTACGAAGGCGACGAGTGGGTTCCCGTTAATGATTCCGACCTCATGATCAGAATCTGGTGGGGTCAGGATGTTCCCGTGGAACTCAACTCATTTTCCTACGAGATAGCGGAGAGTGGATTACTGATTCAATGGGAAACGCAGAGCGAAACCGAGAATTTCGGATTCAGGTTGCTTCGGAGTGAGCATCTCTCGGGGCCCTACGATGATGTGAGTGATCTCATCCCCGGAGCCGGTACGACAACTGTACCTCAGTCATATCAGTATCTCGACGAATCAGTTGAGTGGGGTCACACATACTACTACATGCTTGCGGATATCGATCTTAACGGGGAAGAGCACAGGACCGGTCCGCTATCCGCGACATTCGGAAACGCTCCGGTCCCGGTGGCCGATGCCCTCTCCATCAACGTCTGGCCCAATCCATCGGCAGACGACGCATCAATCAATTTCATGATACCGGCCGGCTCCCGGATCGAACCCGCCGACGGGCGTGGTGAGTTCGGGTCATCCCGGAACGTCGATCTTGCCGTATACGACGTTAACGGGCGTTTGATGCGATGGCTCTATACCGGCCAGGCGATGCCCGGTTCCTACCATGTTGACTGGGATGGAACCACTGATCACGGACTGCGTACCGCTCCGGGCATATACTTCTGTCGACTGAAAGTTGACGACGATGCTTCGGTGGTTCGCGTAATCCGGACCCAGTAGGGCCGTACGGTGGGCATGCGCCTAACCATAGACGGCAGGAGAAAGGAGAGCCGTATGAATCAATTCGGTACGATCTCGAAGCTCCTCACAGCCGCCCTGGTCTTGCTGGTGGGGGCTTCATGGGCCGTGCCGCCCGATCCACCCGTACTCGATGAGGAACCGGTATTTACGCCCGGTTTGTCGAATACGGTATCGTGGAGCGATGAAAGCGCTTCGGGTGCCACGGAATATTTTGTCGGAGCTTCAATGGATATGGAGTTTCCCGAGCCGCAGCAACTGGATCTTTCCAGTGGCTGGATCTCGGAAACGAGTTATACTTTTGATGAGGTATTGGAAGACGGTGTTCTGTACTACTATCGGGTCCAGAGCAGGAACGCCGATCTCGAGATGAGCGGCTGGTCCGAAGAGCTGGTTTCATCCACGCAGGATGCCAGCGGACCTGATCCGGTCACCGATCTCGTGGCGGAAGGTCGATATACCTACATCAGACTCAACTGGTCCACGGTGGAAGACGACGGCATCGGATTCGCATACTTCCGTGTCTATAGATCTGAAACCATGGGTGAACTCGGTCAGCGGATCGATGACGGCGACGAGACGGTTACCGTTGGTTACTTCGCAGACGACGATGTTCAACCGGACGTTGTTTACTACTACACTGTCCAACCGGTGGATGAGTTCGAGAACGAAACAACCGAGGGAAACAATCAGGATGACGCAACGCTGATCATTCTCGGAGATCCCGACGTGGAGTTCGTCTGGCCGCCTACCTACTACGTTACCGAACAGGCGACCATAGACGCTGATGGTGTCTTCTACAACACCTTGGCGGTCCACGTGAACGGGAGACCCGCGAGAATGACCCTGGATCCCGCGGCGGGCGAATTTGATATAACCGATATTCCGCTGGAGATGGGACTCAATCTCATCATCGCCGTAGGGACGGGAACGTTCGAGCGCGCCGAGTCCGATACGGTTTACGTGTTCCGCCTCATGGAGGGTTCCGGAGATCCCGTGGTGGATATCGTGGAACCCGAGGATGAGAGTACGCAGGACCTCGGAATACTCGACATCACGGGGACCATAGAAAATGTTGGATTCCTTTTCATAGACGGCGTCTGGGTCCAGGATGTTGAGTTCAACGAGGATTTCAGCGCAGGGACATTCCTGGTTCCCGATTATCCAGTGCCGGATTACGGTATGTACACGATAGAAGCCATGGGACTGGGAAGTCCTCCTCCCGGTGAACTTGACGACCGAGAGGCAGAGGACGACGCAACATTCTACGTGATTCCGGAGACCGCGTTGAGTGTGGCCATCACGTCGCCGCCCGATCAGTTAATCACCGCTGATACAGAGGTTGATGTTTCGGGTGACTTCGGCGGCGCATGGAAGGTCGAGGTCAACGATGTCATGGCGGATCTCGACGAAACCGATGATACCTTCATGGCGGCGGACATCGCCCTTGATCTGGGAGAAAATACGATAACCGCCGTGGCCACCGGTGCTGATATGGCGACGGTGGAGGATATGATCACCGTATATCGGATTCCTGAAGATGTAACACCAACTATAGAAATAACCGATCCGGCGGATGGTTTCGTGACCGATCTCCGGAGCGTTACCATCAGCGGTTCGGTTACGAATGCCGGTATTGTCATGGTGGATTATGAGGGAATCGATCCCGTCATGGCGGAGATCGACTTCGACGCGGGAACCTGGTCCGTTCCGCTGGATCTTCCCGCCCCGGATGCCGATGTACTCATAACGGCAACGGCATACGGTGTCTCTGAAACCGCGGAGGACCAGATCACCGTTCACGTGGTGGAGTCCGGTGCTCCCACGGTTGAGATCACCTGGCCGCAGGATGGCGCTGCCATCAATCGCAGGGTCATCGTGGTACTCGGTCAAGCTGAACGGGTCGGCCGAGTGGAGGTAAACGGAGTACTCGCCGGACTTGATAGGCCGGATTTCAATGCGAGTATCGAATTCCTCCAGGAAGGATGGAACGATATCGTTGCCGTGGGCTACGGTTCCAATGGACAGACAGCCCGCGACAGCATCGCTGTGTACGTGAACACAGACTGTGACGGGGATCCCGGTGAAATCGTCATCGTATCCCCTGAAAACGGTACTCGTACCGATGCGGAAACCATCGATGTCACGGGAACGTCGCAGTGCGTTACCGGAATAACGGTGAACGGAGAAACCGCGGTATTTGATATTCTTACCGGTGCGTGGAGTTTCGATGACGTTGCTCTCGCCATGGGAGCGAATACCATTACCGCCGAAGGGCTGAACTTCGACGGTGAAACGGTCACCGCCAGCGTCATGGTTTATCGCCTCGATCAACCATCCATAGCAATAACGAGCCCGGAAGACGAGGCTCAATTCGCATATGAGGATTCATTGATTACAGTCACGGGAACCTCCACTGGATTACTCGGCGTAACGGTGAACGGCGTCGACGCTTCCCTTGATATGGGAACGGGTGAATGGTCTGTTTCGGGCATTCATCTCGATGTCGGAATCAATACAATAGCCGCGGTAGGCGATGGATTGACCGAAGTGACTGCAAGTATAACGGTGGAACGGGCTCCGCCCGAAACGCCTGAGTTCCACGCCATCGTTACACCGAACAATGACGGTTACAACGATGAAGTCAGCTTCCCTGTAGACGGATCGGGAAGCACGGTTACCATCTTTACTCGAGACGGACAGGAGGTAATCGAGCTGACCGCCGCCGAGCGCTTCTACAACGGCTGGTTCATCATGTGGGACGGCTACGATACGGAAGGCGAACTCGTGAAGTCCGGCGTTTACATCTACCAGATAGACAATGACGGTGACAAGAAGACGGGCACCGTTGTCGTCGCTAGATAGCCGAGGTGATGTCATGAGTACGCGAAGAACCATCGAAAGGAGGCTTCCAATGCCGCAGACGAAGCAAGGCGTGGTCCTCCTCTGCCTGGCCGCGCTGCTCGTTTGGTCGGGTGTGGCTTCGGCCGGATTTGAAGACCGCGGCGGAGCACGAGCCCTGGGTTTGGGGAGCGCCTTTGTCGGGGTTCCCGGGGATCCATCCAGTCCCTACTGGAATCCCGCCGGGCTTTCGTTCCTCGATCGGGCTGCCGTTACCGGTTGTTATGCGGTCCGGCATATGAGCCTCGATGAGGATAACCTCGGATTTTTCGCCGCCGGTGTGTCGTATCCCACAGCCAATATGGGAACGTTTGCACTGAGCGGCGGGAATTTCGGCACTGATTATTACAGCGAGACCGCCGGATTGCTCAGCTATGCATACGGCATACGCGGCGGTATTCCCATCGGTCTCGGTATCAATGTAAAATATCTGTCAAAGGGGTATGATACCGGCGGAGATCCGGTCCTTGATGCGGATCCGCTCTTCGCCGATGATACCGGTGTGGGATCTTTCGATCTCGATCTCGGTATCATGGCAAAGGTGACGGAGCAGTTGACCCTCGGTGCGTCGCTGTTCCACCTCCTTCAGCCGAATCAGGCCATTGATGAGGACGATGACGACGATAACCTGAGCATGGTAACGTTCCTCGGCGGTTCCTATATGGTTGCCGGCGAAAGTTTCGATATCATGCCCACCGTCGGTATCGAACTCCAGAGCGAAACTCCGAATGACGAGAACAAACTCCGTTTTCATGGTGGTGTTGAACTCGGGCTTTTGGAGGAACGGCCTCTGGCGCTTCGCGCCGGTCTTACCGCCGGTCCCGCAACCGAACTCAGCCTCGGGTTCGGATTCAATAAGGATACGAATAACGGTCTCGGTCTCGGCGTTGATGCCGCTTACCCCATGGCCATGGGAGACATGGAAGCCGGTGGAAGTATCATCGTCGGCCTCACCGTTGAGTTCGG
>Ga0180433_10012147_pt1 | contig 10106 bp, 10 predicted proteins | sample SS_ome_8_FD_132980 | JGI IMG/M metagenome (GOLD analysis project Ga0180433, IMG submission 132980) | Hypersaline lake sediment archaeal communities from the Salton Sea, California, USA - SS_1_D_1 metaG | ecosystem: Environmental > Aquatic > Non-marine Saline and Alkaline > Hypersaline >...
GCCCATCCGGAAAGACCGGCTGCAGCGGCTGCAACTAAAAAAGTAATAACCAGCATCATCCAGGAATATTTCAAGCCGAACATCACAGCGATCCGTGACGCTATGATATCGCTTCCGGTGATCAAATAATAAAGGCTCCACAGCAGCCACAGCAAACCGGCAGAGAGCATTCCTGTCCTGGCGGCGGGCCACGCTTTTTTTGATCGTACTAGTCCAAAAACAAAAGGCACGATCATTACCCACCACCACACTGGAAAAATTATTTGCAGGAGAAAAATCAATACTCCGCAGACCAACACCCCTTTCATTTGGCACCCCGCAGCAATATACTACCGGCAAAGTGCTCAGCCTCAATGCCGGGATTATATAAAAAATGAAGTTCACTAATCCTACCATTTACCCAATCATCTTCCATATTATCATAGTATTCTGAACCGGGATTTCCTGACTGTCCCCCCGGATAGATCCCCCAGGCGCGAACCTGCGGCTCCCAGGTCACCACCATGCACCAGGAAGGGCCCCAGTCATGAGATATGGCTCTGACAATACCGGAACCTCCCGGTGTCCGGAGATTTTCCCGGCCAAGCCCGGGGATTCGTGCCAGGTGAAAAATATCAGTTTTTTTGGTATTACCCCATTCCCATGACTGCCCAGGAGAACCATATTCTTTATTAAGGCGGTCGACTGCGATTTTAAATGATTCGACCGCCACATCTTCAAGCGTTTCGATCTTTTCCGTGTCACAATTGTTAAAATAAATACAGGATGAATCAGATAATATCTTCTTTAGAAGAACATCGCTGCTGGGGATCCTAAGCAGCACATCCTCTTTCTTCATATCATCCTTCCAGATAATCTCCCTTAAAATTTGCCACCATTTTTCAAAAATAGTGGGACCGATTTTATCTACATCATATCTGTAATCCCATTTTTCCAACTCATTAAATATCACCTGCTCTGTCTCAGATAAATTTTCATTCAAAATCAGAGGAAGCAGTATCGGTAAGGCTATGCGGGCGACCGGATTTAAGGTATCGTTTTGCAGGTCGATCATATCCTGGGGAGTAAAATTTTCTCCGGAAGTAAGTATCTCATTAATTCTCATCCCTCTGGAAAAAGATGTATAAGACCAGTCAAGATAATAAGGATAGCTTGAATCTGCCGGCTCTTGGTTGGCAGAACTGACAAATCCCTGATCTGGATTTATAACATGAGGAACATGTTCATGCGGGATCCAACCTCCCCAGTCAAAGACCGGATCACTGCCGTCGCTGAGATATCGACCCTGTTTGACCCATCGTAGGGGAAATTTGCCATTGTGCCGGATAGCGATATCCCCACTGGAAGAAGCGAAGACAAAATTTTGAGCCGGGCAGTCAAAATGGGCCATAGCCTTCACATAATCTTCATAATTCCGGCCTCGATTTAATTTAATAAATGCCAGCAATTCATTGGAAGGATCATGAGCGGTCCACCTCAAGGCCGCATCTACAGGAATATTCGAAAACATCCCGGATCCTTCCTCTGTATAAACAATCGGCCCGTGATGGGTGTACAGCACTTCATCTACAATATCCTGCCCACCTCTCACCCTAATAATTTCCTTGCGGATAACCACTTCCCGCCACTCCCCGTTATAGAGATATTCTTTTCTGGATTCATCTTTAAACTTTATTCTATACCAATCAAACACGTCAGATCCGGCATTAGTTTCTCCCCAGGCGATATTCTCATTAAAACCAATAATCACACACGGTGTCCCGGGAATGGAGACACCATAAACATTGATCCCAGGTGCATTCAACTGAAGCTCATACCAGATAGAAGGAAGATTTAGACCCAAATGGGGATCATTACTCAAGATAGGAAATCCGCTTTTGGTCTTTTTCCCGGAAACAGCCCAGTTGTTGCTGCCCAAAGATGAGTTATCTTCAGAGATCATGCCTGGTCTGATCTCAATCGGTATGATTTGTTTCGGCGGCTCCGGCAGCCTCACCGCTTCAAAGTCCCAGGGAGTGCCCTCCGGAATGATCGGTTCGGGAAAGGGGGGAACCATAGGAAACAGATCTTCCATGACCTTTTCCCCTAACGCCTCCCAGGTCAAAGTCATTTCCGGTTCCGAGCTTCCTGCTGTCAGAGTCTCAGCCATAAATTTCAGCATGAGGATTGATTTCAGCTCCGTCCATTTTTCCGGTTTATAATCCAAGATCTTATATTCCAAAGGAAGTGCCTGACTCGTCAAACCATCGATATAAGCATTCACCCCCTTAGAATAGGCTTTAAGCACTTCATTAGTCTCTTCATTCTCCAGCACCAGTTCACATGCCTTCTCAGCCCCGAAATCAAGTCCTAATCGTCTGTAATAGCGGTCCATATTTACAGCCTTAGCCCCTACTATTTCCGCCAGCCTCCCGGCAACCAGGTACGTCTGCATTTCCATCTGCCAGAGACGGTCTCGGGCAGCAATATAACCCTGAGCCATGAATAGATCATGGTTGTTATGTGCAAATATGTGCGGAACTCTGCGCTTGTCGATTATTACTTGAACATCCTGTTTAAGCCCATTGATCTTCAGAGTATTCGGAATTTTATCCATCTGCGAGTTATTGCGCCAGAATCCGGACTGGGGATTGAGAAATTTACCCAGAGGAGGCAGGCTGCCGTGTTTGAAGTTGAATAGATAAAAAATACCTGCTAACAACACAACAGCAAAAACAATCTTTATTATCCTCATCTTTACGGAACTCCCTTATTTATCTTTAAGATCATAGGATCTATTAGACCAATCTAAATGGGCTTGATTTGAAGTTTAAAGATCAGCATTATCTTATAAAAAGACTATCTGGATTCATTGATGTACTGTTCATAGATGATCTTAGACCAGGATTCAAATCCATCATAATAATCTCCCAGCCTGCCTCTTTCCACCCAGGACGCCGTCATTTTATGGGGCTCCAGGATCCTAAAATCAGGGGTGTTCAAAACAGCTACAAAAACCAGCCCGAGGTGGACCTTGCTCACACTGGTGGAATCGTCATATAAAATACCTTTAAAATCAAATCCATTCAGATCCGGGCAAGAGATCTCTTCGTTTAATTCTTTATAGAGGCCTTCCATGATGATATTTTCATATTTATCTGATACAGAGGGATTGATATGCCCGCCGATACCTAAAGAATATTTGTCATGAAGCCTTTTTTCCGTCTGTTTTTTAGTTCTCTTTAACAGCAGAAAATCGCCACCGAAATTGATGAGGATATAGGGAATAACCTGTTTATAGTTATAATCATATTCAGCCTCCTGCCGCTCCATAAAGGAATAATTATTCAGAACGAACCGGAAAATTTTATCTTTTTCTATAGAGATCAAATGACGTTTTTTGTTGTTGACTAAATCCGTAAGCAGATCATTCGAAACCACTAAAACATCTTCGGACGGCATATCCTTATCCTCCTTAAAAATTAGGGCCTATTCGGAGAGTCCTTCAATTAAAACCTCATCAAAATAGGACCGGGCGATCTCCGCAAATTCTCTTAGGGTATCTTCTTTATAGGGCTTAAGCTGGGAATAACTTTCATCAATAGTTCTGGAGGGGGAAAACTGTTGGATCTGAAAACGAGTACATCCTTGAAGCTGTTTGCCGATAAGCTCCATGTCCCCCTTATCGATCAAGCCGGGAACAACCGTAGTCCTGAATATATAATCGATACCAGAGTTTAAGATTATATCCACACTCTGCATGATATTTTTTGTATCAACGGGTACGCCCGCAGCAGATGCATATTTTTCAGTTGGCGCTTTAAAATCCATGGCCACGTAATCTACCAGATTACTATTGAGAAAAGCCGTGAGTTTATCAGGAAAAGAACCGTTTGTATCCAGTTTGACCAGCAGATTTCTTCCTTTGATCATTTTAAGCAGTGGTTCAAGATCGTTGTGAATAAGAGGCTCACCTCCGGTGATACAGACACCCTCCAACCATCCTGTCCGTGACTCAAGGTAATTCCGGAAAAATTCTATTGGATAAATGGGCAGACTGCCGGGATTCAACACCAGGTCTACGTTATGACAGAAGGGGCAGCGGAAATTACATCCAGCTAAAAATAGGGTTGAAGAAATATGTCCGGGAAAATCTTTAGGCGCAAACTTTTCTACGCCTTTGATCTCAACCAATTCTCCATTTCCTCCCGGGAATTCATAACAGCAGCCATCTCATTTTTATCCTGGAGAACTAGTGTCGGCAGGATTATTCCACCCGTTTCATCGCGTTTGAGGACCTCCAGATAATCCCTGATCTTCAATCTGCTTTCTTTGCGGGTGAGATCGAATTCTTGAAAAGCAAGCTCCTTCTCTGCTAAATATTTTTTTAATCTGCTGCACTCTTCACAATTAGGATAAGAAAAAAGTAAATACTCCATTTCAATCACTTTGCTGAAGTCATGCTATCTCAGTAAATGTTTTCCTTTCCTTGAATTCCTGTTTTTTCCCATCATTCCAGGTGGCGATCGGTCGGAGATAACCCACGATCCGGGAGTAAACCTCGGTTTGCTCATTACACTGCGGACAAACTGGCTGCTCCCCCCGGATATAACCATGATTGGAACAGACACTGAACGTCGGGGTAATACTGAAATAGGGAATCCTTGTCTGGGAGATCTTATGCACCAGTTTTTTACAGGTCAGGGCGTCAATAGATTCAGGAAGAAAAGCGTGAAAGATCGTACCTCCGGTATAAAGCGGTTGTATATCTTTCTGATGTTCCAGGGCTTCAAAAATATCCCTGGTCGCATCCACATTGAGCTGGGTGGAGTTGGTCAAATACGGATGTTTATCCGTTCCTGAGGTCACGATACTGTTATATTTCTGTCTGTCCAATCTGGCTAAACGATAGGAAGTGGATTCAGCAGGGGTCGCTTCCAGGTTATAAAGATTGCCGGTTTCTTCCTGGAATTCCCGGATTATCTTGCGCATATACTCTAATACACGGACAGCGAATCGTTTGCCTTCCTCGGTATCAATTCCTTTACCCAAGAAATTCAGGCAGGATTCATTCATCCCGCACAGGCCGATCGTCGAAAAATGATTATCAAAATGCCCTAAATAGACTTTCGTATAAGGAACCAGGCCTTTATCCAGCATATTATTGACTACTTCCCGCTTGGTTTCCAGGGATGTTTTTGCCAGATTCATTATCTTATGGAGCCTTGAAAAGTAATCTTCCTCACTGGATGCTTCATAACCTATACGGTTAAGATTGATAGTCACGACACCGATAGATCCGGTGGAATCCCCGGGTCCCCAGATACTTCCGGGCCGGTTCAACAGTTCCCTTTGATCAAGATTCAACCGGCAGCACATAGCCCTTATATCACCCGGATCCATATTCGTACCCAGATAATTCTGAAAATAAGGTATTCCGTACTTCGCGGTTACCTCAAACAGAAGATCCGTATTGGGCCCATCCCAATCGAACTCTTTGGAAATATTATAAGTAGGTATCGGGAAGGTAAAAACTCTCCCCTTTTGGTCGCCTTCGACCATCAACTCCAGGAAGGCCCGGTTTATCATGTCCATCTCTTCCTGATAATCGCCATAAGTTGTATTTAATTCCTCGCCTCCGACAATGACCTTTTTTTCGAACATATCACCCGGGACCGTCCAGTCAAAAGTCAGATTGGAGAAAGGTGTTTGCCATCCCCAACGGGAAGGGACATTGAGACCAAAGATCAGTTTTTGCAAGTCCTGCTTGACTTTTTCATAATCCAGTTTATCGGCTCTAACAAACGGAGCCAAAAAAGTATCCACACTGGAGAACGCCTGGGCACCTGCAAACTCACCCTGCATGGTTCCAATGAAATTTACCATATGAAGGGTCGCGGTCTCCAAATGTTTGGCGGGAAAAGAATGGACCTGATTGGGGACATGCCCAAAGCCCTTCCTGAGCAGTTTTTCCAGGGACCATCCCGCACAGTAACCCACGATCGGATAAGAAAGATCGTGGATATGCAAATCTCCTTCTACATGCGCTTTTTTTATGAGAGGAGAATATAATTGATTCAGGGCAAAATTGGAAAGAACTTCCCCGGAAACACGAGCGTTAAGCCCGGAAAAACTCATGACGCCTTCATTGCTGTTTTCTTTGATTTTCCAGTCAATATCATTGATATAATCTTTCACCAGCCGGTTCAGATTTAATCCGGTCCTTCTCGCTTCCCGGATGTCTTTATGCCGTTCCCGGTAAAGAATGTATGATTTGGCGATCTCATGATAACCCTGTTTCATCAGGACCATTTCTACGATATCCTGGATCTGCTCTACTGAAGGAATAGTGTATCCTGCGAATTTATCTTCTAACATAAAGGTTACGATATCTGAAATACTCTGGGCAGCCCTTTTGTCATTTAAATTATGGGACTTCATTGCTTTAAAAACAGCCTCAGTGATCTTGCTTTGCACAAAATCGGTTACTTGTCCATCCCTCTTTTTAATCCGTGAGACTGCTCCTTGCATATTAGCCCTCCTTAAAATAAAATTAAATTAAACGCGGCGTCTTTCCCTCTCCGATCCAATCCATTTCCTTCTATTTTGAAAAAAAAGAAGGAATTAAGTAATTCCTATATGTTGTGTATTTCCTGTTAGATCAGCACAAAATATTGTAGCTTCTTACTTAAATTATACCCGAAGAATATGCTTGTCAAGTATTTTTTGGGATTTTTTTTGGATTTTTTTATTCTTTTTTTAAAGCCTATATCTTGCTTGGATCATCGGCATTTTTTTTGAATAGTTCAAGCCGGTGAGAATATGTTAAAATAAATCAGGGTAATGTAATTTTTACAAAGAGAGGCCTAATGAATTCTATTACAGTAAAATCCCAATCCCGCGAAGAATTGATCGATATTACCTCACAGATCAAGGATATAATCGCATCTTCTGGGAAAAAAAATGCTACATGTTTAATCTACGTTCCCCACACGACAGCCGGAGTCACTATAAATGAAAATGCGGATCCATCCGTCAAGAAAGATTTGCTAATGGCTTTAAGGCATGCTGTACCGGACTCACTTCCCTATACACATGCAGAAGGGAATTCACCGGCTCATGTTAAGGCGTCATTGGTCGGTTCTTCAGCTGCAGTACTTGTTTCAGATGGAAAACTGCTTCTGGGCACCTGGCAGGGCATTTTCTTTTGTGAATTTGATGGACCGAGGCAGCGGACAGTATGGATTAATATTTCTTAGGAATATTTATGGGTCAATGGGTCCGCCTTACTGTGCCCCTATTTTTTAACATAATCTTCTCTGTTTAGCGAGGGAGAAAAAATAGGGGCACAGTAAGGCGGACCCATTTTTTATGTAAATAGGTCGATCTCCTATTCTATTTGAAAGCGTCGTAACTCGGATTTAAGATTAGTTCCGGGTTTGAAATGAATGGTATTAAATCCTAATGAGGCAGCGGCTGAGATATTCTCCTCCATGTCGTCGATAAAAATACATTCAGAGGGAAGCGCCTGAGCCTTTTTGAGAGCAATTTTATATATTTCTTTCTGGGGTTTTAAAAATCCCTGCTCAAAAGAGAGCACAAAATCATCAAAATCCAGGACAGCAGGAAATGTTTTTTTGATAAATCCGAATCGTTCAGGGTCAGTATTGGATAAAATGATCAATCTGTATTTTCCTTTCAGCTTTTGGAATGTCTGCATGACCTTTTCATTCAGAGAAAAAATATCGTTATACACGCGGAAAAACTCATCTTGATCAAGGTTTGCCGACAAAACCTGTTTCACTTTAAGATAGAATTCTTGTGGATCTATCTCACCGCTGTCGAAGGCAAGATGTAGGTGTAAGTGATCCCGGCTTTGCCTGACAATTTCATCAAAAGAGTAAGAACAATAACGGGAAAGTCCTGAAAAAAAACGGTTGTTATCAAAATCAACGATGACTTTTCCAAGATCGGATATTATGCTTTTAATCATATTTTCCTGAATCGGTTAAACTAAGTTATAATACCTATGATTTTATAATATTTTTAATTAAAAATTCTTGAAATGAGCATAAATAAAAAATGAAAACTTGTCCTCACTGCGGCACTATTTTTCCGGACAAGGAAAACAAATGTCCCGGCTGCGGTAGTTTTTATTGGGAACCCGGGAAGGAACTTCCCTCCTCCAGAAATGAATATGAGGATAAAAATGGCTGCTCAGTCTTATTCATCTTACCCTTGATGGTAGGAATAGGGGTTACAGCTATTCTTATCCTATTAGGATTTTTCTCCCATCTTTTTATTCATTTTGAGAGCAACCAAATGAAGATCGTATGGATAGGAATATCCGCAGCTCTTGGCTATGTTATTTTTCGTTTGCTTAATAAATTAAAAAAAAACTAAATAAATAATTTGAATTATTCAGATTATATTATTTAACTCTTTCCGCCATGGCCGGAGCGGATAAACCAAGATCATCAACAATGATCAAACCTTCCATTTGGTCCGTTCCCACCTTGAATTCGCCTTTAATGATCCTTTCCATTCCATCCGGTGGAGTGGGAGCTGAGAACTGGAAATTGAAATTTTCACCGTCGTAGACAATATCAGTCAAGGGAACATCCACAAAAAATCCACTGGCTTCGCTAATGGAGCCGGCCAATTTACCTTCTTCTTCTTTAACAGTCATTGAGAGATAAAAATATTCACCCTCTGCATCGAGTTCAATTTCCCAATCACCGATCACCTTGGAAAAATCAGCCTGTAGTATCGCAGCGAATACAACTGAACTTGTGAAGAGCATTAAAGCAAAAATGATTACATTAGTTTTTTTGAAATTAAACATCTTTTCCTCCTGTTTTAATTATCCCTAATCTCTTTACCCAATCCTGGTTGAATCTAAAAAAAGAGAGCCTTCAGCAGGCTCTCTTTTTAGGGTATATATGATGCCTAAAAAATAGGACTCAAGATCAGAAGAGCCCTATAAATATAATATCTGCATGAAACAGTTCCCGGGTACGCCGTCTTTCGTTCCAAGGAACAGTTTCTTTGATGTCCAGATAAAACCAGTAATTGTCAAAAATTTCCAATTTGTTCAAATAGTAAAGAGCCAGTTCGGAAATATTGTCCACCAGGATCGTGCCAATAGTTCTGCCTCCTTCTCCAGAAAGGATGATCTTGTATTCTTCTCCATCCTGTTCAAGATTCCCCTGAACCTTGGCGCTTTCTATGCCTTCCCACCCTTCATTATCATTGTATTGAAGGTCGGTTAACTCGATGAATTCATCTCGGGTCTGTAAATCCAGATAATTTTCCATTACAGGTTCTTCGGTTCTGGTGTAGACCGGAGTATATTCACCGGTTTCATTTTTAAGCTCTAGGGAATTAACTATTAGAACAGAGGTGTTTACAGGGTCAAACTCACCTTTGCCTCTCACATCTTTTCCTTCAAGGCTCGCCAGGTCACCAGTATCAAGACTCCCCTGAACAAAAACATCAAACCCGCGGACCTCTGGAATGTACATAAAACCTCCCCCGGTATACTTTACAGTTCCTTCGAATTCCACCACACCTTCTTCAGTAACATTAATTCCCTCGGATATATCTGCGGTGTCAACTTCTAAGGCTTCTTCTTCTTCTCCACCCTTACATGCGACCATTCCGGCTAATATGAGGACTAGTGTAAAAACAGAAAATAAAAGAATCCGGGATGTCAGATTGAACCATTTTTTTGCCATGACTTAAACCTCCAATCTTTAATCCTGCACATCTTTGCTAGGACTGCTCTGTGAATCTTGAAAATACAATTAAGTCTATAGAATATTTTTATACCATTGACCACACGAAATGTAAAGTAGAAAAAAAACACTTGTTCCCCTATTGGGAGAGAAACATTTCCAAAACCGTGATGGGCTGAAAGAGAAAAATTGACAATGTAGACAAAAATGATTAAAAATAAATTATCTGGGCGATTAACTCAGTGGAAGAGTGCTACCTTCACACGGTAGAAGTCACAGGTTCAAATCCTGTATCGCCCACCATCTATTTCATTAAATATCAACGAGATAGAAATCGGCCTATTTCATCCATCCGATGATTTTAGTAAATATAGGGGTAATTTTTAGCCA
>Ga0180433_10012148_pt1 | contig 10105 bp, 6 predicted proteins | sample SS_ome_8_FD_132980 | JGI IMG/M metagenome (GOLD analysis project Ga0180433, IMG submission 132980) | Hypersaline lake sediment archaeal communities from the Salton Sea, California, USA - SS_1_D_1 metaG | ecosystem: Environmental > Aquatic > Non-marine Saline and Alkaline > Hypersaline > Sediment...
GGGTGCCCCTGCTGCCTCAGCGGCAATGTTCAGGTCTTGGACATGGCCACCGGATTGTTCGGAGTCGGGTATCCTGAAATGAGCTTGGGAATTTCCGCTCAAGCGGAGGTGGCCCGGTCTTTTGGACTGCCTACTTGGGGGTATGCGGGCTGCACCGACGCCAAGGTCCTAGACGCCCAGGCCGGCATGGAGAGCGCGCTTTCAATCCTTGCTCAAGGGCTGGCCGGGCTGAATTTGATCCATGACGTCGGTTACATGGATATGGCCATGGTCTGCTCCACAGCTCAACTCGTGCTGGGCAACGAGGCGATCGGTTGGACCAAACGCTTCATCAGCGGCATCGAGGTCAACAGAGAAACCATTGCCCGAGAAATTATTGAAGCCGTGGGACCCGGAGGACACTTCCTTCAACAACCCCACACCGTTAGACACCTCAGAAGAGAACTGTGGCGCTCCGAGCTCTTGACACGGCAGCCCTACGTTACCTGGGAAAAGGAGGGGAGCAAAGATATGGGCCGTCGAATTCAGGAAAAACTCAAAGATATTATTGAAAATCACGAGGTGCCGCCCCTGCCGGATAAAGTCCTTTCCGCTTTACAGCGAATAAAACGAAGCAGTGAGAAGGAAGCGGCACAGCGGCGGACGTGAATGCCTTGAGTAGCCGGATACGCAAGCACAAACTTCAAAGTTACGACGCTTAGACAGAAAACAGCGGATATCAGAAAAGGAGACTCACATGGCAGGTAAATTTCTTTCAGGCGGCCAATATCAACCGCTTTCGTCGGAGCAGCTTCAAATCATCCACAAGGCGGCCCTGAACATTTTGGAAAGGACAGGATTTGGGTATGAATCCGGTCTCGATGAAACCCTGGAAATGCTGGAAAAAGCAGGTGTCACATGGGATCGAGAGCGCTCGCGTCTTTTTTTTCCCAGCCGTCTGGTTTCGGAAAAAGCCGCCCAAGCACCCGAGCGGGTGGTTCTCTACAGCCGGGATGGGAAGAATGATCTGGATCTTACCCAACATCACGTTCATCTGGGTACAGGTGGCGCCGCCATCAAAGTCCTTGACCTTGAAACCGGAGAGGCTCGGCCCAGCACCCTGGAAGACCTGTATCAGCTTGGAAGGCTGGTAGATCAATTGGACAACATCCGTTTCTTCTTACGACCCTGCATACCGACGGACATTCCCGGCGCGGCCTATGATGTGAATGTCTTTTATGCCTGCATGAAAGCCACCGGCAAACACGTCATGGCAGGCGTAAATGATGTAAGCAATTTTTACAAGGTCTTGGACTTGACGACGATGGTGGCGGGCGGATCGGAGAGGCTGAGGGAACGCCCCGGTATTTCAGTGATTACCAGTTTTGCCATCAGCCCTCTGAAACTGGACACCCAAACAACGCTCATCATGCAGGAAGCAGTTCGCAACCGGATTCCGGTGGCACTCTCCTGCGCGCCGATGGCGGGGTCAACCTCACCGGTTACGATGGCGGGGACGCTTGCGCAGATTCATGCCGAACAACTTGCCGGAATCACGATCTGTCAGTTGACAAAACCGGGGGCTCCCCTGTTGTATGGCGGCATTCCGGGCATGGCCAATCTTTCCACAATGGGCTACCTGGGAGGAGGCGTAGAGTGCGGGATGATGAATGCGGCGATTCATCAGTTGGCTGAATTTATCAAGGTCCCCAACTACAATTCATCCGGGCTGACGGACGCGAAGGTGCCGGATACGCAAGCGGGTTGGGAAAAAGGCATCACGACATTGCTCGCGGCAATGGGAGGTTCCAATTACATCCACCATGCGGCAGGAATGTTGGAATCGATGCTGAGCGTGGCATATGAACAATTCGTGATGGATGACGAAATCATTGGGATGTGCTCCAGAGTTCTCAAGGGTATCGATGTTGATCCGGAGCACCTGGCTTTGGATGTCATCGACTCAGTCGGGCCGGGAGGGAATTTTATGACTTCCACCCACACCCTGGAGCACATGCGAACGGAGTTCTTTAATGGGAATGGTTTGACGGACCGTAAAGGCCGAGACAAATGGACTGCGGAAGGCTCCAAAGATGCGCGGACACGCGCTCGGGAGATGGCAAAAAAAATGCTGAAAAATGAAGAGAAGTCATATATCCCGGCTGATCTGGACAGACTGATTCGTGAGAAATATGAGATCTTACTTTAGGAGAGGATAAAGCAATGAGAGTTTTTGTCGTTCAAACAGACCCCACCCTGTTTGACGTTGCTGCCAATGTGGACGTCGTAATCACCAAGATTCGGGAAGTTCAAGAAAAAGGCGCCGATCTGATCGTCTTTCCGGAATTGGCACTGACAGGATATTTTGTCAGGCATCGGTACCACGAAGTGGCCCTCAGAATGGATTCGCCGGAAATACTGCGATTGGCCGCCGCGACCGAAGGAACCGCGGCCGTCGTCGGTTTTATTGAAGAGTCCCGTTCCATGAACTTTTACAACGCCGCGCTGGTAGCGGTCGATGGAAAAGCTCTTTTTGCCTACCGCAAACTGAATCTCCCCAATTACGGTGTTTTTGAGGAGCGAAAATTCTTTTCTCATGGAAAGCGAATCCCTGTCTTCAGGCTCCACGGCTTTGTGATGGCCGTGATGATCTGCAACGACTTGTGGCACCCGTCTTTACCGTACCTCGGGGTATGCCAGAAGGCGGACGCCTTTATCACGATTTACAACTCCTCCCAGGGTTCCATGGGCACTGAATTCTCCAACATTGAAAGTTGGGGAATTATCAACAAGTTCTACTCCCGTGTCTTTGGTATCTACAACATCTGTGCCAACCGTGTCGGCCATGAATCCTGGGAAGATCGGAGGTGTGCCGCAGCCGATGAAGACGCTGGGTCGGAATCGGATCAAACGAGCTTCCGCTTCTGGGGCGGTAGCGAAATCATCAATCCTTACGGCCAACAGATCGCAAAGGCCGCCCTCTACAAGCCGGATGAAATTTCCGGAGAAATCTCCAAGGAGCTGCTCAGGCAGAAAAGAATTCTGCTCCCGTATCTGAGAAATGATGATCCTTTTTTTACCTATCGAGAGCTCGAGCGCATTTTGTATCACAAGGAGCAAAACATTCCGCAGGAATGAATGCCTCAATAGTCCCTATTAATTTCAGTAACATATAGAAAATCCGAGGCGTTAAATCATGAACGTTTCCTTGGGGATTGACACCGGCGGGACGTACACCGATGCGGCACTGGTCAACCAAACCACGGGTGAGGTCCTGGCATCAGCCAAAGCGCTAACCACGCATGATGATCTTTCTGTCGGTATCAGAAATGCCATCGCAGCGGTACTCAGCGCAGACGGAAAACCTTTTCCTCAGCATGAATTGAATATGGTCTCATTGTCGACGACCCTCGCAACAAACGCGATCGCCGAGGGATACGGTGGATATGTTTGCCTGTTGCTGATCGGTTACGATGAGAATCTGATGCGGCAGTACAACTTCCATCAGCACCTGGTTACCGATGACGTTGTTTATCTTCGCGGTGGACACGACATTCAAGGCAATGAGGTAGCGCCTCTGGATGAGGACGCAGCCCGGCAGGCTATTCTGGCGCGACGCAGTAAAGTGGAAGCGTTTGCGGTATCCGGCTACTTCGGGGTACGCAACCCGGATCACGAGCTGAGGACGCGGGTTTTGGTGGAAGGTCTGACCGGGCTGCCGGTAACCTGCGGTCACGAACTGACCGGTCGTCTCAACGCCGTACGCAGGGCCACAACGGTGGCACTCAATGCCCAACTCATCTCGCTGTTGCAAGAGCTTATCGCCAGGGTGGGCCAAACACTCGAGGAACTTAGCATTACCGCCCCATTGATGGTGGTCAAGGGAGATGGTTCACTTGTACGAGCAGGCTGGGCCATACAGCGCCCTATCGAGACCATCTTGTCCGGACCTGCGGCAAGCGCTGTGGGGGCAATGAATCTGACGGGACGGCGCGATGTTTGGGTCGTGGACATGGGGGGGACGACCACTGATATTATGGCACTTCGCAATGGCCGACCCATTCTCAACCCGGACGGGGCCCGGGTCGGTGGTACGCGAACCATGGTCGAGGCGGTGGATGTCCACACGGCGGGACTCGGCGGTGACAGCCATGTGCGATTGGGCCGTGAAGGACAACTGCGGGTCGGGCCTCGGCGCGTCGTGCCGCTGTGCGTATTGGCAGACAGGCATCCCGATGTGTTGAAAAAACTACGCCGCCCTGTTTTGCAGCCGTTTGGGGAAAACCCGGTCACCCAATTTCTCATTCCATGGAGACACCCCTCCCGGCAACTCTCAGACAGAGACATGGCATTGCTGTCTCGCGCAATGCGGAAGCCGTTGGCCCTATCGTCCAGTGAGATGCGCGACGATTGGATGTTTTGGCAGCGTATCGAGAGTCTGGAGAAAAGGCGCCTGGTGCAACGTGCCGCTTTCACACCGACGGACGCTCTGCACGCATTGGGCTCGATCCGGCAATGGAATGGAGAAGCGTCCCGACTGGGTGCAGAGTTGTTGGCCTCCCAATGCAACCTGTCGACAAACGCATTCTGTGAAAAAGTCATTCGGTGCGTATCCAACCAGGTGGTAAAAGAGTTGGTCAGCAAGATACTGGAAGCGGGAAGTGGTCTTCCCGAATGGGAAAAGGAGCCTACGGCGGCTTCGCTGATGGAGCGGGCCCTCGCTGATGAGAATCATGGGGATCTGGGATGTAACCTGGAACTGAAACGACCATTGGTGGCCGTCGGCGCGCCTGTAAATGCCTATATGCCGCGCGCCGCTGCGAGACTTCATACGGAGTTACTCATCCCTGCCAAGGCCGAAGTCGCAAATGCGGTGGGAGCGGTGGCCGGCGGTGTCATACAACACGTGCGGGTTCTCATCAGCCCCCTGAACAGCGCCGGCCGGTTTCGTCTGTATCTGCCGGATGGCGTGCGCGATTTCGAAGATCTGGAGGAAGCTGTGCGTTACGCAAATCAAGCGATACCCCCTTACGCCGAAGCGCTCGCGCGACGGGCAGGCGCAGAACAGGTTGAGGTGAGGATGGCCCGAGAGGACCGACGTGTGAGGTTAGACAAGGGTGGTGCAGATGAAATCTACTTGCAGACGGCGCTCCGCTTTACAGCAGTGGGTCGACCCGGCGTGGCGGCGCAATAGCAACCTTCAACACAGTGCAGCAGTCCGCGTTACACCATCGCATCTTTTCTCTAAAAAATTGACGACCTCGGGCGACCGCACAACCAACGAGCGGTTTAAACCGTACTGACTTTGCCGTGCTTGCCCTGCCCTACCGCAACGCTATGGCACACCCATAAAAAAAAGTGTGTGCGCGCTGATATCCCTTTCTTTCCAGGTTTAAAAAGCGATACACGTTTTCGGTTCCCCCGTTTTTTTCCTTTTATGGTGGACAAAAAAACTTGCGGGGTGGTAAGAGAATATTATGATCTGTGGGTACGACGGATAAAGTCATTGGGACCAAGGACGCCAACAGGGGTTAACAGAGGAGGATGGATATGATTATTGTGGGAGAACTGATTAATGCAAGCCGCAAAAAAGTCGCCGCATTCATCGAGAGAAAAGACAGGGAGGCCATACAGAAAATCGCCATAGATCAGCAAGAAAGCGGGGCGAATTTCATCGATGTGAACGCGGGTGTTTTTGTAGGAAAAGAAACCGAATATCTGAAATGGCTTGTTACCACGGTTCAGGAAGCATCGGATGTATCCTGCTGTATCGACAGTCCCGATCCGAAAGCCATCGAAGGCGCGCTTTCGGTTCACAAGGGAACGGCCATGATCAACTCCATATCTTTGGAAAAAGAACGCTACGACACCTTGCTTCCGATTGTCTCCGGTACGGATTGCAAAGTCGTGGCCTTGTGTATGAGTGACACGGGTATGCCGAGGACTGCCGAGGAAAGAATTGTCATCGCAGAGGAACTGATCAACGCTCTGGTTAAAAACAATGTGGACCTGGATAATATCTATGTGGACCCGCTCGTACAACCCATTTCCACCGACGGCACCTTTGGGGTTGAGTTTTTAAACGCCATCGACGTCATCATGACCCAATTCAAAGGCGTACATACGATCTGCGGACTTTCAAATGTATCTTACGGCCTTCCGGAGCGGAAGTTTTTAAACCGGACGTTTATGGTGATGGCCATCACAAAAGGTCTCGACGGCGCCATCGTGGATCCTCTCGACAAGCGGATGATGGCGGCCATCGTTGCCGCGGAAGCCCTGGCCGGGAAGGACGATTACTGTGGTAGTTATTTGCAGGCATACCGGGCGAAGAGATTCGAGTTCTGAGTCCATTTTCAATTTTTGCTATGGTCTACCAAGCCGACACAGATCACTCATATGATCAAAAGACCACACATCCCTAGACCGCTGGGTGACCGACAGGCAACGCCATTGACAAAAATGAGTACTTCAACTATACGATTGGAAATAAAAAAAGAGGTATCAATTTAGATTTTTGAAAGAACTCGTGAGCAAAACAACAGGGTATTTACCGAGACCTGTAACGCCCTTCCAGACGAATCTTTTAAAAAGGAGGAATGATGATGTCGGAGATATTCGGGAATCTGGCTGAGAATTTGATCGAAGGCAAAATTGAAGCGGTCGTGAACCTTACAAAAGATGCCTTGGATCGTGGCATCGAGGCCGAGGAGGTCCTGGAAAAGGGACTCCTTGCCGGAATGGATGTTGTGGGGCAGCGATTCAAGGCCTCTGAAATGTTCATACCTGAGGTGTTACGATGTGCAAAGGCCATGAACAATGCCATGGAAGTGTTGCGGCCGCTCTTGGCCGAGAGCGGCACAGCGAATACCGGCACGATCGTCATCGGCACCGTAAAGGGTGACCTGCATGACATTGGAAAAAATCTGGTGGGGATGATGTTCGAGGGCGCCGGCTTTAAGGTGATTGATTTGGGAATTGATGTGGAAGCGCAGACGTTTATTGAGGCCGTGAAAGCGCACAATCCCGGCATTGTCGGGTTGTCGGCACTCTTGACAACAACCATGCCGAAGATGGCCGAGACGATTGATGCGATGAAAGAGGCAGGGCTCCGCGACAAGGTGAAGATAATGATCGGCGGGGCACCCGTTACCGAGGCCTTCGGCAAGGAAATCGGAGCCGATCAGTATGCTTCCAACGCGGCGATCGCGGTTGACAAGGGCAAGGAGCTACTTTCCCGAGTATAAGATCATCTTCCGGTTAGTGGGAACAGACGCATTCACACCCAGTTGATTGAGCCAATAGGAGGCGCCAATGAAAATAAAATCGAATCAATCGGCAAACGAGACCCCGATGTTTCAGGTCCTCACTGAGGATCAGATAGCGCGGATCTATTTCGGGGCGTTAGATGTCCTTGAGATCTCCGGGGGAAGAGTTTTTCATGCAGAAGTCCTTGACTTGTTTCGAAAAAGCGACGCTGTGGTGACCGAAGAAAACCGTGTGAGAATTCCGACCTCTCTGGTAGAGCAGGCGCTTCGGAGTTGTCCGACCAAGACCACCTTGACGGGTCGAAACGGGAAACGTTCGGTCAAAGTCCAAAAAAACCATGTCTCCTTTGGAACCGGCCCAGACGCTCCATTTGTGTACGACAGGAAGACAGGAAAGCGTCGCAAGTCGACCTTTAATGACGTGGCGGCCGCGAGCCGAGTCGTGGATTATTTGCCAAGGCTCGATTTTTGTATGTCTCACGGTTTGGTCTCGGATTCACCGGAGCCCAAAACATCAGACCGGCACCAGTTTTTTGCCATGATTAAGAACACCGGAAAGCCACTGGTGGTTTCCAATCAAGGCGCTGAGGGCCTAAAGGATCAATGGGAGATGAGTTGCCTGATCAGGGGCGGCGAAAACGAGTTCCGTTTGAGCCCCCTTTTCGCAACCTATGTCCAATCGGATAGGCCGCTGATGCTGAGCAAGGAGACGGTGGACAAACTGATTTTCGCGGCGGAAAAAGGCATCCCTACCCTATACGCGCCATGTGCGGGTCTCGGTTTGACCGCACCTGCCAGCCTTGCAGGAGTGCTTGTGCAGACGCTGGCGGATGCGCTTTTGACCGTGGTCTTGTGCTACCTGAAAAAGCCCGGGTTGCCACTGATACTCGGGGGTCTCCAGACCGTCATGGACCCTGAGAAGGCAACCCTTTATTACGGGGCGCCGGAACTTCACCTGACCTCGGTTGCAAGCACCGAAGTTTATAAATGGTTGGGACTCTTGAGTTCGGCTCCGGGGGGATGTTCCGACTCCAAAGCGGTGGATGAACAGGCGGCCTCGGAAGCTGTCATGAGCATCTACAACACGTTCATGGCGGGTTGTAACCTGGTCCACCATGCCGGCTGTATTAACGGCGGTCTGGTCGGATCACTGTCCGGCATTGTCATGTGCGACGAAATTATCGGGATGATTCAGCAGATCGGTAAAGGGATAAAAGTGGACGAAGAAAATTTGGCATTGGACATACTCCAGGAGGTGGGTCCAGGCGGAGAGTTCATCAGCCACGACCATACATATGACCACTGGAAGGAGTGGTTTCGACCGACAATCATAGACCGTTCGAACTGGGAAACATGGACGAACGCCGGCAGCAAAAATTATAATGCTCGGCTGGAGCCGGCAGTAGATCGGATACTGGAAACGCATGAGCCCGAGCCGCTGGATGAGGCCATACATAAGGAAATGAAAAAAATCATCGATCTGGCAGACAAGAAGGAGGCTTCCTGATGAGCGCACAAACCAACCAAAGGGTCAATCAAACTGCTCGGTTTTCCATCCTTTCAGAGGACCAGAAAAAAAGAATCTTTGAAGGAATGGTCGAAACCCTGCGAAATACGGGGGTCCACCTTCATCACGAGGAAGCCCGTGCGCTGCTCAGAGAGCACGGTGCCTTGGTTGACGGTGTGTCCGTCAAAATACCTCAAAACCTTGTCATGGATGCACTCTCCACCGTTCCACCCGTGACCGTTGTTCAAAGCTGGGACGGCTCCAGAAAAACGCGTATCGAGAAAAACCAGGTCCTGTTCGGTCCCGGGCCCACCCCTCCCAACTTCACCGATCCCGATACGCTCGAAAGGCGCAAGTACCTCAAGAGGGATGCTTCACTGGTCGCGCGCGTGTGTGAGGCCCTTCCAAACATCGAATTTGTTCAGTCCCTCGGCACCATTAGTGATGTGACGATATCCCTGGCGGATGCGTACGAATTTGCAGAAATGATCCAGAACACGACCAAACCCATTCTGTCCTGGTCCTACTCAACTGAAACATGCCGAGACATTCATCACATCGCCATCGCTATGGCAGGTGGGGAAGACAAATTCAAAGCGTGTCCGAACTATGTGTTTTATGGAGAACCCATCTCGCCGCTTCAAAGCGACTTCCATGCGATGGACAAAGCGATGTACTGCGCAAAACATCGTATCCCTCAAGTGTACACCCCTTGCTGCATCGGCGGCGGCACAGTCCCGGCGACCCATGCCGGCCAGCTCGTATGCGCGTTTTCGGAGTCCATGCTGGGTGTCATCGTCTCTCAACTCATCAATCCCGGAACCTGTGTAATTATCGGTGGCGTCCAGTCCATTCTCGACATGCAATATTCCGTATATTCATACGGTGCACCTGAATTGAGTCTGTTGAGTGCCGCTCTTACTGAAATGGCCCAATACGTAGGCTTGCCCATGTTCTCCACCGCGGGATGCACCGACACGAAGATTTTGGACCCACAGGGCGCGATTGAATCCGCCACCTCAATCCACTCCGCTATGCTCAGCGGTGCAAATTTCATCCACGATGTGGGGTACTTTGAATCTGGAATGACGGGATCGGTCCTACAGCTCGTCATGGCGGATGAGCAAATCGGGATGAGCCATGCGGTGGCAAAAGGTATCGAAGTCAATGAGGACACCCTGGCCGTCGAGGAAATTTGCAGTGTCGGCCCGGGCGGCAATTATCTCGACTTGGATCATACCAAAAAGCACCTCCCATCTCATTGGAAACCAACGCTCATGGATCGTCAAAGTTACGAGGAGTGGGAACAGCAGGGCACAAAAACCATGCGGGACAGGGTGATTGACAAGAC
>Ga0180433_10012149_pt1 | contig 10105 bp, 15 predicted proteins | sample SS_ome_8_FD_132980 | JGI IMG/M metagenome (GOLD analysis project Ga0180433, IMG submission 132980) | Hypersaline lake sediment archaeal communities from the Salton Sea, California, USA - SS_1_D_1 metaG | ecosystem: Environmental > Aquatic > Non-marine Saline and Alkaline > Hypersaline >...
CCGTGGGCCCGCTGACGTCCATGCTCGACTCGACGTCGACCTACAACTTCAACCTGACCACCGGGCTCGGCACGCCGGTCCTGCGGTCGGTGACTGCGGCCCAGGATGGGCTGACTCGCTTCGACGGGCCGATCACGTTCGGCTTCGACGTCCAGACCACGGCGTTCACCGTCTCCGGTGCGCGCGTGGCGATGATCCTGCCGAACTACTCGCTGCCGTTCGCTGAGACCATGAGCTTCCTGACGGACATCATCCCGGGCAGCGACGGCAGGGAGCAGCGCATCGCGGTTCGCAAGCAGGCACGCGAGACGTTCCACTGCCGCTTCGAGCTGGACGGGCTGGAGCGCCAGCAGATGCAGGCCATCCTCTTCGAGTGGCACAACCAGACGTTCGGCCTGCCGCTGCGGCACCTCCAGGTGCGGACTACTGCCGACGCGGCGCTCGGCGCCAACCAGTTCCAGATCACCGGCGGCGACGACGCCGACTTCCGCGTGGGCGGGCTGGCGCTGGCCTACACCGACTACTTCACCTACGACATTGTGGAGATCTCGGCTGCCACAGACACCCTGATCACGATCTCCGGCGTCACGACGCACGCGTTCCCCAAGGGCACGCAACTGGCCCCGGTCCGCACATGCCGGATCAAGGGCCAGGTGACGACGCGCCAGACGAAGTATGGTGGGCTGGAGACGTTCATCATCAACTTCGAGTCCACGGACAACGACACCGGCACCCCGGCGGGCAGCACGACTGCGTGGAATTCCAACACCTACGACAGCAAGATCCTGCTCGACGACTGCAACATCCAGGGCCTGCGCATGACGACGCTCCTGGAGCGCGACATAGTGGTGCTGGACAACGCCACCGGCAAGGTGACGCAGAGCAGCGCGTGGGAGAAGGACAAGCGGCGTTCCAGCAAGGGCTTCTTCATGACGTCCCGCGAGGCCATCGGGCAGGTCAAGGCACTGCTGCGCGCCGTCCACGGCAAGCAGGTCAGCTTCTGGCTGCCCACGTTCACTGACGACCTCACCGTGGGCGACGACCTGGCGATCGGCTCCACGAACTTCGACATAGAGCACATCGGCTACACTCGGTTCATCCAGAGCCGGGAGTCCAAGAAGACGTTCCGCATCACCTTCACGGACGGCACGTCCCTGGAGCGCGAGGTCCAGTCCTCCGCCGACCACCCGTCGGACTCCACCCTGGAGCGCCTGACGGTCGACACCTCCTGGCCGGCCAACCGGACCGTGGCGGAGGTCGAGAGCGTCATGTTTTACGAGAAGGTCAGGTTTGACACCGACGAATTCCGCTTTGTCTACGACCGCGACGGAAAAGCCAAGCTGAAAGCTCCCGTCAAGGTTGTTTTCGACTGACAGATCCCCTAAACTGGTCCCATGTCATACGACTCATACGAATCCTCTGTAGAAGAAGGTCGGCCCTACGAGCTGTATCGCTTCGTGATGGGCACCCAGGAGTTCTACTTCACGTCTGCGGAGGACGAGATCACATACAACGGCGACGACTACCAGCCGGTCGAGATCTCGCGCGGCCCAGTTGTGTTGGGCAAGCAGGAACGAGCGAAGGTCATGTCGATCAAAATCGCGGCCACCTCGTCCCTCGCCCAGCGCTACGTGGGCCCTCCGCCAGGCGAGCGCGCCACCGTGAGCATCTTCCGGTTCCAGCGCGAAGACGGAACAGGCACGGCCGCCCTGATCTACAGCGGCACTGTCAAGTCCGCCACATTCCCGGCGAACGGACAGTTCACGGAGCTGAACTGCCAGTCGCTTGAGGCGTCCTCAAATCGCGCCATACCGCGCCGCACCTACATGGGTATGTGCAACCACCTCCTCTACAGCACGGCCTGTGGGGTGAACCAGGCCAGCCACAAGCACCTTGGCGCCGTGACCGCGGTTGTTGACAATGTGATGACCATCTCCGGCCTGTCGGCCAGCGGGCTTGACGCGGTCGGCGGCTACATGGAAAACTCGACCGGGATCGAGAAGCGACAGATCCTCGCCCAGTCGGGTGACGACGTGACCGTGCTGCTGCCGTTCGAGAACGACCCCACCAGCACGACCGTGACGGTCTACGCTGGCTGCAACCGGGTGCTGACGAGCGACTGCGCCGTGACCTTCTCCAACGAGGCCCGCTTCGGCGGGTTCGCGTTCGTCCCCAACCGCAACCCCTTCACCGCAGGCATCTGATGCACAAGCACGACTGGTTATTGCTCCGCTCGCAGCCCTGGTGGCAGAAGTGGCCAGTCGGCCTACTGCTTGCGTGGGCAGCCACCTACCTGCCTGAGCCTGTGCCGGAGCCTGGCGTCGCCAAGGCCGAGGGCTTCGTCGCGATGATCGTCATCCTGATCATCGTGCTGATAGCCCAGGAGATCCTGCGGCCGAAGCCGGAGTTCGAGGATGCGCGCCCCGCCGGAAATGGCGACTTCCAGTTCGTGACCGCCACCGAGGGCCGGCCGATCCCAATCATCTGGGGGCGCAACCTATTGTCCTCGCCGAACGTGGTTTGGTATGGCGACATTCAGGCGCTGCCGATCCACGAGTCCGTCCGGACCGGGTGGTTCTCCAAGGAAGAGTTCATCAGCGGCTACCAATACACAATGGGCGTCCAGTTCGGCCTGTGCTGCGGGCCCGACGTGGAGCTGACCCGCATGTGGTTGGGCCGCGAGCAGAAGTGGCTGGTCTACGACAGCGACGTGTCCGGCGTGATCGCCGGCGGAGACCGCTTCGACATCAACGAGCCCGAGCTGCACTTCCCGACGAAAGGCGGCGTGACGGCGACATGCGACTTCTACGGCGGCGCCTACGGGCAGCCGCAGAACGACTACCTGGACAACACCGCCAGGCAGCTCGTCGCGCCGATGGTCGACATCCCGAACTACGGCGGCACGTGCCACCTCGTCATGCGCGAGATGACCAGCGCCGCGCCGACCACGGACGACGGCGGAGCCTACATCGGCAACAGCACGGCCGTCGACCCGGTCAGCATCGAGCTTCAGCGCTTCCCGGCAGTCTTCACCGGCCAGGCGGCCGGCGAGCACAAGGTCCCGGCCAGCACCGGCAAGGACTGCAACCCGATCAACGTCCTCTACGAGATACTGACCGACCGCGACTGGGGCCTGGGCTTCCTGCCGGGCGAGATCGACACCGGCCCAGGATCCTCGTTCCTGTCCGCTGCCGACACCATGCTCACCGAGGTCAACGGTTTCGCGATGGTCCTGGACAAGCAGATCCCGGCCTCGCAGATGATCGAAGAGGTCGAGCGCCAGATCGACGGCGTGCTGTTCCTGAGCCAGACCACAGGCAAGTGGCAGATCAAGCTGGCTCGGGCGGACTACACGGTCGCGACCCTGCCGGCACTCGACGAGACCAACTGCGAGTTCTCCGACTACGCACGGTCGACGTGGGAGGACACAACCAACCAGCTCGTCGTCAAGTTCAACAAGCGCGAGGACAACTACAAGGAGTCCTACGCGGTTGCCCAGGACGAGGCGAATATCATCATGCAGGGCGCCGGCTCGATCAACACTGGGCGCATCGTGTCCGGCACGATCTCCTACCCGGGCTGCAAGCTCTCCTCTCTGGCCTCCACGCTCGTCTGGCGCTCGCTACGCACCAACGCCTACCCGCTGTCCCGTGCGACGTTCACCGTCAATCGCGAGTTCTGGGACCTACAGCCGGGCGACGTCTTCAAATGGTCGAACACCGAGCTGTCGATCGATGAGGTGCCGATGCGCATCATCGCGATCGACTTCGGAGTGCTGACCGACAACAAGATCACAATCACCGCGGTCCAGGACATCTTCCAGTTCCTCGGCCCGTCGTTCGGAGACCCACCGTCAAGTGAGTGGATTCCGCCGGTCGGGACCGTCATCGACTACCCGACTGACGAGCGCATCGCATTCGAGATCCCGCGCGCCATGTTGGTGCGGCACCCGGACTGGAACGGCGGCATCATGAGCGGCATCGTCCAGACCAACGTCCCTGGGTGGGGCAGCGACGTCACGTCGCGCATCATCGCAGCCGCGAAGCGTCAGGGCGCAGAGACGCAGATCGTCATGAGGGAGCGGCACCACCCGACTGTGCCTGCCGGCGCCTACGCCGACGCGGGCAAGGTGACAGCGTTCATGGAGATGGGCAAGCTCAAGGCCAACCTGAGCTACTCGTCCACGGTCCCGCAGGCAACGATCACGATCGAACCAGACGCGTCTACTCAGGCCGAGATCCTGGCTGCCATCCCCACGGAAAGCGCCAGCGGTCTCGGCGAGAACCTGACCACCGTCGTCAAGATCAACGACGAACTCATGCTGGTCCAGCTCGCCGCAGCGAACGGCAGCGACGTGGACCTCCAGAACGTCTACCGCGGCGCCATGGACACGGTGCAGGCCACCCACTCCCTGGGCGACAAGGTCTACATTCTGAACGGCGCATCGCTGCTCGACACGGTCTTCCCGCTCACGGACGTCGTGGACCTGAAGTTCCTGCCGCAGTCCTTCAACAGCACGCTCGCAGAGGGCTCTGCCACGGCCCTACAGCTCACCATGGACACCCGGGCTCCGAGGCCCTACCCGCCGTCCTGCATCCGCTACAACGGATCCTCGACGAACTACGGCACGCCTGATCTGGAAGGTGACGGCTCTGGGCTCAACGGCTACGGGGTCGACGTCGACTGGCTGCGCCGCAACTACTTGGCCTCCGACGAAGTCGTGAACCTGACGTCCGACCAGACGTCGCTGCTCTCGACCGACTACGAAGTGGAGATCCGCCACACGCCATACAGCGCATCGGACGTCGTCGCCACCAAGACCTGGGCGTCGGACGTCACCGGGATCGCGTCGATCTTCACGCGCCTGGAGATCCTCAACGGGAGCCCAAATGGGTCGGTCCAGCCGCTACAGTTCCGCATCCGGTCGAGGCACACCGCCTACAGCTCCTACCCGAACCACCAGTCGCTCTACGAGACCGAGCACCTGGTCACGCCCACGTCCACCCTCACCGGGCAGGTCGCGATGGGCAAGGCAACCTGGTCGAACGCGCTGCCCACGGCCTACGCAGCGGCCGCGAACGGCACCTACACAGTGAACATCGGCGCGGGCTATGCCGCGACGTCCGTCTCCTACCAGATCAACGGTGGCGGCTGGAACGTCTGCATCGCCGCGGGCGCCGGCACGTCGGGGACCATCCCTGGCGTCTCCATCTCGGACAACATCGAGTTGCGCCACGACGCCGCAGAGGGCAGCGCCAACTTCGTCGAACTTCAGAACCCCTCCGCCACCGCGGTGGCCTACGGAATCTTCCAGTCATGACCGAACAGACCGAATCCCGCCTCGCCGAAGTCGAACGCAAGCAAGACCGCATGCTCCTCCTGCTGGAGACGCTCACCGAGAAGGTCGGCGAGCACATGGAGTCCGCGAAGGAAGCTCACGAGAAGTTCGCCAGAGTCCTGTTCGGTGACGGAAATGGTAGGCCCGGGCACAACGTCCGCCTCGACCGGCTGGAGCAGGGCGCGGAGCGCCAGAAGTGGTTCCTGCGCACCGTGGGCGGCGCGCTCGCCCTCATGGTCTTGAAGATGTTGGTTGAAATCCTCTGACCAGGTTGGTAGGATACGCGCATGAGTATTTCCTACAATTGCATCGCGGTCTACGACGAAGAGACCACTGACACCTGCACCTCCTCCTACGCTCCGGACCCTGACGAGCAGGATCTCGACGACGGCTTCACGGTCGACACGCACGAGTTCGAAGGCGGCATCGAGTCCTTCGAGGTTGACGGAGAGCAGTCCGAGCAGATCACCGGCAGCGTTCGCTACATCAAGGTGACCATGGACAGCGGCACGACCCACACCGGCTGGGCCACAGAGCCGACCTACCAGCACCTTCTCGCCAAGCTGTCCAGCGGCAGCGGCGTGGCCAAGTGGCGGCGCTACCGTTCCAACCCGACGCAAGGCAGTGCGTCCTACACCGACCTCACGTTCAAGGCCTCCAAGATGGAGTCCGTCGACGACCTCACCCCTGACTAAGCCATGAAAAGCCAAATCCTCAACAAGTCAATCGCAGGCCGGCCGCTGGAAATCAGCGCCTCCGGCACCAACCTCCACGAGCTGCGGCAGCAGGACGAAGAGTCCGTCCGCCTTCAGATCTTCAACTCCGCGTCCGCGGCGAAGTGGTGCAAGCTCACCTACAACGGCAAGGAGGTCCTCGTGACCGTCCCGGCCGAGCACTTCGTCGAGCTGGGCCCGTTCGCCCTACGTGGGCGTGCGGCTGACGGCACTGCCGTCAACAACAAGAACCTGTTCGCCACGGCCGAAGAGGCCGACGCGATCTCAATCCTCGGCGTCGTCGAGTAGCGGTTCGGCAATGAAATAGGACCACCTCTCGGCGCTGGTCCCGCGCTCTCCCCGCATGTGGGATTTGATGAGCGCGCACGGGGCGTCGGGAAACCCCCACTCCGTCATGACGTTGGGCTCCGCGTGAAACTCGCAGCCATCCATGCACGTGTGAGTGGCGAACACTTCCAGCTCATTGCCGAACTGTTCGTAGACGGCGACATAGGTGTCGCGGTCGATCGGGTGCCAGCGGACGTTCATCAGCACTTGTTGGTAGCTTCGAGGAAGTCGACGGTGTCCCAGTCGACGGTGTCATAGCACTCCGGGTAGCGGTCCCGGATCACGTCCTGGGCGAAGCTGATCGCCCACTCTTTGTATTCTTCGCTGTCCGCCTGACCAGGCGGGTGGTCGAACTCGAACGTCGAGAATAGTTCCTCGTCGTTGACCTCGACGATGTGGCCGCATCAACCGGTCTCACAGCCATACCACGTGTGCAGGACCCTAATCTTCATTGTTGGCGATCACCTTCCCGGCGAACGTCGTCGCCAGGTCTGTCAGCTCGGGCCCGCCGAGCAGCGTGTAGGCGCCGATCAGCGTGACCAGGTTGTCGATGTGCGTCTGGGCGGCCTCGGCCGCGGCCCTGATGCGGTCTGCTGCGTCCGGGTTCATGCAGACCGGCGTGCAGAGGTCGAGGATCTCTTGGATGCTGGCGTTGTTCATTTTCTCAGTGTCAGGGGACGATGGTTTTGGGCACTTCGAACTCGTAATGCCCGCCGCGCTTCGAGAGGCGCCAGCACATAGCCCAGAACACCATGTTCTGGGCGAGGGCCTCAACCAGGCTCTCGTTGCCGGACCAGCCGCCGGTGCTGAGGTAGTAGCGGTTGCTGCTGCGAGTGAAGTAGTCCTGGTAGCGCCATAGTATGCGAACATACTCAAGCAGCGTGACGTAGCCGTCTTGGGGCGGCCACTCGCGGATTCGTTTCAGCTCCTCTTCGTCGGGGTAGCCGTCAGCGTCCATAGTATTATGTAGGCAAGCAAAAGGCCGACGCCCAGGCAAAGCAGGCGGTCGACCACGTAGATGATCAGCGGCAGCCACTCGGCAAGCCGCTCAAGCCAGATCACTTGTCCGGGTCAGGCGGCCGGATGTCGCGATACTGGTCCTCGGTCTCGCTGTCCGGGTTGACCGAGAACACGATGCACTCCCACGCCGGGATCTCGACCATGAACGCGCAGGCGCCGGTCACGTCGTAGGTGCCGTTCTGCTCCTGGGACTTGCCCGCCAGGTCGGTGTAGGTGAGCGTGCAGACCTCGCCTTCGGTGCCGCCGAAGACGGTGACGTCCACGACCTCGCCGATGTCGAACGGGCCTTGGTCAACGGAGATGATCTTGGGAATGCCGCACGAGGCGAGCAGGAGTAGGGGGAGGAGAAGGAGTTTCTTCATTCGTCTTCGATACAGGGTCGGATACAGTAGCGGTCACCTGGCTTTCGGTCCCAGGCGATCAGCTCAAGGGCTCTGTCGCGGCTCAGTGGCCAGCGCATACAATCAGGGGTCTCACACCACTCGGTGTGCGGGAGCCACTGGGGGCGATTCTCGGCCCTCTCAGCGGCTTCCAGTCGGAAGGCTATGAATCGTCGCACCCGTCCCACTCCTCCGGATAGAAATCCGGAATGTCGGAACTGTCCTGGGCGCTCAAGAAGTAGGTCAGTAGTTGGTTCTGATACTCCACCAGTTCCGCATGGTTCTCGGCGGGGCTCTGGCGGATGATGACTGACAGGACGATGGCAAGGGCGATGAACGCTTCCCGGTTTGTCAGACCGAACTCGGCGAAGCGTGCGGGTATGCCGCTTGCCGCAGCCGTGACGACATTTGGGCGGGGGTTCTGCATGGAAAAAGATACCCCATGTCAGTGGCCCGAGTTGATTTTGTCTTTCAGCATGTCCAGCAGGGTCTTGGCCCAGTCGGTGCAGACGGCGTCCAGGCGCTCCCGATCGTCGTCAGGGAGCCGCAGCTCGAAGGTGGGCCCGGAGACCGGCTTGACGCGGATCGCCCAGTAGCCGGTGTCTGTGGGGTCCTGCGAGTTGTGGATGAAGTCGAGTCGGGCCCTCATGAGTCGAAGTAGAAGAGGACGCGGCATTCGCCGTAGGATGCCAGCTCCGCGAGGCAGTCCTCGAAGCGCTTGGTGTATTCGCTCATCACGTCCTGCCAGTTGACGCGGACGTGGACCTTGACGATCGGGTGGACGCTGCCGACGAAGTGGCCGCTGACGTAGGACGCCGCGCCGAAGCCTTCGCCGCAGTGGTCGATGCAGTGCGCCGGGATGGCGTCGTAGACATCTGGCTCGACGATGACAATGCCGTTGCCGGCGATGCTGCTGCACCACGACTCCGGGGTCTCGCCTGTGTCGCGCAGACGCTCGTAGGTGGCGCCGTCGACGATGCCGGGCGCGGGCGTCAGGCTTTCGTGCATCCGCGCGAAGTAGTCCTGAAGCTCGGCGACGGTGAACCAGGACGGCGTGTGCTCGATGTGCTTGCGCTCGGCCTCCAGCTCGGGGCTGAGATCGTCCGGCCAGCCTCGCGGCTCCGCGATGGGCTCCACGCCATCGTAGTTGCGCACGCCGGCCAGCAGCGCGAAGAGCTTGTAGTTGCGGTCGTCGAACCAGTCGCGCATGTAGAAGGGCTCTCCGTCCCACACCTCATAGCCGTTGACGACCTTGCGCTCGTCGCTCGCGAACCGGTATGGGTGCGGCGGCTTGTAGCTGTCGGTGCCGAGCTTCTCGCGGACCGCGCGGGCGATGTCGTAGTCGTAGCCGTCGTCGGGCGCGGGTAGATACTCCCACTCGCCGGCCTCGTTGCGCCTCTCGGCGAAAAAGTGGATGTCACATCCCACAGGTCTAACCTCTTGTCTCAAGTAGTGAGAGGCGAAGACGCTCTCTATTCTGCTTCGTCGCCTCGTTGGTGTGTAGTCCGCGGACACCAACTGTCTCCGCGAACTCTAAAAGGATATCAGCTTCGTCGCCTTTGACGATCAGGAACGGCCGTATTCTGCGCAGGCAGGCGGCAATTTCCGATCCGGCCGACATGTCCCAGCGCCACGTCGGACGCCTGCCCTCTCTGGGCCTCAGTTTGACGATACGTCCACCAAACAACACCTGAAGGCGCTCCAGCGGCTCACGTCGTGTCTGAGCCACCTCGACCCTGCCCTGATACAAGCCAGGCTTGCGTTGGATGATTGCGAGGTAGCCCTCCCCGTCGATGAACCCTGCGGCCCATGCGTCGAGGTTGTCACATCCCATGGTAGGTTTCCTCGATCTCGATGACTGCGATGTTTTCTTCTCTGGTGAGGCGCACCACATCGGGCGCGTCGTGGTCTGTCAGAATGTCAGGATAGCCGCGGGCCTTCAGCTCCTTGGCGATGCGGCGCACGGCAATGTCGCGGGCCCCAGCGATCGTCACCACCGTCGGATAGACGAGGTCGCCGGGCATGTAGTAGAACTTCATTCGGCTTCTCCGTAGTAGTAGGCCATCTCCTCGGCCTCCGCCTCCGTGATGTCCTGCTGCTCCTGCATCGCGATCGACGCCTCGATCTCGCAGTGGTCGCAGTGGTGGATGGAGAGCTGGTAGTCGCGAAGGAACACCTTCTCGTTACAGCCTGGGCAGATGACAGCGATGTTCTCGTAGTCCATGTGAAATCATAGCACAGACGACCGCGAGACGCCGCGAACAGGTCTTGAAATCCCGCGATCGACCTGCTACGATCTCCCCTCG
>Ga0180433_10012152_pt1 | contig 10104 bp, 11 predicted proteins | sample SS_ome_8_FD_132980 | JGI IMG/M metagenome (GOLD analysis project Ga0180433, IMG submission 132980) | Hypersaline lake sediment archaeal communities from the Salton Sea, California, USA - SS_1_D_1 metaG | ecosystem: Environmental > Aquatic > Non-marine Saline and Alkaline > Hypersaline >...
ATCGACATCTTCCACCCATACGGTAACAATGTCCCCGACCGATACCACGTCAAGCGGATGCTTGACGAAGGAATGGCTGAGCTTGGAAATGTGGACGAGCCCGTCCTGTTTCACGCCGATGTCGACAAATGCCCCGAAGTCAACGACGTTCCGCACTGTCCCCTGCAGTTCCATCCCTTCTTTTAAGTCCTTCAATTGAAGCACATCGGTTTTTAAGAGCGGTTTAGGGACTTCATCCCTCGGATCGCGCTCAGGCCTTGTCAGCTGGGCGCAAATGTCTCTCAGGGTGATTACCCCGATTCCAAGCTGTTCAGCTGCTTCGGAAATATTCAGTTCGTTGATTTTGTCCTGAAGCTCTCTTGTACCGATGTCGGCTGTTGATAGGCCGAGCTTTTTCAGAAGCTCTCTCGTCTCCTTATAGCTCTCAGGGTGGATGCCTGTGCGGTCGAGCGGTTCACTGCCGTCAGGCACCCTTAAAAAGCCGATGCATTGCTCATACGTTTTCGCGCCCAGGCGCGGAATGTCTTTCAGCTCTTTCCGGCTCGTGAATTTTCCGATTTCATCCCGCTTTTTGACGATGTTGGCCGCGACTGTTTTCGATAGTCCGGCTACATATTGCAAGAGCGCGGCTGACGCCGTATTCACGTTGACGCCGACTTGGTTGACGACGGTTTCCACAACGAAGCCGAGCGAGTCGTTTAGTTTTTTCTGGCTGACATCGTGCTGGTACTGGCCGACACCGACCGACTTGGGATCGATTTTGACAAGTTCGGCGAGCGGGTCCTGGAGTCTGCGTGCGATCGACACGGCGCTCCGTTCTTCAACCTGCAGATCCGGGAATTCTTCCCTCGCAAGCTCTGATGCCGAGTAGACGCTGGCTCCCGCTTCATTGACAATCAGATAGTACACCTTTCTGTCGATGTCCTTCAAAAGATCGGCGATAAATTGTTCCGTCTCTCTTGATGCCGTTCCGTTCCCGATGGCGATGACCTCGATTTGAAAATCTTCGATGATGCGTTTCACTTTTTCAATGGCCGCGCTTTTTTTATTGACGGGAGGGTGCGGATATATGACATCGATCTTGAGCATCTTTCCCGTCTCATCGACAACTGCAAGCTTGCAGCCCGTGCGGAATGCCGGATCGACGCCGAGAACGAGCTTTCCTTTCATCGGCGGCTGCAGCAGCAGCTTGCGCAGATTCTCGGCAAAAATGTGAATCGCTTGATCTTCCGCCTTTTCCGTCAATTCTTTTCTGATTTCTCTTTCGATGGACGGCTGAATGAGGCGCTTATAGCCGTCTTCGATTGCGCTTTTCAGCACATCTTGAGCACTTGTTTGCTTGTGTTGTAAAATTCGTTTTTCCAAGTAAGCTTGAATGCGGTCTGCCGGCGGCTCGACCGACACTCTCAAAATCTCCTCTTTTTCGCCGCGGTTAACCGCAAGCACGCGATGAGGAACAATTTTTTGAATCGGCTCTTCATATTCATAATACATTTCATAGATTTTCTTCTCATCGGCTTCGGCGTCTTTCACCGCGGATTTCAGCGTTCCTCTTTTAAAAGTCTCCTGCCGGATCCACTTTCTGTATTCCGGTTCGTCTGAGATCCGTTCAGCCAGTATGTTTTTTGCTCCTTCAAGCGCTTCTTCGGCGCTCATGACTTCCTTTTCTTCATTTATGTACTTGCGTGCTTCGGCTATTACGTCTTCGTTGCGCGGGAGCGAGATGATGAAATCAGCCAAAGGTTCAAGGCCTTTGCTTTTGGCGATCGTCGCCTTCGTTTTTCGTTTTTGTTTAAATGGTCTGTATAAGTCTTCAACTTCCTGGAGCTTGTCCGCTTTTTCGATATCGAGCTTCAGCTGTCCGGTCAGCTTACCCTGTTCGTCGATCAGCCGGATGACTTCGTCTTTCCGCTGATTTAAATGCTGGATGTATCCCCAGCGTTCGGAGATTGTTTGAATTTGGACTTCATCCATGGAGCCCGTTTGTTCTTTGCGGTATCTCGCGATAAAGGGAACGGTGTTTCCGTCCTCTAACAATTGAATGACACTCTCGACATGCTTTGACGCAAGCTCTGTTTCTTTTGCGATTTGTTTGACGATTAACGCTAAAGTATCCATTGTAGCCTCCAAAAGAATGTTGTCTTCTTAGTGTACCAAAACAAACAGAAAAACACCTATATCAAAGGGCAGCTTCTTTAAAAAAGCTGTCCGATGATATAGGTGAGATCGTCTTTTCCCATTAGTGTGTATGATTCAAGCTGATTCGATATATCTCCAGGTGTGTGGTGCTGTTTTAAATAAGACCGGAGAGCGGGTACTTCCAATCCGTCTGAATAAATGATGAATCTTGACCCTTTTTCATACGTGTAGGTGAATGTTTTGTATGTTTGCGGCTTTCCCGACATGTATCCCGTCACAGGGAGAGGGTGGATATATTTGTCCGAAGGAGCGTACAAGATAAAGCGGATATTGCCTACAGAGCTGTAAGCAATCGTTCTTGTTCGAAAATCGGCTTTTAAAATCGCCACAGTTGCGCCGCGCTTATGTTTCAGCTCTTGATTGCACCGTTCCATCAAGCTTGCGACTTCTTCATGACCGTGCTCTTCGACAACTTCGCTGATAACCGCGGAGGATTCTTGTGCCATCGCACCGCTGCCAAGCCCGTCGGCCAGCGCGCACACCATAGTTTCGTCAGTCGCATGGAAATAAAAACTGTCTCCGCAGACGGCTTTTCCTTCTTTAGGAAGCTGATAAACAAGCGCTTGCATATGTTCATTCGACTCAGTCCAAATCATGGTTTAAGCTCCATAAACGGATCTTCAGCCAACGCTTCCCGCAGCTTTTTGACAGCTTTGCGCTGCAGACGTGAGACGTGCATTTGCGATATGCCCAGCATGTCACCGGTTTCTTTTTGGCTTTTGTTTTGAATGTAAGTCAGCTCAATGATTTGCTTTTCTCGGTCGGACAGTACGTGCAATACGCTTTCAAGCATCAGCTTTTGGTTCACCTTTTCATAGCCTTCCTCCTGCGAGCCGACGATGTCGAGGATCGTCACCGTGCTGCCGTCTGCATCCGCTTCAATGCTGTGGTCGACGGAAAGCGCCTGATAGCTTTTGCCCATCTCCATTGTTTCCAGCACTTCTTCTTCTGTGACGTCAAGAAACTCGGCAATCTCATCGACTTTTGGGGACCTTTGCGTTTCATTCGTTAAATGATCCACCGCCATTTTAATTCTCGGCCCGAGCTCCTTGATCCTTCTCGGGACGTGGACGCTCCAGGTTTTATCACGGAGAAACCGTTTGATTTCTCCGATAATGGTCGGAATCGCAAACGCTTCAAACGATTTTCCCACATCGGGATCATAGCGTTTGATGGCTCCAAGCAATCCGAGCATCCCAACCTGGCATAAATCTTCATGAAAGCTTTTTCCTTTTGAGTATTTTTTGGCGAGTGTTTCCACCAGATTTTTATATGTCTGAACAAGGGTCAGCTGAGCGTCTTCATCCTGGCTATCCTGATATTTTTTGATCAGCGTGTCGACTTCGGTTTTAGTTAGTTTCGTAGTTTTGGACGGTTGTGCCATCATCAACTCGCTCCCTGTTTAAGAACTTTGTCATCGAGACGGTTACGCCTGAGTCAATCTGGACACGCACTTCATCCATGAGCGTCTCCATTAAATATAAACCGAGCCCTCCTTCTGACAATTGATCTACCGTATGTTCAGGGGAATATGGCCCCAGCCCTTTCTGTTTATCGTGAATGTCAAAACTGTCTCCCTGATCTGCGACGATGATTTCGAGGCGGTCTTCAAACACGCCGAATCTGACGGAGACCTCTCCAGTTTTGTCAGCTTTATAAGCATGCTGCACAGCGTTTGTGCACGCTTCGCTGACCGCAATTTTCAAATCTTCGATGTCATCATAAGAATACCCCATCTTGCTTGCAATCCCCGACAGGGTTAAACGAATGATTCCTACGTATTCAGGTTTGGCAGGTGACTTCATTTCAATGTAATCAGCTGCTCTCTTCATTATAATCCACCCTCTGACTTTCCAGAAATATCAATGATGTCCTTTAAGCCTGTAATATCAAACAAACGGATCAAACGCTCTGACAGATTTTCAAGCACTAAAGAACCCCCAGTTCTGTTTACCGCTTTGTAAATGCCGACAAATACACCCAGCCCTGTACTGTCCATATATGAAACGTCTTTCAGAGAAACTTTAAGATCTTTTCCTTCTTCCGCGAGCGGCATCAGCTCATCCCGCAATGTCGGAGCCGTATGCACATCAATTTCGCCCGCCACTTTTACTTCTATCACAGAGTCATTTTTTTTCGTATCAACTGCCAAATTCACAATATCACCTCTGGTTCTCTTAATGAGCTACTGGTTTATTACCCAGCGAAGAGAAACTTTAAACCTTTCTTTTGAAAACAATGAGAGTAAAATCGTCATGAAGCTGAAAATCCTGAAGCTTGAGCAGATGTTCGTATATACAGTCAACCATTTGCTGAGCCGGTTTCTCCATATGTACAGTGATTAGGTTCTGCAAGTCAGACCGCTCCAAAAATCCGCTGTCTGTCCGGCATTCGGTTACACCATCTGAAAAAAGAACGATCATATCGCCAATATCCAGTTTTTGCTCGTACTGCTCATAGTCGTATTGTGATGAAATGCCAAGAACGAGGCCTTTTGCGTTTAAATCGTAAAATTTATTTTCCCTGCAAGAATAATAAAAGCCAGGTTCATGACCGGCAGATGAAAACGTAAATAGGTGTTTTTGGAGATGATAATTGCCATAAATCATTGTAATAAACATGCTAGGGTCCACATTTTGTTCGACGACCCTGTTCAGGTTTTTCAGCACCTGTGAAGGAGACGTGCCCGAATCCGGCAGAGAGTCCATCGCATATTTGATCATCGACATGCATAACGCGGCCGGTATTCCTTTTCCGATCACATCTGCAATGGCGATGTTAATCGATTCCTTGTCCCGTACAAAATGATAATAATCACCGCTCATTTGCTTAGCCGGAACACTGACCGCTCCGATTTCAAGCGCTTCAACTTTCGGGATCTTCGTCTCGAGCAGCGTTTGCTGGACATTTGCGGCAATTTCGATTTCCGATTTAATTTCCTGCTGAATTCCTCTTAATGTCTGATGTTCTTGATAGGCCAAACCGTATCCAATCATCACTTCAATTAAAAAATCGAGAGAATGGAACACATGGTCCGGAAGATCCGGATATAATTCAGACAGAACTTTTCGGTGTATGCTGATAATCTCTTCCGGCGGCACTTGATGTTCAATCGTTTTTCTGCTGAATTTCTGCCCCTGATAAAGGGATGTCTCTGTTAATTCAGATATATAACGGCTAAGCAGCTGTCGATAGCGCTGCTCAATCACTTCCCTGAAATCCATTCCTTCCCTCCTACCGCAGCCACTTTATGGCTTGTATATCCGTTCCATTTTCCGCGTCCGAATGCAATTCAAATTGGTCCATCAGACGCTTTACCCCCGGCAGGCCCGCTCCGAGGCCGCCTGAGGTTGAAAAACCGTCTTCCATCACTTTTTTGATGTCAGCGATTCCCGGCCCCTCATCCTCCGCTATGACTTTCAACCCCTTTTTACCTTCTTCCTGAACCTGTTCGATGCAGATTCGGCCTTTTCCGGCATACAAATAAATATTACGCGCCAGCTCTGAGATGGCTGTTGTGATTCTGGCCTGGTCCACTGTGCCGAACCCCAGTTCTTTGGCGACATTTCGCCCGAGCTGTCTGGCGGCCACTATGTCCCATTCTGTCAAAATCTTCACACAGGATTGGTCTGCCATATTTATTCCCCCAATTCCCGCTGCAATGTCTCGAGCCCCTTTTCGAGATCGAGCGCCGTCTCGATCTCGTCCAAAGAAATGCCGAGTTCAATCAATGTCACCGCAACAGCCGGCTGGATGCCAGTCAGAACGACTTTGGCGCCCATCAGTTTTGACATTGTAATAACATCGCCAAGTACTTTGGCGATGAATGAATCGATGATGTCCACCGAAGTCAGGTCGATCACCACTCCGTTCGAACCGGTTTCATATATTTTGTTCAGCAGGTCCTCTTGAAATTTCAGAGCGGTTTGGTCATCGAGCTCCACTTGAATGGATACCAATAAACAGTTATATAGCTTCAAAATTGGAATGTTAGGTATCCTCAAAACTTATTCCTCCAATGAAACAATTTTTCGGTCTGTCATTTCTAATGCGGTTTGAATTCCTTTTTGCAGGGTATTTTTTGTAATAACCTGAGTTAAATCGATTCCCAAATTCACAATCGTCTGCGCGATTTCCGGGCGGATTCCAACGAGCAGGCATTTTGCGCCGACCAGTCTGACAGCTTCGGAAGCCTGCATGATGTGGTGTGCGACCATCGTATCGACGACAGGCACGCCCGTAATGTCAATGAGGACGACTTCGGACCGGTGTTTGACGACGCCGCTCAACAGGTTTTCCATAATCTTTTTGGCCCGCTCCGTGTCGATCGTGCCGACGAGAGGCATCACCGTAATATTTTCAAAAACCGGGATCAGCGGCGCCGAGAGCTCCTGTAATGCGACCTTTTGAAGAGCGACGGTTTTCTCCCAGGAGATCGCATACTGATTCAAGATTTCGCTGTTGATCGGTTCGATAAATTTATCGATTTCCCATATCAGATCATAGCATTGCTGATCTTCCGGGACGTCCTTGTTCATTTCATAGTACAGGTGCTTCCAAAAAGCTGATAATCCCGACGACAGAAGCTTCAGCGGAACGCCGAGCTGTACGGCTTTTGAAGAAAACTGGTAGATGGTGTCGATCGATTTTTCATTCCCGTCCCCGGACTCATTCATAAGGATATGAATGTATTCATTGCTGATCGTCTCATACATGTGTTCAGTCAGCTTCACGTTTGTCATGTTGCTGTTTAGGTCTTTCAGAATATCCGCCAAATTCACGGCGAGTACATTTTGGTTCTCCGAGATAAATTTTAACACTGCTTGATTCGACATGTTCATCCCCCTAACTACATCTGATAACATTTTTTGGACTAACAGTTCCATTATATCGTTTGTTATTTTTGAACACAAAAAAAGTTGCTCTTTCGCCTCGAGCAACTTTCATCAATATTAAAAATCAATGAGTGCCAAACTGATTTGTAAGGCTTCGTTGACCTTTTCCATCATTTCATCATCGAGATGGGTGATTTTGTCCGTTAATCTTTGCTTGTCAATCGTCCGAATTTGTTCGAGCAATATAACGGAATCTCTTTCAAAACCGTAGCGTTTCGCATCAATTTCGACGTGGGTAGGTAATTTTGCTTTCTGTATTTGGGCTGTTATGGCTGCAACAATAGCAGTTGGGCTGAAGCGATTGCCGATGTTGTTTTGAATCACTAAAACCGGGCGCACCCCGCCTTGTTCTGAGCCAACAACAGGAGATAGGTCAGCAAAATAAACATCGCCGCGTTTAACAATCAAATGATTATCCTCCGCTTACTAAGCGCTCTACTGTGTTTTCAGCCTCATACTCTGCAAATTGAGCCTCAGAAGAGATGTTCAAATTAATCTTGGCCATCTCCATATAACCGCGTCTCATCGATTCCCGAATTTGTCGATTTTTGCGCTCGCGCAAATACATTTTTGTGGCTTGGTAAATCAGTTCATTTCTGCTCCCGTTATCTTGCATGACGACACCATCCAGTTCTGATACTAAAGCTTCTGGCAAGCGAATCAATATTTCAGTTGTTGCGCTGGATTCAGACAAAAACATACACCTCCACCAAACTTACGGATACAACACTCTATCCATTCCATCCATAATGATATCATTATTCTTTTCGCAAGCAAAGTTGTTTTTCCGCTAATTCATCAATTTTCAGGATTGATCAGGCAAGATCGGATTCCTTATTTCCATTATACTCCCATTTTCCAAAAACATACGGGGCACCCTTGAACTTATCATACAGGTAATTTCATAATTGATCGTCTGCAAATGTTGGGCGATTTCGTCGACTGAAATCCATTCGTCTTTTTGCTTCCCGATCAAGGTAACCTTTGTGCCGACAGGGTATTCTTCGGCGAGGGAAATCATGAACTGGTCCATGCAGATTCTCCCTGCTATTTTTTGGCGTTTTCCGTCGATCAGCACTTCCGTCCCGGCCAGGCGCCTCAGCCATCCATCAGCATACCCGACGGGAACTGTCCCGATCCATTCGTCGCGTTTGGCCGTATATGTCGCCCCGTAGCTGACGCTCTCGCCTTTTTTAATTTTTTTCACATGGGTGAGTTCGGTATGAAGCGAAAACACTTCCCGCAGACGAAACGGCAGCTCGTCTTTTATTTCGGTTGACGGCGCCAAACCGTACATGCCGATGCCGAAGCGGACGGCATTAAAGAGCTGTTCCCTGAAGCGCAGACCCGCGGCGCTGTTTGACGAATGCACCATTAAACGGTCAAGCGGGAGAGGGCTGATCAATTCTTTAAAGCGGTCAAGCTGCATGTCGAAATAATCGGTGTCCTTTTCGTCCGCCGTCGCGAAATGAGTGAACACGCCCGTACAATTGAGTTTATCGCTCGATTCGGTCATCTCCATCATTTCTTTGATCTCTTCTTCCGTTTTGCAGCCAAGGCGGCCCATGCCCGTGTCGATCTTCAAATGATATTCAAGAGGAGCTTCGGTCTCACCGAGAAAACCGAGCACGTCTTTCAGCCAGCCGGCTGAGTAGCCCGTCACGGTAATGCGCTTTTCCGCGGCAATGCCGGCATATTCGGGCGGCACTGCGCCGAGGACAAGAATCGGTTCTTCAATCCCCTGCGCTCTCAGCGAAAGCGCTTCATCCAGTAAAGCCACAGCAAGAATGGACGCCCCTTCTGCAAGAGCCGCCTTCGCTACCTGTGCATCCCCGTGTCCGTAGGCATTCGCTTTAACGACGGCCATCAAGTGGACATGCTCGCCGATGTGCCGCTTCATATTGCGCACGTTTTCTTTTAAAGCCGTTAAATCGATTTCGGCCCATGTCTTTCTATAGAATGGTTTTAAGCTCATCATGACACTTCCTGTTCCTTGTTTCAATCGTCCTTCCCATCATACTAAAAAGTTCGGAGAAAGGGAAATTTTGTACGGGAACAACTGCCCAGAACAAGAGAAAAATTGCTGGCACGCTATACATTTTACGGAAAAACTGTCGAAAACATACGCTTGCCCCGGAAATATAAAAACAGCCTGCTTTCCGCTTCCGGGCGGAAAACAGGCTGCTGGATAGGCACAGTCTATTTTGAAGACTGGCCTTGCATGCTTTTGGCAACCATCAGAAGTTCATCTTGAGAAAGGTCTTCTGATGAGATGAAATAGTCGACTCCGTCATAAGTCCATGACAACGATTTATCTGTCAGTGCGCCGACCGTGAAGCCGAGGTCAACCGGCTCACCGTTCATGGACACGGAAGTGGATGTTTTGGCGACGCGGGCTTTTTCCTGAATCAATGTAAAGGACTTTTCACCGCCGTATGTGATGACGATTCGTTTGCCGTCTTCAGTCGCCATTTCTTTCTCCTCAAGCTTTTTCACGCCCTGAGGCACATCGAGCGGCGTTTTGACGGCGAAAGAGTCTGACACGTCCGCGCTTGTCGCTACGTCAATTTGAGACAGCGTCATATTTTTCTTTTCATCAAATGCGTCTTTATCGAGCGGCTTATCGAATTCAAAGCTTGTAAACTCAACCTTTACCATCGGTTTGCGGTCCGTATCCATCACTTTAACCGATGAAGGAGCCATGGTCTTTTTATGGAAAACGATTTCCTGGGTCGGCAGCATCTGATTATGCTGATAATTCGTTTTCGTTTCAAAAATGTATTTTGAATCCTTTGCGGAAAAAGAAGCTTCCCCATCATTTTTGACATCTTTTACGAGCGATTCGAATAAGTATACTTGGCTGCTGTTATTGGGCCAGTCGCTGTGAAAGCGGAAGCTTTTATTCAGCGACGGAGTCAAAACAAACACGCCGTTTTCATTGCGCAAGATCACCTGGCTCTGGTCTTTTTTCGGGTTTTCCAAATAGACCCGGTAAAGAGAAGGTTTTTTA
>Ga0180433_10012154_pt1 | contig 10101 bp, 9 predicted proteins | sample SS_ome_8_FD_132980 | JGI IMG/M metagenome (GOLD analysis project Ga0180433, IMG submission 132980) | Hypersaline lake sediment archaeal communities from the Salton Sea, California, USA - SS_1_D_1 metaG | ecosystem: Environmental > Aquatic > Non-marine Saline and Alkaline > Hypersaline > Sediment...
AACCAGTCCATCGGTGGCTGGGACGTTTCGAGTGTGACAAGAATGAATAGTATGTTTTCTGGTGCTTCCTCCTTTAACCAGCCCATCGGTGGTTGGAATATTTTGAGTGCAACAGACATGAGTTATATGTTCCATTCAGCCTCCTCCTTTAACCAGTCTATCGGTGGCTGGGACGTTTCGAGTGTGACAAGCATGAATAATATGTTTTCTTATGCTTCCTCCTTTGACCAACCCATCGATAGCTGGGATGTTTCGAGTGCAACAGATATGAGTTCTATGTTCAAATCAGCCTCCTCCTTTAACCAGCCCATCGGTAGCTGGGATGTTTCGAGTTTAACAACTATGTATTGTATGTTCCAATCCGCCTCCTCCTTTAATAAATCTATCGGTAATTGGGATGTTTCGAGTGTAACAGATATGCGTTTTATGTTCTCATGGGCATCTTCCTTTGACCAACCCATCGGTAGCTGGGATGTTTCGAGTGTAACAACTATGTATTGTATGTTCAATGGAGCGTCTTCCTTTAATCAGCCCCTCGGTAGTTGGGATGTGTCGAGTGTGACAGATATGCGTTCTATGCTCAATGGCCTTGTATTATCGATGTCTAATTATGATAACTTATTATTAGGCTGGTCGCAATTAACGCTTCAAAATAATGTAACTTTTCATGCTGGGTATTCCAAATATAGTGTTGATGGGAGGGAGGCAAAACAAATCATCATAACTAGCTTTGCGTGGACTATTACAGATGGGGGATTAATACCACCTTTTTTCATCATTAGTCCCAATGCATCATGCTCGTGGGAGATCAATACAGCTGAATATATATATTGGAGTTCAGTAGGGAGTATTTCAAATGTGAGAATCGCTCTTTATATTAATGATGCGTTCATCATGGAAATTATATCAAGTACCCCCAATACTGGCGAATTTTACTGGTTCATACCATCGGGATTAGTGAATTCTGTCCAATATCAGATAAAGATCAGCGATGTTTCTAATTCTGAAGACTGTGATTTTAGCGAGTACTTTGAGATTTTTACTCCTAATATTACGATTACCGCTCCTAATAGCCTTAGTTCGTGGAAAACAGGTTTAACTATAGATATTTACTGGACCGCCCCAGGTATAACTTTTGATGTAAAAATCGAACTTTATAACGCTGGTTTGTTTGTGATGGAAATCATTGCGAGTACTCCAAATGATGGGGTTTACATGTGGATTAACACTTCAGGTCTTGATGATTCTACGCAATACCAAATAAAGATTAGCTATATTTCGAGTTCCGCTACCTATGGTTTAAGTGACTACTTCGAAATTTTCAACCCTAGTATTACAATTACCACTCCTGATAGCTTTAGTTCATGGTTAAAGGGATTTACTGAAGATATCAACTGGACTTCCAGAGGTGAAACTACTCTCGTAAACATCGAACTTTATAATGCTAATGTTTATGTTATGCAAATCGCTGAGAGTACTCCAAATAATGGGCTTTACACTTGGGTAATTCCTTTAGAACTGAATTATTCTGCGCAATATCAAATAAAGATCATAGATGCCGATAATCCTTCTATATTTAACTATAGCGACTATTTTGAGATAACAACATATGTAGCTCCTGTAGATTTTACTCCGCTAATAATCATATTCTCCATTATTGGCGCAGCTGCTATTGTTGTAATTGTTACGATTGTTATACTTAAGCGAAATCGGTCAAAATAAATATAATTAAAATTTAAAATTCTTTTTCTATTTTTTTAATAAATTAAAGTCTATTCAATTTTTAGTTAAAAAATTATTCAAATTTTAAAGATATAGCCTTAAAACAAAATGAAAAAAGCTGAAAAAAAAATTCATTTCATTTCAACAAGAACATGAAAACTAAAATTGGTTGTTTAACTAATCATCAATTAAGATGCTTGAAAAATACACAAAGTGGATCGATTTAAATAAAAAGAAGTTTATTGAAATTTCGGATAAGATTTGGAATTACGCCGAAACGGGACTTGAGGAGTTTAAGTCATCGGATCTATTAGTTAAAACTCTGGAACAGGCAGATTTTGAAGTGATAAAAGGAGTTGCAGATATGCCAACTAGTCTAGTAGCGACTTACGGAACAAGTTCCCCTACTATCGCAATTTTGGGAGAATATGACGCTTTACCTGGTTTAAGTCAAGCAGCTGAACCTATAAAGAAACCAATTAAAGTAGGCGCTCCAGGGCATGGATGTGGGCATAACTTACTAGGGACAGGATCATTAGCAGCTGTCATGTCGATAAAGGAAGCTATAGAAACTGGAGATGTTAAAGGTACGATTCGATATTATGGCTGTCCCGCAGAGGAAATTTTTAATGCGAAAGGTTATATGGTTAAAGCAGGATTGTTCGAGGATGTTGAGATATCCCTCACTTGGCATCCTGACTTCTTAAATATGTTGAATGTTATGTCTTCGCTTGCATTGAATTCAGTCGTCTTTAAATTTTTTGGACAAACAGCTCATGCTGCGGGAGATCCTCAAAATGGGAGAAGTGCGTTAGATGCGGTAGAATTGATGAATATTGGAGCTAATTATATGAGAGAACATATGATCAGTGATGCTAGGCTACATTATGTGATAACAGATGGTGGAAAGGCGCCAAATATCGTTCCAGACGAGGCTGAGGTATGGTATTTTGTAAGAACCCCTCAAAGGTATCAAATAGACAGTATTTATGAGCGATTAGTTAATATTGCGAAAGGAGCTACCATGATGACTGAGACAAAACTTGAAATCGATTTTTTAAGTGGGATGTATAACACCTTCTACAATAAAGTCGTTCAAGAAGTAGTCCACTCAAACTTAAAAAAGATTGGAGCTCCAAAATTTAATTCAGCTGATAAAAAGTTTGCTCGTGAGCTTCAGAAGTCTTTACCACCCGATCCGATGGAAGGATATCTAAAATTAGTACCCCCCGATTTACATGACTTAGCTAAGGCAGTGTTAAGTCAACCTCTTAATAAAATAATAATTCCTCCCATGGGTCAAAGGCAACCACTACCAGGATCCACAGATGTTGCAGACGTTTCATGGGTAACTCCGTTAGCGGAATTTATGATTGCTTGTGAAGTTATGGGGTCCCCTGGACATTCTTGGCAGAATGTAGCGACAGCAGGAATGAGTATAGGACATAAGGGGATGCTAACCGCAGCAAAAGTTTTAACTTGTTCTGCACTCGAATTTATGCAAAATACGGATCTTGTCGAAAAAGCGTGGGTACAATTTAAAAAAGATCATAAAGAAAGGAAGTACATATCTCCATTCTCAGAAGGACAAAAACCACCATTCCATCGACTAAAGGAACATCAACGTTCACTCGATTAAATACAGAATTAATTTACTTAAAACTTATTTCCCAAAGTTGGAGATTAACATCCAGTTTAGTGTTAGTATCCTTAACCACCTCAAAAAAATCAGTAGTTAACCTTTTCATTTCCTGTTCAGCAGCATTCGCATGTCCAGATAGTGCTATTCTTCCAAAATCAGAGTTAATTAGATTTAGTATTTTTTTTCTAATTATAAAAAGAGGAATCCAACGCATCATTCGATATTTTTTGGGAAGTATTGGGATATTTAAGTCAATTAATGCCTTTATGTTTTCTTTAAATCCTTTCAAGGCTAAATTTACTAACTCAATATCATCTCCAAGTCTAATATTTCGGTGTCTAGCAGCATAACTTCCCATAGCCAGGGGACTTATAAATGCTGCATGGGTTTTCAACCATGCATCAATATTTTCGCTTAAATCCACTTTAATCCCCGATTTTGTAAATTCATCTTCGATTTTTTTCAACCGATCGCTAATTTTTCCATCAAGTTCCCCGACATATAAAATAACGTCTTCCACATATGCAGCAATTATCCTATATTCCTCTCTATACCCTCCAGGTCCACCAAACCCGAGGAGAATTCTGTCTTTTGCAATATGATCTAAGTATTCAGTGGCTCCCGTGGGATTATTTCCTATAAAAATTATGGTTGGACTTATATTTTCTTTTAGGATAGTTAAAATTTGAGTCACTTGTTGTCTTTGCATAATTACCAAAATAATATCATAGTAATCATCCTTACCTAAACTTTCTACCACATGTATCGGCGTTTTATATTCCTTATGAAATATATCATCTTGAATAACAAGACCATGTTCTCTTAAGTCTTGAAGTCGTTTTCCTCTCGCTAGAACTGAAACTTCATTGCCACCTGTTTTAAGTTTATAAGCAAACATGCTTCCAATAACTCCCGCTCCGTATACTAATATTTTCATTATAAACTCCATTTATTCATTTTTTTATTCATAATAAAAGTATATTTTTAGATGTATTTAAATTTTAGGCATGCCTAAATTACTCATATAATCTATTCTTTAGAAGGCTTAAAAAGTTATTTATACTTAATTAAGAGATTATTATAAAGATCTGTATTTTACATAGATAGATTCTCAATTGATATCTGATACTTTCTACTTAATTTGTTATACTGTTCATTTTAATAATAAAATATCTAAAAATTTATGTTTTAAAGCTATGCTATATTTCTGTAAATAATTATGAATGAACATCATTTTCTACATGGGTTCCTTAATCCTAAAAGTGTAGCATTCTATGGAGCAAACAACCAAGGAGCGTCCCTCGCATCCATCCAAATTATGAATCTCATAAAGTCTGAATATGATGGAAAAATCTATCCTATTCATCCAAAATTAGAATCTGTTATGGGATTCAAAGCTTATAAATCAATATCGGAAGCTCCTGAAATACCTGACTTAGTCGTGATTGTTCTTCCCGCGAAAATTGTACCGGGAATCTTTAGAGAATGTGGAGATAAAGGAGTAAAAAGGATTATCTTGATTTCTGGAGGATTTCGGGAACTTATTGAAGATCGGAAAAATTCATTAACGGAACAGATTAATGAAATATCAAAAGAATACGGAATGCGATTTATAGGACCAAACTGTTTAGGGGTGTTTAATAATTAATATGGTGAATTAGATGCCAATCGCGCTTTTAATACCGCTATATGGGAAAATATTAAGTGTGGAACTTTCTCAATTGCTTCGCAAAGTGGTACTCTATCCAGTCATATCTGGTTTGATCCGGACAATCTTGATTTGGGTTTAAGCAAATCGCTTTCTGTAGGAAATGAAGCAAACATCGACATTGTTGATTGCTTAGAATATTATAAAGATGATCCCCATACAAATGTGATTGGGTTGTATATCGAGGAATTAAAACGAGGAACACAGTTTTTAAGACTTGCAAAACAGGTTACCCCACATAAACCCATCGTTGCTATTTATGTTGGCGGTTCTGAGGCGGGAAATCGTGCTTTGCAAAGTCATACAGGCTCACTAGCAGGAGATGCAAGGATCTATGATGCAGTATTTAAAGAATCGGGGATCATTAAAACAGAGTATGTCACAGAATTTTTAGATATTGCATTTGTCCTTTCCAGTGGAATCTTACCAAAAGGAAGGAGATTAGCCATCATAACCAACTCTGGGGGTCCTGGTGCTATGATAGCTAATAATGCAGAAAAACAAGGGCTAATCGTGCCTGAACTATCGGAATCTCTCCAAAAGAACTTTAAAGAGGTATTACCCCCTACTGCAAGTTTCAAAAATCCAATTGATTGCACGTTTGATATGAATTTACCTTATTTCTATATTGATCTTCCAGAAATGATAATGAAATCTAACGAAATTGATATGATTATCCAATATGGGGTTATAGGATTTCAAGATGTTTTGGATGATTACTTAAACTATGAAAGGATTGCTAAATATGCAGAATTTAAACCTCAACCAGATGCACTTATGGATGAATTAGCTAAAAAATTAATTACGCCAACTCTGACCAATTCAAAGAAATATTCGGTTCCAATTCTATATGTAAGCCCAATGTGTTATACTAGTCCATGGTCAAAAAGACTTAGGATTAATGGTGCCCTGCTCTTCAAATACTGGGACAGACCCGTCAATTGTCTTGCAAAAATATGTGAATACACGGAATTCAAACGAAAGCAAACAGAGATTCCTTAAATTTTACCCTTCAAATAACTCTTCAAACTTGGAATCGAGGTTTTTAGCAATTTTTTCTAATTCCTCTTTAGTATAATTCTCATTCAATAGTTCATCACTAATATTATTTAGTTGAATTAATTTATGAGTGGTGATGCCTACTTCAGAAGAGATCCTTTCTAACTCCTCAAGTGTTTTACTTTTTAGAATGTCTTTAATAACTGGTTCTTGATAGAATATTTCTTTTAACCTCTTATCGTCAAATACTTCTGCAATTTTAAATGAAATTGTAAGGGAGGGATTATAGGATCCCTTCTCTAAATAGTAAATAGTTTGGCGAGAAACTCCAATTTTATCTGCTAATTCTTGCTGACTCAAATTGCACTCTTCTCTTAATTCTTTAATGTTTGATTTAACTTTATTTTTAAACTTCAATTATTTCTCACCAATAGAGCACGTTTAAATCCCATCCAGAATAAAGACTATTCTTATTTCATCTTAAAAAGTTCCTCTATTGTACAACCTAATACTTCTGCGATTTTATATGCTAATACTAAACTAGGATTATATCGACCTTCCTCGAGATATTGGATAGTCTGCATAGGTACTCCCACTTTTTCCGCTAATTGAGAAGCGCTAAGGTTGATCTTTTCTCTTAATTCCTTAATCGAGGTTTGCAATAATTCTCCTTCACGCATTTTTGAAAGAATATAACTAATAAAATTATCGAATGCAAGTTCTTGTGGTTTGAAAATTTTGTCTTCTAGTCCTTCTGATGGTAATGAGGACTGAAAGATCATCTCCTTTATACGATTCTCAATGATATGAGGATCTTTTAGACCGGGGATATAACCTTCAGGACCGATACCCCTCGACTTTGTACCTGAACTTACAGCACTATGTCCCGCGGTTTCAATCTTTACGGTATAGGTCTTAAACATCCTGTCAAAAACCCCACATACTATATTAATGTTTTGAATTCGCTTATATGGAATAGTTGCGCGCATCTTGGTGAATACTCCGTGATTTATTACAATATTATTTTTTTGGATGATATATGAGAAATTACGTTTATACGCTGCAAAGTACCAAGCGGATACAGGAGCGATGATAAGATAGGGAATAATCACACAAAACAAGGTTAATCCTAAAAAAAGATCGAAATTAAATTCTCCAATTAGAACTAAATATATCAAGAATGTTAAAATTAAAAATACAGCGACACAAAATAAGAATAAGTTGTTTTTTAAAGTCTCTTTTTTTATGAAATCACGGGAGATTGTCCCCTTATATGCTTCATTTTCTAAATTCACTCTCTTTTTCCTCCATAAAATATAAATGGATTATATGTATAAATAAAGTTTACACTACTATAAAAATATGATGCTTAATGTATTCAATAAACTTTAGAAGAATCTGCGAATGTATAACAAAATTCACTAGAGTATAAATACTTGTAAAAACCATTTTTAAGTGATGAAGTGTGATTACTTTTAAATGATCGAAACATTTATATATCTATGTAAAGTATACTAGTCATGGATTAGGTTTGTCTAACAACTAATAAAAAAATAGGTGAAAAAAGTGACTCGAGCGAGTAAATTAGTCTTGATTAATGAAGAAAGGATTAATCACCTTAGTCAAAGACCATTGTTTAGCGATTCTAAGACATCTAGTAGAAGTATAATATATATAGATGAATATAAACTCTTAGATTATAAATCAGACCTATTAATCGACTCTAACATAAAACAATCTTCTAAAAATGCTTCACTTGGAACCTTAAAGGTCATTGCTTTCTCAATCTCATTAATTTCTCTATTTCAAGGTCTTTTGTATGTATTCATAATTCCAAACAGCCTAACTTGGATGAATAAATTAGGAGCATTTTTTATCATATTTGGATGGAGTATATTATTCAATAGTATATTCTTTATGCCAGGTATAATCAGAATTATAGCTAGCTATTTAAATGAAGCATTGATAGCCTACAGATACTTGTAGATTTCCATACTTTCGATAATTAAAACCCCTACAAGTTTAATTAAAATATATATCCTCCTAATCAATTAAAAAAGTTATAATTAAGAGGTGGTATTATTTGGTTGAAAATGAAAATGATTTTGAAATAGAAGGTTATTATGTAAATCAAAATAGATCTTATATGAAAGCTGAACAGAAAGGAAATATAAAAATGAGTTTAGTTTACGCCCTCTTATTTGACAGCTTAATAATATTCGCTTGTATAAGTTTCATTTGTTTATTCTATATAATTGGTGGAATACTCTTGAATCCTTTATTGATCTTCGGTACTTTAATTATAATATTACTTTTTGCGTTAATAGAAACAATGAATTTAGTAGAAAAAAATATATTAGAAAAGAAAAAGGCAGGTGAACAATCTCATGTTAAAATTCATTAAAAATGTTTGGATTCAGAAGATCAAATATTATTTAGTAGTGTTCGCATGCCTTATCTTTTTAACATTGCCATCAATTCTAAAAATGTTAGTAAAAGGATTGCGTGATCATACTGATATTTACTAGATATTAGATAAGAAAAAAATAAGGATTATCATTTTTTAAATACAAAACCTTGCGGATCGATTACCTCATGTAAGATCCTCAAATCTTCAGCGGTAGGTGGCGTAGTAATGTCCAAATCATCTGCTACTAATAACTCAAACTCCGTTGCCTTAATTACATCATCAATGGTTATCCCTGGATGAGTAGCAATTAATCTCATTTGTTTGGATTCAGGTTCAAAATCCATTAAACATAAATCCGTTATAACCTTTGACGGACCTGTACCTTCAGAGAGCCCTTCTTCTTCTCGAGCATTGGGACCATATAAATATCCCGGAGTTGTAATAAAATCTACTTTTTTAACGAATCTACGAGGGCTATGACGATCCATGATAATTAAAGTTTCCCATGCTAGCGATCCGAAGTCATTTGCTCCTCCAGAACCGGGAAATCGAACTTTTGGTCTTTCATAATCATTCCCTATCATCGTTGAATTCAAATTCCCATACTTATCTATTTGAGCTCCACCTAAAAATGCATAATCGATAAATCCACGGCGCATTGTATCCATAATATCGATCAAAGTAGTAGTACAGAGTGCTCTATGGATTGTCCTTGAATCCCCTACAGAAATTGGTAAAATTGGCAATTGAGGAGCAATCCCCCCTGCTTCAAAGAATATCACTAAATTAGGAGCGTGGGTTTGTTGGGCAAGCATAGCAGCGACAAGAGGTAACCCAGTTCCTACGGCTACCGATTTCCCATCTTCTAACTGTCTTGCAGCTACAACTGCCATTAATTCTCTTAATGTATAATTTTTACTTTCCATTTTATATCACCTCACAGGTGGTCTTAAAAATTCAAGATCTCTTAGATTATATAACCTTTTTGCTCCCAATTTGGTTAAATACTCGTCAAAGTCCTCAAGATCATATACCCATTCATTTAGCCACGATTCTAATACTTTTGGGTCATTATCTCTTCCAGCTTCCAAATAATCTTCTGTAAACTGATGATCAAAATAGTATTTATAAGGCATATTTCCGGGATGCGAGCCCCAAGGTTGTTCAATAACTGCATCGACCATGAAGAAAGGAATAATTGTTCTCCCCGGATCCGCTCTGATCTTATCAGTGGAAATCAATTCCTCACATGTAACTATCACTCTCTTCGATGCTCTAGCTTGCAAGTCATCTTTTACTATATGTCCATCGATTTGTACGTTTCCATACATATCTGCTCGGTGAGCATGAATTATACATACATCTGGATTCAATGAAGGAAGTAATAATACTTTTTCTCCGGTAAAAGGACATTTTACTACTTTCCCTGGAGAATGCATCATTGTGTCTGTACCAAGCATCACCTTTACGGGAATGAAAGGGATTCCTTGAGCGCCTGCTCTTATTCTATATGACATTGCTCCATTTGTATAATCCGCTTTTTTAACTTGTCCCGATTCAAAAAGTTTTCTTTGGATCCCTGACAATCCTCTCAGTTCAAAACCAACGACATATGCTATA
>Ga0180433_10012155_pt1 | contig 10101 bp, 8 predicted proteins | sample SS_ome_8_FD_132980 | JGI IMG/M metagenome (GOLD analysis project Ga0180433, IMG submission 132980) | Hypersaline lake sediment archaeal communities from the Salton Sea, California, USA - SS_1_D_1 metaG | ecosystem: Environmental > Aquatic > Non-marine Saline and Alkaline > Hypersaline > Sediment...
GCCCATGCCGCCGCCCATGCCGCCACCGGCAGGAGCTGCTTCCTTCTTCTCAGGAAGATCAACCACGATGCACTCGGTGGTCAGCACCATGCCAGCGATAGACGCGGCATTTTGCAGGCCAGAGCGGGTCACCTTGGCGGGGTCGATGATGCCGGCAGCCAGCATGTCGACGTACTCGTTCGAGGCGGCGTTGAAGCCCTCGCTGAAGGGCTTATGGCGCACGTTCTCAGCCACGACGGAGCCGTTGGCACCGGCGTTTTCAGCGATGCGCTTAAGGGGAGCATCGAGGGCCTGAGCCACGATGTTGGCGCCAATCAGCTCTTCACCACTGAGGTTCTGGTTGGCCCACTCGGTCAGAGCAGGAGCCAGGTGCGCCAGGGTGGTGCCGCCACCAGGGACGATGCCTTCTTCAACAGCCGCCTTGGTGGCGTTGATGGCGTCCTCGAGGCGCAGCTTCTTGTCCTTCATCTCGGTTTCGGTGGCCGCACCCACCTTCACCACAGCCACGCCACCAGCCAGCTTGGCGAGGCGCTCCTGCAGCTTCTCCTTGTCGTAGGTGGACTCGGTTTCGTCCATCTGCTTGCGGATCTGTTCGCAGCGCGCCTTCACGGCCACCTCATTGCCTTCGGCAACGATGGTGGTGGTGTCCTTATTGATCGTGATGCGGCGGGCGGTGCCCAGCATCTCGATCTTGGCGTTTTCGATCTTGAGGCCAGCGTCCTCAGTGATCAGCTGACCAGCCGTCAGCACAGCCATGTCTTCGAGCATGGCCTTGCGGCGATCGCCGAAGCCGGGGGCCTTGACGGCAGCCACATTCAGAACGCCGCGCAGGCGGTTGACCACCAAGGTGGCCAGGGCTTCCTTCTCGATGTCCTCGGCAATGATCAGCAGAGGCTTGCCGGTGCGGGCGATGGCCTCCAGCACGGGCACCAGGTCCTGAACCAAACCGATCTTCTTGTCGGTCAGCAGGATGTAGGGCTCTTCGAGCACCGCTTCCATGCGGTCGGTGTCGGTCGCGAAATAAGGGGAGATGTAGCCCTTGTCAAAGCGCATGCCCTCGGTGACCTCCAGTTCGGTGGTCATGGACTTGCCTTCTTCCAGGGAGATCACGCCCTCTTTGCCGACCTTCTCCATGGCGTCAGCGATCATCTTGCCGACTTCGTCGTCGTTACCGGCGGAGATGGCGCCCACCTGGGCAATCGAGTTGTTGTCGGTGATCGGCTTGGCGTTCTCCTCGATCTTGCTCACGAGGAACACAGCGGCCTGGTCAATGCCGCGCTTCAGGGAGATGGCATTCGCGCCAGCAGCCACATTGCGCAGACCAGCCTTGACCATGGCGTGAGCCAGGACGGTGGCGGTGGTGGTGCCGTCACCAGCGGCATCGTTGGTTTTGGAGGCGGCCTGACGGATCAGGGAAACGCCGGTGTTCTCGATGTGATCCTCGAGTTCGATCTCCTTGGCGATGGTGACGCCGTCATTAATGATCTGAGGAGCTCCGAACTTCTTCTCGAGCACCACGTTGCGGCCTTTGGGGCCGAGGGTGACAGCAACCGACTCGGTGAGGATGTCGATGCCTCTTTCAAGAGCGCGGCGAGCCTGCTCGTTGTAAATGATGCGCTTGGCCATGGGGGGAGGAAATAAAGGAAGCGTTTAAGGACTCAGCGTCGCGGTCAGGAGACGACCGCCAGGATGTCTTTCTCGCTGAGCAGGACGTACTCATCGCTGCCGAGCTTGATGTCGGTACCGGCGTACTTGGAATACAGAACCTTGTCGCCCACGCTCACCTCAGGAGCCTGGCGGCTGCCGTCGTCGTTGCGCTTACCAGCGCCGATCTGGACGACTTCACCCACTTGGGGCTTTTCCTGGGCGGTGTCAGGGAGAAGGATGCCGCCGGCGGTTTTCTCGTCGGAGGCAGAGACCTTGATGAAGATGCGGTCACCGAGAGGCTTCACGGTGGACACGCTGAGGGATACGGCAGCCATACGTGGATGGTTGATCTCAGAACTTGGTGGCGAGAGCCTGCAGCGCCGATCTGGCACTCACAGCCCTCGAGTGCCAACGTATCCCTGTGACGTTCCGTGTCGCAATTGGGACAGATGGACGGTTCCCCGAACCTCCCCAAAAAGAGCGCATCTGCAGTGGTAAGGTTGCCCGGCCCGAAAGGCGCTGCCTTTCCGCCCCAACGCTTTAACCCATGGCCGCAGCAGCAAAAGCCACATCCGGTACGAAAGGAGTCGTCCGCCAGGTCATTGGCCCTGTGCTGGACGTTGAATTCCCCGCCGGCAAGCTGCCTCGCATCTACAACGCTCTGCGGATCGAGGGTAAAAACACCGCAGGACAAAATATTGCTCTGACTGCTGAAGTCCAGCAGCTTCTCGGTGATCACCGCATTCGCGCAGTCGCCATGAGTGGCACCGACGGCCTGGTGCGTGGCATGGAAGCCGTCGACACCGGCGCTCCGATCTCTGTGCCCGTGGGCGAAGGCACCCTGGGCCGAATCATGAACGTGCTTGGCGAGCCCGTCGACGAGCAGGGCCCTGTGAAAACAGACGCCACCGCTCCGATCCACCGCAGCGCCCCCAAGCTCACCGACCTAGAGACCAAGCCCAAGGTGTTCGAGACGGGCATCAAGGTGATCGACCTGTTGGCTCCCTACCGCCAGGGCGGCAAGGTCGGCCTGTTCGGCGGTGCCGGCGTGGGCAAGACCGTGTTGATTCAGGAACTGATCAACAACATCGCCAAAGAGCACGGCGGTGTGTCCGTGTTCGGCGGCGTGGGTGAGCGCACCCGTGAAGGCAATGACCTCTACGAGGAATTCAAGGACTCCGGCGTGATCAACGCCGATGACCTCTCCAAGTCGAAGGTGGCCCTCTGCTACGGCCAGATGAACGAGCCCCCCGGCGCCCGCATGCGCGTGGGTCTCTCCGCTCTGACCATGGCTGAGCACTTCCGCGATGTGAACAAGCAGGACGTGCTGCTGTTCGTCGACAACATCTTCCGCTTTGTGCAGGCTGGCTCTGAGGTGTCCGCTCTGCTGGGCCGCATGCCCTCTGCTGTGGGCTACCAGCCCACCCTGGGCACCGACGTGGGTGAGCTGCAGGAGCGCATCACCTCCACCCTCGAGGGCTCCATCACCTCCATTCAGGCCGTCTACGTCCCGGCTGACGACCTGACTGACCCGGCACCAGCCACCACCTTCGCCCACCTCGACGCCACCACCGTGTTGAGCCGCGGCCTGGCTTCCAAGGGCATCTATCCCGCTGTGGATCCCCTGGATTCCACCAGCACCATGCTCCAGCCCGCCGTTGTGGGCGATGAGCACTACAAGACCGCGCGCGCTGTGCAGTCCACCCTGCAGCGCTACAAGGAGCTCCAGGACATCATTGCGATTCTGGGTCTGGACGAACTGTCGGAAGACGACCGTCTGACCGTGGACCGTGCCCGCAAGGTCGAGAAGTTCCTGTCCCAGCCGTTCTTCGTGGCTGAGATCTTCACCGGCATGCCTGGCCAGTACGTGAAGCTCGATGAAACCATCAAGGGCTTCCAAATGATCCTCTCCGGCGAGCTGGATGATCTGCCTGAAGCTGCCTTCTACCTGGTGGGCAACATCGATCAGGTCAAGGCCAAAGCCGAGAAGATCCGCTCTGAAGCCAAGGGTTGATCCCTTCCTTCCCCGTTTCTGAGGTTTTCAATCCATGGCCCTAACTCTGCGGGTGCTTTGCCCCGATCAGAACGTCTTCGATGGTCAGGCTGACGAAGTCATCCTGCCCAGCACCACCGGTCAGCTCGGTGTGCTTCCTGGTCACGTCTCCTTGCTCACCGCCCTTGATGTGGGTGTGCTGCGGATGCGCGATGGCAACCAGTGGACCGCCATCGCCCTGATGGGTGGCTTTGCTGAAGTCGACGACGACGAAGTCAGCGTGCTCGTCAATGCCGCCGAGCCCGCTAGTGGTATCAATGCTGAAGAAGCCCAAAAGCAACTCAGCGAGGCTGAGCAGGCTTGGAGCAAATTTGATGGTCAGCCCAACAGCCCTGACAAGATCAAAGCTCAGCAAGCTTTCCAGAAAGCGCGCGCTCGCTTGCAAGCCACCAAGGCGAACTGAACGACACCACGTTCCAATTCAGCAACCAGCAAGACGGCCTTCGCGCCGTCTTTTTTTTGTTCTTTTTTTGGGAGGACAAAGAGGCACAAAAAAACCGGGGCTTCAAGCCCCGGTTGGATTCCAAACAACAACGGAACAACCAATCAGGCCGTACCGCAGAAGGTGACTTCCGGGAACTTGAGCTTGGCCTCATCAAGGCTCTTGCCTTTGCCTTCCTCTTGCCAGTAGTTGATCACCTCAGTGGCTTTGTTGAGGACCTCAACGCGCTCGTTTTCGGTGATCCAGCTCTTGCTCTCGAGCACGCTTTTGAGGGTTTCCCAGGCATCTTCACGGGGCCAGAAGAAGTAAGCGGTCAACGGGCTGGGGCCACCACCAACGATTTGGTCAACGGCCAGAGCAACGTTGTCAGGCAGCCAAAGAATCTTCAGCAGAAAGCGGCCTTCGTCAGCTTTCGGGGTGTAACCACTGGGGACGCCATCAGCATCCACCGTGGAGCGGGCCAGATGCTCCGTGGCAGTCTTCATGCTGCCCGTAGGGGTGGAAGCCGTGCCTTGGCTTGCCTCCTCGCTTGGCGCAGCTGCGGTCTCGGTTTCAGTCACGGGGCTCGTTTCGGTGCTCAAGGGAGGTACAGCGAAAGACCTGGCGGGGCAGGCAAACGACTAACCTACCAGCCCCCGCATCACCACCCATCGCTCCAGCTCCCGTGGTGCTGTTCGACATCGATGGCGTAATCCGCGATGTCTCTGGCAGCTACCGCCGGGCCTTGGTGGAAACGGTGCATCACTACAGCCATTGGCGGCCCGATGTCGCCTGTGTGGATGCCCTCAAAGGGGAGGGACGCTGGAACAACGATTGGGACGCCAGCTTGGAGCTCTTGCGCCGTCAAGGCGTTGCGTTGCCGGAGCGAGATGCCTTGGTGGCGGTGTTCAGCGGTTTTTATTTCGGCGGCGATCCCGACGGGGAGCCCAGCCAATGGCAAGGGTTCATTGGCAGTGAGCCCCTGCTGGTGGAACCCCATTTTTTTGCTCAGCTGAGTGCCAAGGGATGCCGCTGGGGATTTGTCAGCGGCGCTGAACCGCCATCAGCCCGCTACGTGCTGCAGCAACGACTGCAACTGCAGCAGCCACCGCTGATTGCCATGGGCGATGCACCAGACAAACCCGATCCCACCGGGTTGATCCGCCTCAGCGACCAATTACGCCCAACCCCTGAAACCCCAGTGCTCTATCTCGGCGACACCGTTGCCGATGTGCAAACCGTGATCCAAGCCCGGCAACAACGACCTGAGCAGCCCTGGCTGAGCCTGGCGGTGGCACCTCCCCACCTGCATGGCCAAACCCAAGCGCGGCAGGCCTATGAGCAGCAACTGCTGCAGGCCGGTGCCGATCACATCCTGGGCAGCACCCCAGAGCTGCTTTTTTTCATTGATCAGCTGACAATCCCTCAACACTGAGTTCAAGGTGTGGAGGACAACCGTCCTGCTGCGTTGAATCGCCTGCGCCTTCTGCTGCCTGAGCTCGCCACGCTCTCCATGGGAGCGGGCGTGCTGGCGCTGCTGAGCTTCACCGGGGTCCTGGAATGGCTCCTGGCTGGTAGCGCCAGCACCATCGTGCTGGGCCTGATCCTGCTGGGCAGCGTCGTGGTGGTGCTCTCGCTGCAGGTGGCCCGCCAGGCGGAACTGTTAGCGGAAGAGTTGGGTGAACCCTTCGGGACGCTGGTGCTCACCGGCTCGGTGATCGTGATTGAGCTGGCCCTGATTGGCAGCACGATGCTGACGGGGGAATCGAATCCCACCCTGGCCCGGGATTCGATGTTCTCGGTCTTGATGGTGGCCCTCACCGGCATCACCGGGTTGTGCATGGCCCTCACCTCCCGCATGCAGAAAAAGGACCGTGATCAGCCGATGCGGGTCGAAGACCTGGCGGCCACGAACAAGGCGGGGGCGATGGTCTACTACAACCTCATCGGCACGATGAGCGTGCTGGTGCTGATCATTCCCAACTTCAGCAACGACAGCCCTGAAGGCAATTTCAGCCTGCCGCTGAACATCGTTCTCTCCGTCACCGCACTGGTGGTTTACGGCCTGTTCCTGTTCAACCAAACCGGTGCTTACCGCGGCTTCTTCATGGAGATGTTTGCCGACGAGGGCGGCAATCCAGAAAGCCGCCATCACGCCGAACTCGAAGGGGGCCCCTGGCAAGCCGCCGCCCTGCTGATGGGAACCCTGGCGATCGTGGTGGTGATCGCTGAATCCATGGGCCAACTGATTGAGCGCGGAGTCAATGAGCTGCACTTGCCCAGCTCCCTGGCTGGCATCCTCGTGGCGATGCTGATCCTGCTGCCGGAGGCCATCAATGCGATCCAAGCCACGCGGAAAGGCAAGTTGCAGCGGGCCCTCAACACCCTCTATGGCTCGGTGCTCTCCACCATCAGCCTGACGGTTCCTGCGGTGCTGCTCATCGGAGAAGTGACTGGCACCAAGGTGATCTTGGGGCTGGAGCAATACGAAATGGTGCTCCTCTCGCTCACCTTGTTTCTGCTGCGCCCCCACAGCCGCGTGCTGGGCAGCGAAGGGCTGATGTTGCTCGTGGTGTTTCTGTTCTGGTTCGTGCTGGAGCTGGTCTGAGCTCAGCGCTCCATCGCTTCCACACTCTTGAGGGCGGCGGCGGTGAGCACCTCAGCGCCCCCATCGACCACCGCCACATCGTCTTCGATGCGAATCCCGATGCCTTTCCAGCGCTCCTCAATGGCGGGCTGCCCCTCCGGCACCGGCAAGCGATCACTGATGTAAAGGCCTGGTTCCACCGTCAACACCATCCCGGTCTCCAAGCTCACCGGGTGCTCCCCAAGCCGGTAGGCGCCGACATCGTGCACATCCAGGCCAAGCCAGTGGCCGGTGCGGTGCATGTAGAGGTGGCGGTAGGCGTCTTGCTCAATCACGGCATCGACGCTGCCGCGCAGCAGCCCCAGCTCCAACAGGCCTTCCACCAACACGCGCACGGCGGTTTCATGCACCGCCTCAGCGGTTGATCCCGGCGACACCTTGGCAATGGCGGCTTCTTGAGCCGCCAAGACCAGGCTGTAGAGGTCGCGCTGCTCAGGGCTGAAGCGGCCATTGATCGGGAAGGTGCGGGTGATATCGCCGTTGTAGTAGTCGCTGACCGAACAACCCGCGTCGATCAGCAGCAGGTCGCCATCGTTCAGCGGGGCGTTGTTGGCGGTGTAGTGAAGGATGCAGGCGTTATCGCCCCCGGCGACGATCGAGGGATAGGCAAAACCGCGGCTGCCACTGGCGAGGAAGTGCTGCTCCAAGTTGGCGCGCACCTCCGCCTCGTTTTGTCCTGGCTGCACCAAGGCGCGGACGCGTTCGTGGGCTTCCGCACTGATCCGGCAGGCCTGGCGCAATCGGTCCAATTCCGCCGCGTCTTTGCGCAGGCGCATCGCATGCAGGATTGGGCATGGAGCCGTGAGCTGCCGCATCGCTTCACCGGTGCGTGAGGCGCGATCGAGCTGATTCGACCAGCAGCGCAGCACCAGCTTTTCGAGGTCGGGGTGACGCCCCACCCGAAAACAAATCCCCTCGGCCCCTTGGAGGTAGTCGGGGAGCAGCGCCTCGAGCTGCTCCAACGGATGGGCCACATCGGCCCCAAATTCCGCCACCGCCCCTTCGGTGCCCCAGCGGAAGCCATGCCAAACCTCCGCAGTGGGGTCTTTGGCGGGCACAAACAGCACAAAGGAGTTGCCTGGCCGGTGGGGAAGGAACAGGGCCACAGCCCCCGGCTCATCGAAACCGGTCAGGTACCAAAAATCACTGTCCTGACGGAAGGGAAACTCCACATCGGCGTGATGTTGCATCAGCGCCGCCGCAGGAATCACAGCGGCCTGCCCCTCGAGTGCATCAAGGAATTGCTGGCGCCGTTGGGCGTAATTGATCGGCACGGGGTCTGTCGGGCCTTGGTGCAGGCGGTTAAATGAGTGTGTCAGGTTGGCCCGCCGCCGGGTGCAGTGAGCGATTTCCTCCTTTTAGCGGGCCTGGTGGTCATCCTGCTGGCGGGTTCAGCCCTGTGTTCTGGCGTGGAAGCCGCCCTGCTGACGGTGAGCCCCCTGCGGGTGCACGAGATGGTGGGGCGCGGGGTTAAAGGGGCCCAACTGCTGCAAAACCTCAAGGGCCGCTTGGCCCGGGTCTTGGTGATGTTGGTGATCACCAACAACCTCTTCAACATCTTCGGCAGCTTGATGTTGGGCGCCCTGGCCGCTGTTGTGTTCCATCACCACGGCCTGCAGGGAACCGCCCTGACGGTGTTCTCGTTCAGCTTCACCGTGCTGGTGATCGTTTTGGGCGAAATCGTCCCGAAGGCCTTTGGAACCCGCACCGCAGCCAGCACGGCCTTGCTCGCCGCACCAGCCCTGGCGCTGCTGCTGAAGCTGGGCACGCCACTGGTGCTGCTGCTCGAACGGTTGATGCCAGCGCTGAGTGAGGAAAACGAGCTCACCACCGATGAAAGCGAAATCCGCTTGCTGGCCAGGCTGGGATCGCAAAAAGGACGCATTGAGGCCGATGAAGCCGCGATGATCGCCAAGGTGTTTCAACTCAATGACCTCACGGCCAGAGATTTGATGCTGCCGCGGGTCTCCGCCCCCACGCTCAATGGTTCAACGCGGCTCGACGAGCTGCGCGATTTGCTCCTCACGGACGACTCCCCTTGGTGGGTGGTGCTGGGCGCTGAGGTGGATGAAGTGCTGGGGGTGGCCAGCCGCGATCAATTGCTCACCGCTCTGGTGCAAGGCCGCGGACACGCCACCGCCGCCAGCGTTTCCGAGCCGGTGGAATTCGTGCCTGAGATGATCCGCGCTGATCGGCTGCTCACCAGTTTTCGCCGCAGCCGCGATTCGGTGCGTGTGGTGGTCGATGAATTTGGCGCATTTGTTGGCCTCATCGGCGCTGAAGTCGTTCTGGCCGTTTTGGCGGGCTGGACCCGCCCCCGGGTGGAGCCGCAAGCCTGATGGACAAGCAGCGCAGCGCCACCATCACCCGTGCCCTGATCCAATGGCGGGAAGGATTGCAGCTCAGCCGCCGCGAGCAATCGGTGCTGGGACCGGAGCTGCAAGGCCTCGACCGGCAGCTGCAGCGACTGCAGGAACGGCAACTCCGCGTGGCGGTCTTTGGCCGGGTTGGCGTTGGCAAAAGCAGCTTGATCAACGCCTTGATCGGCGATGAAGCCCTCGCCACCGATGTGGCCCATGGCAGCACCCGGCGGCAGCAAGCCGTGCCTTGGAACCGCACCTGGGGCGATGGAGGGCTGCTGCAGCTGGTGGATACCCCCGGCATTGATGAGATCGCTGCTCCGGCTAGGGAGCGCCTGGCACGGCGAGTAGCCACCGGCAGCGACCTGGTGGTGATGGTGATCGACGGCGACATCAGCGCGCCGGAACTGGCCGCCTTCCGCACCCTGCAAGACAGCGGCAAGCCCACTTTGCTGGTGGCCAACCGGGCTGACACCTACAGCCAGGCGGAGCGCCACCAACTCACAGACACCATCCAGGCGCGCTGCGGCAGCGATGAGCCGCTGCTGTGGGTGGCCGCCGCGCCAAGGCGGCCGGTTGTGCTCGCCGATGGCCGCGTACGCCGCCAAGCCGCAGCAGCGGAGTTAGGAGCGTTGGAGCAGCACCTCGATCAACTTCTCGAGGCCCACGGGGAATTGCTACTGGCCCTCAACAGCCTGCGCGCAGCCGATCACTTCAGCGCGCAGCTGTTGGCCTGGCGCCTCGGCCAGCGCCAGCAGGCTGCCCAAGCCTTGATCGGCCGCTGCGCCAGCATCAAAGCCGCGGGGCTGGCCGCCAACCCCTTGATGCTGCTGGATCTAGCCGGCAGTGCTGCAGTCGACAGCACCTTGATTGTGCAACTGGCCCAGCTCTATGGCGTGCGGCTACGCGGCCCCTCCGCTCGGCGACTGCTGCAACGGGTGGGCCGGCAGAGCTTGGTGATTGGCGGTGTGCA
>Ga0180433_10012156_pt1 | contig 10101 bp, 9 predicted proteins | sample SS_ome_8_FD_132980 | JGI IMG/M metagenome (GOLD analysis project Ga0180433, IMG submission 132980) | Hypersaline lake sediment archaeal communities from the Salton Sea, California, USA - SS_1_D_1 metaG | ecosystem: Environmental > Aquatic > Non-marine Saline and Alkaline > Hypersaline > Sediment...
ACTTGTTTTATCGTTTACCATCTCGAGATTTCTGCCCGGAGATCCTGCTTTAGCTTATTTACCCGAAGGACCAATTGACTGGGATGAATATGATGCTATTATGGATCAATTGGGATATAATGATCCTTTAATCATACAATTCTTTACGTATGCATTTAGAATGGTTCTGGGTGAGTGGGGCGCTTCTTTTAGCATTATTCGTGGGTATCCCGTGCTACTTTTAGTAACGGATGCATTACTAAATAGTTTAGATTTGTTGATTGTACCATTGATTATTGGGTTGATTTTAGGGGTATTTTTGGGGAGAACCTCAATAAAGAACAGCTCATCGAGGTCAAATAGAATAGTACAGATTCTTTCTTTAATCGGTCTTGCGTTACCGGTATTCTTGGTTGGAATACTCATTCAATTTATCTTCGGTTATTTATTGCCTATACTTCCTATAACGGGATATAAAAGCTTAGGTTTAGATGATCCTCCCCTAATAACGGGTTCTCGAATTATAGATTCCTTACTTTCAGGGAAATTTTATCTAATTCCTGATTATTTATATCATTTAATCCTTCCATGGATAACCTTGACCATTTCAATCACTATATTTATAATCATTTTGGTTCGAGTCTATCATATAAATCATTTAAAACCCTCCAAAGATATCGAAAAAGATTCCATCGTCCCATTCATATTTCAAGTTGGATTTAGTTTTGGGACTATATTTGCTTTCTTGATGATAACAGAAGCCATATTCAATTTAAATGGACTGAGTCACCTCCTTTTCCAAGCAATAAACAATGCTGATTATTGGACTATAGTTGCTATTTTATATGTAATCTCAATGAGTTTTGTACTCATTATTTTTATATTCACTATTTTGTTCATTGTATACAGAATATATCAAAAGCAATCTATTTCTAAGCTATCAAATATCAATCAAATGGATAAAGAGGTGAAACTCTAATGAATGAAAGTCGTGATTCTGAATTTAATGAGAAAAGAAATAGTGATTTATTAGATAAAATTAAAGCCGAATTTACTGAACTGGGACATTTTTTACTTCCTAGGTTGAAATCTCCCTATAGTCTGATTGGTTTAGCGATTATCCTCATTGCAATCATAATTTCAATTTTTCCTCAGATTCTCACTCCTTATTCCTATACGGAAGCGACTGGAATCTTTCCAGGTGCTTGGGCTCCTCCTTCTTTTGAACATCTTTTAGGACAAGCTAGATATGGTCGAGATGTACTTGCAAGAATCATCTATGGAATTTCTGATGCCTTGTTGTTTTGCAGTTTAAGTGTTCTCGTTGGGTTAGTAAGCGCTTTAATAATTGGAGTCCCTATCAATTATTTGAATAAACAACTAAATATCTCTGCTGAAATAATATTAGCTCCAATATTTATGATTCCATTGCCACTTTTGTTTATATACACTTTTTTCATATTTCCTGGTTTTTTCCTCTACTTTTTTTATGGAATATATTTAATCCCAGTCTTTATATATCTAATAGTTAAAGAAAATCTATCGATCTATGAAATCGGACAAAAACTCATTCCTTACATTCCTCTTATAATAGGATTTACTATTCTAATTTATACGCTTATAGGATTTTTAGGTTTTGTAAGCTTCTCGGGAATCCAAATCGGTTATGATATTGCTTCCGCACGAATAAATTTCATTGATGCTCCTTGGGCGTTCATATTTCCCAATTTAGCTATTATCATTTTATTATTTGGTTTTTTCCTTCTTTATGCGGGTTTACAAAAATCACCAGAAGAAATGCAAGAACTAAAAAGAGCTTAATAAACTAATTTTCTCTTCTTTTTTATTTTTAAAAAATAAAAAAGTCTAATAATTAGGAGAAATTTTCGATAACTTTACCCCCCGGTAAAATCTCAAAAGATATCTCATTATTCTTTAAAATTTTCTTGACACACTGTGCTTGGATAAGAAAATCCATGTTATAATCAAATACCTCTTCTTGATCTATGATTTTATTATTTATCAGATCACTTAACAAATCCTTTTTCAATATAATATTAGCATCATTTACACGCTTAAGCATTTCTCTTCTAATTGGATGGTTAACAGCTTTAAGATGTTGTGCATGTCCTACTTTTTTCGGGTCACTCATAATACCCACTCTTTATATATATTATTTCAAATATTCTACTACTTTCCCTAATTGGGTAATTTTATAATAAATTTCCGAAGTATCATCGATCTTTTCAATACAAAGCGACTTTTCTAAAAACTCTAAATTGTAATTTAAGACAGAAAGATCAGATACTACGTTTTTGTCATTAAGAACTTGATAAATCTCATCTTTTAAGATCTTCTCTCGTTCATTTACAATATTTAAGATTTCACGCCTGATAGGATGATTGACAGCACGAAGATATAAGCCATGAAAGTATTTACTTCCTTCTAATGATTCGGAAAACTCTTCAAGTGATTTATAATTTTTAAAATCAAACTCATCGGGCATGGAGGAAAAAGCATATCAATTAAGAAAAACTTTTAGTCTATAATCCATAAAAAAATAAACAAAAATACAAATCTGATATTATTATGAATTTTGAAGATATTAAGAAAATTTTAGGTTCTGATGCGGAAAAATTACTTAATCACACGTGCACCGGAATTCCAAAGGATATGATTCATCAACCCGGTCCTGATTTCATGGAGAGAGTTTTTGAACATACTGATCGGAATAATTTAGTTTTAAACAATATGGAACGCCTTTTTAATCAGAGAGGAAGATTAGCAGGAACGGGATATGTTTCTATTCTTCCCGTAGATCAAGGCATCGAACATACTGCCAGTGCAAGCTTCGCTGTAAATCCTTCCTATTTCGACCCCGAAAACATAATTAAACTTGCGGTTGATGGAGGATGTAATGGAGTAGCGTCGACATTGGGTATATTAGGATCAGTGAGCCGTAGATATGCTCGAAAAGTACCATTTATCGTGAAATTAAACCATAATGAGCTACTTTCTCAACCAACTTTATCCGATCAAACAATGTTTGCAAGTGTTGACCAAGCATGGGATATGGGAGCAGTAGGAGTAGGATCCACCATTTATTTCGGTTCTCAAGAATCAAGACGACAAATACAAGAAACTTCTGAAGCATTTAGATATGCTCATGAGCTAGGCCTTGTATGTGTACTTTGGTGTTATCTACGAAATAAAGAAGAGTTCATTAAAAACGGTAAAGACTATCACACAGCTAATGATTTAGAAAGTCAAGCAAATTACCTTGGGGTAACTATCGAAGCAGATATCGTGAAACAAAAGATTTCAACTCTAAATCGCGGATTTCTAGAATTAAATTTTGGAAAAACTGATAAATTAGTATATGAAAAATTAGCCACCGATCATCCTCTTGAATGGAATCGGTATCAAGTGGCAAATTGTTACATGGGTCGAGTAGGGTTAATTAATTCTGGTGGAGAATCAGGTGGAAATGACCTTCAGGATGCTGTAAAAGCGGCTGTCATCAATAAACGATCGGGCGGGACGGGATTAATCTTAGGACGAAAAGCCTTTAAAAAATCAAAACCAGAAGGAATTAAAATTCTGAATGCTGTACAAGATGTTTATCTATGTAAGGATATTACAATAGCATAGTAACTTCCTTCTTTCTCTTTTTTTCTATAATAAAAAGCAATTAACTGCAATTATTGGACTACAATAATTTAAATAAATTAGGGAAATGTATACTAAATATACATAATTGATTGTGAAAATGTGATTTAAAAAAATGGGAAATCATAATAATTATCCTAATCCCCGTGAGAATCCATATAGAGTACAAGCTCAACCTAAAGAGAAAAATGTTCCTATAGATCAACAAACTACTCGAATTGATTTTAATGCAAATCGAATTTGTCCATCTTGTGGAAAAATTATTAGTCTGAAGCATAATTTCTGCAAATTTTGCGGTGTTGATCTTAGTGGGCTGCGACCAATGCAGGATGCTGATCGTACAATGCAAGAACTTGCTAAAACAGCCCTTACTGATCCCAACGCGGATGTTAGATTAGATGCTGTCGATACTCTGGGAGATTTTGGAGAATACGAAGTATTAGGTGTATTAGCCTATATTTTGCTAAATGATCCCGACGAGAATGTGCGTAAGGAAGCTGCGGATGAGTTAGGGGATCTACATCATATAATATCTCTTGATATTTTAGCGAAGGCTTTAAAGGATAGGAGCCCAATTGTAAGAAAAGAAGCAATTGAAGGGTTAAAAAAAATAAAGAAGAAAAATAAACCAGAGAAACGGGAAAAACATCACGAGTTGAAGGCTGAAAAGCGAGAGGAAGTGGAAGAAAAAAAGGAATCTGAACTTGCAAAACAACAACAAATTGAAGCAGAGAACCTTATTCCCGCGGATGAGGCTCAAAAAGAGCCAGAATTTGAGGAAGGAGATAAAGAAGAGGAAGAAGCTGAGTCTTTTGAAGAAATAGAAAAAGAAGATGATGATTACTATAGAATCTAGTATTTTTCTTTTCTACTTATCAATTAAATAGATCTCTATTTTTATTGTTCATCTGGTTTATTGGAAGGAATTTTTGGTAATTCTCTTCGAGAAGGTGTTTTCATTTTCTGAATTTTGTCATTAGAATTAATAGTTTCTTGTTTTTTACCATCTTTTCGTTTTAGAACTTCGACCGCTTCAACAATACCTTTATTATGATCTATATAGACACGGAACTTATTATTATCTAATTCGACGATACCCTCTGGTAATTTGCTAACTTTTTCCCAGACAATATCTACTACATCTTTTCCTAGAACCTCGGTAACTTTCGAAACTGCTCCATAAAGCGTATGACCCAAAATTAAATTTTGTCGTTCATAATTGGCTGGAATCTCTTTTTTTAATATCTTTTCCTTAATTTTTTCCGCTTCTTGTTCTGAAAGTCCAAGTGCTTTTTTTATTCTTGATGGCTTTAATAATGATTCTTTACCTCCACCGACAGTAATAGATGACATAACTACATCATCAGTCGTATCTTCCAAGATGGGAGAATAATATTCCTTTTCCGTTTGTTTTTCTTTTGATAACTTCTGCGCTTCTTTCATACGATCGCGTTCTATATTCCTAATATAGCGCATATCAGGTAATCGCTCAGTAGCTTCCATTGATTCTAACTTAAATGCATTTAAGAATTCTTGGAGTTCATCGCCTTGATCGATTGAAACTATTTTACATCTATGATATCGCGCATCAGCTATTAGCTCTTTTTGTATTTGTTGAGCTACTTTCGAACTGATAAATCGTTTACGAACTGGAGATTTCGATCCTTTCCAAATGAAAATCCTGCGGAGATCTTCACGGACGATGATAAGCACTTGTTCAGGTTCTAAAAAAGTTTGTAAATCATCTTGCTTCAGATCTAACCTTTTGCGTTCGCCAGTGTTTTCTAAGTCATATACCATAAATTCTTCGTAAACTTTTGACATTTAATCATCTCTTTATGGTATTTTTCAAGAATAATATCTCGAAAAAATATATTTATTTTTTCCTAACAAGATAGTCTTAAAAAACCCTTTTAAAATTACCGTTATCTATAAGAGTTTTATGTGTAAGGAAAATTAAAAAAAGAATCTAATATCGGGAAATGCATGCTTGAAACAAATATGAGAAGTAAAAAATTAAAATCTCCCAGGACCGAATCTGATGCCTCCGCCACCTGTATCATGGAGTACATTATCGATACTGAGTACAAAGCCTAGGAGAATCCTTCTATCAGTTTCATTGTCTAATATTTTTAAGGCATAAGTATCTGAAAAATCGAATATACCTCCAAGGAATACATCTCTCCATCTATCCGCTTTTTCAATCTCAGCAACAAGTTTTTTGGTTGCAGTTTCATAAATTTTGAAGGACCATCCCATAAAATTACCTTCTGCAGTGTACCACCTTGTACGAGTCTCAGGTTCTTCTAAGTAGAACACATGTCGAAAGAACGTAAGAATTTTTCTTTTGATTCTCGCTATTGGTTGACCATCTGGGGTTTTTAGGTCTTGAGCTCCCCGAGCAGAAACAATTTTACTGTGGATTGTAGCTACAACTGTACCATCAACTTCTTGTAATTCGACTCTCCTTCGAATACTAAAAATCTTTCGATTCATTCTTCCGATGAGCTGCCCTTTCTCATCTAAAATATCTCCATAACCCATATCCCACATTCTCTCTTTAATAATGTAATAATTTCTACTTAGATCGAATAAACCTCCCTCTGTTTTCGGAGCTTTCTTTACTGGAGGGTGGGTCGAGTCTTTTTTAACAGATTTCTGTGTAAGTTCATTTCCACATTTTTCGCAGAATCTTTGATCTTTACTCACTTTTGCGCCACAATTATCACAGTATTGCATTACTTTTCACTTACTAAATTCAAAAATTTTTTTTATTGATTAATCATTAAGGAGATTTCTCTAATAAATTTAAGCGATATAGATAGTATAGTAGTAAGAAAGAAATATTTTAATTTCAATAACATTTTAAATAAATAATTATCTATAAAGAGAAATAAGAATTGGTTTCAGATTATTCCGTCCCTAAACTACTTAAGCTTAAGGACTATTTTACTATAACTGGCACAACATTAGGAATCATATCGTTAATCTGTGCATGTGCAGGAACTCGAGATGCGATTTCATTAGGCTTTTTTTTGATATCCGTTGCTTTGGGTACTGATTTAATTGATGGATACATTGCTCGAAAAACAGGAACTGTTAATGATATGGGAAAAGAGCTTGATTCCTTGAGTGACTCACTCACTTTTGGAATATGTCCTGCAATACTTACTTTTCAAGCATTTAAAACAAATGGTCTTTTTGATGTGATATTACTTATTGGATGTATTTGTTTTGCATTAGGAGCAATATTAAGGCTTGCTCGATTTAATCTTTCTTTAAATATTGGTTATACTGGAGTTCCTACTCCAATTAGTGCTTTATTGATTATTGCTTATTTTTATGCTAATTATTTCTACTCATTAGCATATCCTATCCAGATTCCGACTTTTCCTTATATAGCCTATCATGTTATCCCTTTTTTCCTCATATTCATTGCATGGCTAAATATTACAACTTATATTTCTTTTGGCGAAAAAGGGAAAACCGTATATATTATTTTCCTTATAGTTGCACCATTAGGTCCAATTTTCGGGATAATAGGAATAATTAATCCTAATTATTTACTCTCAATTACAGTTGCAATAATCTTCTTATCTTCCTTTATTGGATTATTTTTCTATATTCTCTATGGATTTGTTATTAAATATAAATCTTCAAAAAAAGTTAGCTCTACCTGATAGAAATAAAGGGAAAAAATTACGTAAGCATTTGGATCATAAAATTTTCGCTTTCCACTCTTCAAACTCTTGTTTTATTTGCTCAATATTTTCCTTACTTAATGGATGCACAAACATTTTGTATTGATTGATCGTGCTCCGTAATTTATGCAAAGTAACAGAAAACCCCTTCTTTTCTAATACAATATCTGCAATTTTTTGTAATTCCTTACTAAAATCCTCCCCATTCATTTTATTTAGTTTCTGAGCTAATTCGTTAAAGGCATTATTTATTATAATTCCCGCCTCATCACCTGGTTTAGGTTTTGTTTTTGAAACAAAATCTACTTGCTGTTGGATCGTTTTACTCAAATCTAGGTGGGGTTCAATATCTTTTGGAGGGGAACTCTTTGGTGTTTTATCTTGTAAGGGTGATTTAATAACTACTCGTTTGGAAGAACTTGATTCTTTTTTACTTGCTTTAATGTGGTCAGGAACTTCTATTGATGGTTGGATTTTTTTTATAGGGCTAGTTTGTAAGGGTTTTGTAGAAGGAATATCTTCAGTTTTCGTCCCTATAGATTGAGGGGCTTGATATAATTCTGTACTTCCTTTTTCCCACATTGATTGTATAAAATTCTTTAACAGATTAAAGTAGGAAGAGTTATCAGTTGCAAAACCTATAAAATCATTGAGAGGATCGTGTGAACTTGAATTAAGTATCCCAATTAGCAGATATTCTTCATCTCCTTTAAGAATGATAATATCTTCATTTCTTAACATGCGATATTCAAGGTTTTTCATTGATTTCAAAGACTTAACAAAACTATTAGTATGTGCTTCTGAGGAAGCGATTTTAATCTTAGTGGTACTTTTTACCATCTTAAAGGAATCAATAGAAAGATGAGTCTCCAGTTTTGGTAAAATTAACATGATTTCATGATTAGATTTAGCGATCCAATTGTTGATATTTTCATTTACTCTTGAAATGCTATTGATAAACCATAATTCGGATAATCGGATCTTTTCAGGAGATACATAAGAGTGGAAATAATTTTTCATTACTTTATCGATTGGATTATTAAGGGCAGCTATGGAATCTACAGAATTCTTAATTACAACTTCAAAGTTATCTAAAATGAGCTTTTCAAATTGTTCTAAATCTTTAGACAGAGCGCCATTTTTTATCTTAATCATATCAATGATTTTGTTGAGCTTTTGCTCATAATTATTAACAGTGTTAACTAATAACATCTTGAAGTCGTCTCTAAATTGAAAGATAGATTTTGTAATATTATTAAGCGACTCTCGTGTGTTGCTAAACTCCTTTTCGATTAAATCATACAATTGATTCGTGAAATTTTCTATTAAATCTTCTGAATTTTGCTTAAAGACTCGTTCTATTAACTTTTTTACAGAATCCTCGTGCTTTTTTAATTCTAAATAACCTAATTGAGTAATGATTTCATCCTTGATTGTGGTAACCATGTTAATTAAATTAGAGAACTCAGTTTGGGTAACCCCTCTTATTCTTTGATGAAGATCTTTTAAAGCATCTCCAATAATATTAATATTCTCCATTCCCTGTACAATATCCTCAACATCTTGCTTTTGTATGATTGTTTCTTCCTCTATGTCTTTTTTAATCTCTTGAGTAGCCTGAAAAACCGTATCCAACTCTAATAACTTATTTTTTTCAATAGTAGTCTTCAATGTTTTCGCTATTAATTGATGTAATTGATTTTTAATACTATCCAAGTTCGCATTAATGTTTGCAATATAGGTAATAATCGGATTAAATGGTGGGATAAATAAATATGTCATAATTATATTCGGATCTTCTGTTTGAATGGGGACTAATAATCCAAGATCTAGTAGCTCATTAAGAGTCTGTGTATACTCTTCTTGAGATAATTTTGGAACAATTGAATAGATTTCAAAAGAAGAAAGTGGAGGTTTGCCTAGACATTTCAGATAAATTTGAGTAGCATCATCTGAAAGATTAAGCTGTTTTAAAAAATCTTCCATTTTTAACCTCTATAGATTTTTTTGTTGAAATGGAGTTTCTTACTTTTATTAATAAGAAATATAACTATTTATTTTTAAATTTTATAAGATGATAAAATTTATAGAATAATACTCTTAACTTTATTTAAAACTCGCTAGGTTTTTCTTTCAATGAAAACTTCTCATGAGGATATATTTATATATTTAGATTTAACTAAAGAGATTCTTAAAAAAAAAGACATCATTAAAGCTATTAAATATTATATCTCAGAAAAAAACAAAATCAACATTAATGGCCACTATGGATTATTAATATTTCAAGACGAAGGGAATCCTATTTTTTTAACTGATAAAAAAGATTCGGATATAATTTTGAATGCTATTGATGAGAACTGGAAACAACGTCCAAAAAAGAAGTCTTTTTTTGAAAATGGCCTATTTTATATTTTTTCCTATATTGCTGAAACTGTTAGGAAGAAGTCGAAAAACTATCGCGTTATTGTAATTACTGACACTCCCAGTGATCTTTCTGAAGATTACACAGATGCCTTATTTAACCTAGTGTCTAAAATTAAAGTTTTTCCTACTTTTATAGACATTGTAAGAATTTCCGAAAGTGATAAGCGATTTTTCAAGGATGATGTCAAACTCAATATTCTTGCATATGATACTAAAGGAAATATTTTCTATGTACAAGATAAAGCCAGGTTTAAAGAGGTTATTAAAAATCTAGCTCAATCCAAGCAACGAATAGACATTTTTTCGGATCGATCAGATAAGATAAAAA
>Ga0180433_10012157_pt1 | contig 10100 bp, 8 predicted proteins | sample SS_ome_8_FD_132980 | JGI IMG/M metagenome (GOLD analysis project Ga0180433, IMG submission 132980) | Hypersaline lake sediment archaeal communities from the Salton Sea, California, USA - SS_1_D_1 metaG | ecosystem: Environmental > Aquatic > Non-marine Saline and Alkaline > Hypersaline > Sediment...
ACCAAGATGTAAAGGATTTCTTCGATCAATTATCTACAAATGTTCCGCTTCCTTTTCTTGAGGCTTATGCTGGTCCCAGTAAATATATTAAAATTGATTATAAAAAAATGATGCGATATTTGATATTATCAAAGCAGTTCTACACAAATGACATGAATCCATATGATATTAATTCTTTATATGACTCCTTCAATAGAATTAAGGATAGGTATTTAGAAATGGAAATAACAAAGAGCTTGGAATTTGAAGTCTCCCCAATTAAGGATTCCAAGCATTTCCACTGTGTTTTAGAACATGTAGGGCTACCCAAGAGTGGCTTTCCAGTAAACACTATTCATTTAGCTCATTGTAAATTACTTTTACAGATTATGGGATTCTTAGGCTTTAAAGTTGTAAATCTAGAGACTTCATATCATGAATTATATTCACGAATTGAAATGGTTACTACAGACTTACTTTTCCAGAAAAGACTTCTTAAAAAGGAACGGTTAAATTTGGTCGAAGAGAATGTAAAATTCCTTATAAATTTCAACAGAATAGTTGCGGATGACGATTATCAAATGTGGATGAAATTAGCAAGTTCTCAATCGTGTATCATTGAATTTAAATCAGTAAAAGCGTTTAAAGATTGGATCACGGCAATCGAGAGAGATATAAAAAATTATGATTATGATTTCTCTGGGAAAATAAAAATATTAAAATTCTTCGAGAAAATTCATTGGATACAATTATTCGAAGATGTAAATTCATTTTATTTTGAAATCAATGTTGGGTTGTCTGACAAGTCCAAAGAAATGCTAATTAAGTACTTAACTGAAAATTTTAAACTTGAATCTGATAAGAATAACTATTACATTTCTAAATAAAAGGTTGAGTAGATTTTTATTTAAATATGATTTTAATTGCATATAATCCAAACTATAGAATTGGTTCTATATTTAAATATGCTTGATATAAACAATATAAGAAACATATGTGTAGTTGGAGCAGGTATAATGGGACAAGGAATCGCTCAAGTATCTCTTATGGCTAACTATAACATCATGTTAATAGATTTAGATGAGGAAATAGTATCTAATGGTGTAAGAAAAATTGAGCAAGGATTAAAACTAATTAAATCCAAGGGAAAGTTAGGAGAGGATATTTCTATTAGCGATCTTATGCAAAATTGTTCCAAATCAACCAATTTGGATTCTGCTGTTAAAAATGCTGATCTTGTTTTTGAAGCGGTGGTAGAGAAGATGGATGTTAAGAAAGAAGTATGTAATAAAGTTATGAGTAATTCCCCCTCCCATTGCATTATGGCCTCTAATACTTCAACTTTTAAAATTTCTGAAATCGCAAAAGATGCAAAAAGACCTGAACAAGTGATTGGTATGCATTTTTTTCCTCCTGTAGCTAACCAATGTTGTGTTGAAGTAATGAAAGGAGAAAAAACTTCAGATGATGTGTTGGATCTTTGTGTTGCTATTGGTAAGAAATTACCCTGCACTAAAGGAAATAGACTTTCGGTACGTATTGAGAAGGAAAGCCCTGGATTTATAGCTAATAGATTATTAATTGCCAACACTATATATACAAGCTGGATTTTCGATCAAGCAAATGAAATGAACATTCCATGGGAACAAATTGATGCGGATGCGGGAGCAGGATGGTTGGTTCCCATGGGTCCTTGTCAAATGACAGATTATCTTGGCATAGACGTTAGCTATAATAGTATGAAAAGCTATGAAAAAAATGTATCTCCTGATTTTACTCCGGGTAAGTTGCTAACTAAATTCGTAAAAGAAGGTAATTTAGGGAAGAAAACGGGAAAAGGTTTTTATGATTGGTCAAATGGAAATCCAATCATAAATTTTGATAAAAAAGCGGGTTTATTCAATCCTGAAATTCATTTAGCTATCCAGTTAAATGAGGGTTGCAAGTTAATAGAAGAGGGAATTGTTTCGGGTTATAAAATCATAGATGAAGTTATGTTAAAAGGAACGAGTATGCCCGGTCCATTCAGTGCCGGTAAACGAAATTATCAGAATTGGTCTAACTTACTTGAAGAGATAGCAGAAAAGATGGGAAAATTTTACCTTAAACCTTGCGATCTAATGAAATCAGGGGAATTCATCAAGAGGCGACGATAATTTAATTTAGTTTTTAAGGTTTAAAATTAAAAAAAAGAAAAAAAGTAAGTTTAACTTATGGAACGATGAAATTCTCTCTATTTATACTTAATTGCGAGAACTAAATCGTTTTTTGTGATTTTCTTTCTATTAGCATGCATGGTGAAAGCTCTTGCTTGCTCAGTAAGGCCAACTGCTGTCTTCTCAAGATGATCTATTAATAAATCAACAGCATTTCTTGCTACGATGCTGGCGCCCTGTTGCTTCATGAGTCTGCGAATCGGTGACCATGCAAAACTATGCTTCTTTTTAGCCATTTTTTATTCCTCCACTTATAGAAAAATTTAAAATTGTAGTTTTTAATTTTTTTTGTAGTTATTATTAAAGTTTCTTAGATAATTATATATCCGAAGAGTTATTTAAATGTTTTGGCAATTGAGAAGAAGTCTGGGAATTAAGTGCATAAAAAATTACGACAAAAAATTATTTTAGAGATTAAAGAATATTATGAGATGATGAATGGGTAGGTGATCATTGATAAAAAAATGAATGAATTTTCTTATCATCACAATAGTTGAAATAGTATTTTTGAGGAAAGTGTCTTTACTATTTATTTTTTTATGCCTTTAAGGGGGCGTAAAAAAAATTGAATGAAATTTTATTGTTCCCTAATTATATGATCCCTTCAATTTTTCGATCATAAATAACTAGGCATAATCGAAATAACTGGATCATAATAATGGTATTTTTGGGATCATTACTTAAATTATGCCATGAAGATGATTGAGGAATTAGGTATGATACTATTTTTTTATTGCTAATCAATTTTAATAAAAAAACAATCGCTTATAGGCTGATTTGTTCAAAATATTAGTATTTTATGGCTACTAAAATCTTTTCATCTAAATAAACTCATAATGAAAACATTTTTTTAGTGACTTATGTTAGTAGTGTATTTTTAGGTTTTCAGTACACCTTTAGATAAATGCTACTGATAATATTCATAATTTACTGTGTTTTATAATTTAAAACAAAAATTTTAATTAATTCTCATTTTCATATAACTATTAAGTTAAAACATTCAAATAATTCAATTTAAGGTAAAGAAAATGTCTCAACAAATAATGGTTCCCGGAGCTTGTGGCGTTGCGATTAAATGTAAGGATGGAGTAATATTAGGAAATGATAGAAGAGCGACATGGGGATACACCGTGACGAATAAATCGACTCAAAAAGTGTTTAAGATAACCGAGCATATCGGACTTGCTGCCTATGGTTTAATTGGTGATTTTCAAATTCTAGTTCGTATCATGCGAGCGCAAGCTAACCTATATGAATTAGATGCAGGGCATAGGATCACAACCCAAAGCTTAGCAAAGCTGATTTCCAATTTCCTTTACTCCCGCAAAATGGCACCCTTATATACTAACATCGTAGTCGCGGGTGTAGATGATGATGGTCCGAAATTGTATACCTTAGATGCTATTGGTTCTCTCATTCCCGATGATTATGGAGTAACTGGTACTGGTATGCTGATGTCTGTCGGAATTTTAGAAACAGAATATAAAAAAGAAATGACCATTGAAGAAGGAACTAAATTAGTGGAAAAAACCATTAGAAATGCTATGAAACGTGATGCTATGACGGGAAATGGTATTGATCTTCTTATAATCACTAAGGATAAAGCAGAAGAGAAATATATTGAAATTGATGAATTAGGAGAATAATCTATTTATTTTTTCTCTGAACCTATAACTTAAATTTGATTAGAATATCATAATATTTCTAATTCTTTGAGAATTATCGCAAAAAATTTTAATGATTAGATATTTCTTTTGATTGTGAAATAATGTTATTTAAGATGGTGTTATTCGATGCTTTTTTTTAATAATAAATTTGATAATACTAGAGAGCTTAAGGGTTACTCGAAATCGGATATTCTTAAGATTAAAGATGAGATCTCCAATTTAAAATCCCAACCATCGCAATCCTCTGAATTTAATGAGTATCTAGAACAAGAATTCAAATATAATTTGCTTGATGAGTATTCTAATTATGTTCTTGAAATTATTTCATTTATCCAGCAATACCTAGTTGATAGTTCAAAAAAGCTATATTTTACTCTTAAGAAGAACATAAACGAGGAGTTAGGTCTGATTTCACAAAATCTCGTAAAATTAATTTCTAACGCAGGATCCATTAAGCGCCATTTAAATCAAAATTCCTCATTGGACAACTTCATCGTATTAGCAAAGAAAGTAAAAAATGATATTAATGACATTATTCCCGGTTTGAAGAAAAATTTAGTTCCAGTAGAAAAGGAATACGAAAATGAAAGAGAAATATGGGTAAAAGCGAATAAGGCTAAGAATTTAGTGTTTAAATGGAATTCTATTCCAAACGATCTATTAATGTGGGATGAGATTAAAGCTATAAACGTATTTATCATTAGCCTTGCGGAAGCAGAGAATATAAAAAAGTTAAAATCTCGTAAGGAAAAAATTTATTCTTTTCATTTCGATGCACTAGATCAATTTATATTAAGCCAAGAAAAAAAACTAATAGAGTTATATTATGATTTAGTCTATCTGTTGTATAGTAAGGGATATTTTGAAGAGTATGAGAAAGAAGAGGAGTTTGTCAATATTTTAGAACGAAAAGAGGTTCAGAAAACTCTCAAAAAAGAAATTAATCCTTATATTTTATCATTTATTTCTGACATCTTTAACCCTATCTTAGGCGAGATAAGCAAATTAGATAGCGAATTTGACATCGATGACTCGAAGCAAAAAGGATCATTCAAAAAAGAAGCACTTCTGAAGGAAGATTTCCCGGATTTACTTTCAAAAATTGTGAATTTATATTTTAACGGATTAGATAAGAGATTTCAAGATATTGTAAGTAGTATAGATGATAAAGAGACAGATAAGTTTGTAAAGATAATTGATTTATTCTATAGTAAAATCGATTCCTTATCCGCTCTTATTGATAAATTTGATTCATGGTTGCTGAGTTTTGATAAGTATCTGAAACCATATGACAATATTACAAGTTCATTAAAAAAGACTGTGATCAGTCTTAACTCAGAGATTTTTCGCAGAAAGGAAGAGTATGCGAATTATTTAATGAGTATAAAAGATGAAAGTTTACGAATAGAAGTTAGAAACTTGGTGGATAAGAAGATTTCGGAAGTCAATAAAATTATCAGTTCCTACGAGGATGAGACTTCATTAATTATTAGAGAAGAATTGCCTCAATTACGTAAAGTAAGAGATATAATTAAAAATTATAAAACCCAAATCGAGATTATTAAAGAAGATGTCTACAATGCCCTTGAAAAGTATAAAGATAGTAATGTAGATATGTATAATATTATTCGATACTGGGAAAAGAACTTCAATCGAAAAAAGCAGCAGGTTACTTTTTTATTATCTCTCTTGGTTAATAAAATTTTTAAGAGTTTTAAAGACTTAATTGATGAGGAGTCTATTCTATTTGCAGAAATTACAGAAATTACCAAACAAGCTGAAAATTTTGAAGGGTTACCATTTAATTTCGCATTATCGGCATTTCTTGCTGAACGATTGACAGAAGAAGAGATAAAAGAGCGAATAGGAGAGATTGAAGCGAAAATCAATCAATTGACTACCAGTTTAGGGTTGTATCAGGTTGAAAAGGCCAAGTTAGATGAAATATTATCAAATAAAGTGAAAATTAGGGCGGGCGTCTCAGCGTCCAATGTTCAATGTACGGTATGTCATAAAAATATTGATTTTAGTAAGAATCAAGTAATAACATGTCCATTTTGTGGCAGTACCTATCATTACTTATGTGTAGCCGATTGGCTTTCCAGATACAATTCTTGTCCAATGTGTCAAAATCAATTTTTAGATCCAAATTTAGGGCTCTTTGAGAGTTAAACTAACCTCAAATATAATAATTACACTTTTGCTTCCTCAAAGATATTTTCTAAGAAGATATTAATTTGCTTTTTACTTTTTGGATCGCTATTAAAGGTGGAATAGAGATAATGACTAACATAACTTTTGATTTCGGATTCTAGATCGGTACGATTGAGAAATTCATAACCTTTAAGTAATTCCTCTTTATTAATTAATGATTTTAGTTGTTTCTTCAGCAGAAAAAGTACAAATTTAACCAATACTGTCCGAATAGTAGACTTTTCACTTGATGAGAGTTCATAATCCCCTTTAATGAGTTTGTCCTTAACCACATTTAAATCTAAAAGATGTGTCTCCAGATCTTCATCAAGCTTTAATTTCCTCACTTTGGCGATAAGATCTTTTTCTTCTTTCATTCCCAGTTTCGTGTCGCAATAATGTTCTAAATTTGCATAGAATTTTACTAAAAATTTGAAGTGGTCATCTATACTATACAAGTTTTCCCATGTTTTGATATCCAACTCTTTTAGAATCGTGTTAATTCCATCCTCCATTTTTTGGGAAACTTCTTTAAGATACTGTGAATAATCTCCGAATGGAAAACCAAAATAGTAGCTATTGTATTTACTGGAGACATCATTAGATGGTCCTTTTTGGACATGAAGTTTTTCTTTTCGCACGATTTCTTTTACAAAGTTAAGAATGTAATTGCAATTGGGACAATAGGTTTTCCAAGTACTTAAGATTACTTCTTGGGGTTTTACTCCCCTACTACTGATATATCCATTAAATCCTGAAAGTTTCTTTCCATCTAAAGTCGAAAAAATAGCGTCTTCAGGATAAAAGCTTCTAGGAATAAATTTAATGCCACAAACGGGGCAACTAATCAGTTCTTTTTCCTTCATAGTTTAAAAATTTAGTGAGCAATATTCTTATTTTATTAATATCTAGATACTTAACGACACTTCACAAAATAAAAATACGAATATCTTGATATTGGTTAATAATATACAAGTATTATATAATCAGATTAGTCAATGGGGGGAGAAAATATAATATTCAATGCTAAATAAATTCCAAAAAGGATCATAAATAAGCCACAAGCTAATAGCACGTATTTATATACTCTTGAGTTTAAAGATTTACCCCCAAGATATACAGAGATTGATATCGGAAGATACCATATAATATCTCCTAACTCATGACCGATAAAGAAAAGTATTAAACCCATTGGATTAAGAAAACTAATATTAAAATTGACCATAAAACCTAACCCAACAACAGCCCACCAAAATTCCCAGAACGGATTAGATAAAGTGACGAGAATTCCTCCAACAAAACTATTTCCTTTAAATCGATTATAATTTGGTGGGGTTTGAAATAAATCTTGATCCATATCTATCTTAATTGCATCTTTAATCGAGAAAATTCCAAAAATTACTAAAAAACAACCTCCAACAATTCCAATTGCAATTAATATATAAATGTTCTGAAAGAGCAACGAGGCACCTGATAATAGAATTAATATAAGCGCTAACTCAATGGTAGCATGCCCTAATAAAATATATATTCCCGCTAAATACCCCTTTACTTCTTTAAAGGATTTATAAATTGTATAAGTGAGAAGTGGTCCAGGGGATAAAGCTCCAGTAAGGGCAACTAAAAATGAAAATAGTAAAATTTCTAACATATATATGCTCAAAACTCATAATTTGGGTTCTAATCTGGGAGCAGCCAGTTGATTAAGGCGACAATCACGAAAAATACCAATAAGATAGGAATCATAAAAACTAAAAACAAATATGAACCTTTTATCATTTCTTTTCGCCAAGCTTTTAAACCATTTTCCCAGTCTTTTTTGGTATTTTCTTGCCATGCCTTTATATCCTCACTTATTTTATTCTTTCGCGCTTCCCATTCAGAAAGGGTTTCTGAGTGCCGTTTGCTAATTTCTGATTGCCATTCTTGAAATTTTGCATCCCAATTTTCCTTAGATTCTTTAAAAAACTTCTCAATATTCCCTTTGTTCTTGTTCCATTGTTCTTTATTTTCGCTTTGCATTTTTTCCAGCTCAGAACCCCATTGCATCAAAGTATTATCCCAATTTCTTTTTGAATCATCGAAAAACTTTGCAATTCGATCCTTATTTTCATTCCATGTTTCTTGATTTTTTTTTGCTTGTTCTTCATAAAAATTCTGGATTTCTTTAAAGCCATCGGTTACTTCTGCCACAAAATCCTTCCAACCTTTACTTAAAAAGCTTTCTGGTTTCTTCTCTTGAATCTCATCTTTAGGATTATTTTCTTGGTTCATAATTTGTTATTAAGATTTTGATGCTTAAATATTTATTTTATCAAACCCTTTAGTAAAAAAGATACCTAAACCCTTTTTATCATGGAATTTAATATATTAAAGAATTCTCCTCTTTATAAGGCCTTTTCAGATCTAGGAAAAAAGATTTATTTACCTGAAGGGATATTTTATTGGTCGGGGAGAGCAAAAAACGAGGCTGAAATTAATGGAACCATTGGTGTGGCATATTCTTATGAAGATGACTATATTGAGGATGGAAGCTCTAACTGGGGACCATGTTATTTAGAAGATGTGAAGAAATTTTTTCAAAAAATTTCCATACAGGATATAGTTACTTATGCTTCTATTTCAGGACTATCGGAATTACGAGAAAGATGGAAAAATTGGATAATCAAGAAGTCGCTTTATAATGAAGCCAATGACCGAGAGAAAATCAACAAGCTAATGAAATATACAACAACTCCTATAGTAACAGCAGGAGTTACTAATGCTATATTTTTAAATTGCGCTTTGTTTCTCAATCCTTCTGATTACATAATATTACCTAACAAAAGATGGGGGAACTATGATAATATCGTCTCTAAATTTTTAGGTGCTAAAATTCAATCATTTGAGTTTTTTAATAATGGTAAGTTTAATGTAAAAGGGCTTATCGATGCGATGAATGCTGTTATTAAGAAACAAAATAAAATTGTCATGCTGCTATGCTTCCCAAACAATCCAACGGGATTTGTGCCTACGAAAGAGGAGACCTACGAGTTAATCGATAATCTAAAAGATTTTAATATATCTACTAAATTCCCGATTATTCTTCTTATAGATGATGCCTATGAACCTTATATATATTCTAAACACGTTTCTCAGCGTTCTCTCTTTTACGATCTTCAACAGTTAGATGAAGATATAATTCCTATAAAATTAGATGGCATTACAAAGGAATTATTAATGTATGGTGGGAGAGTAGGATTTGCAACTATCGGATTAAAGGAAAAATGGTTTGAGAATGATCAAGAACTATTACAATTAAAAAGTGAGATAGATAACAAAATGTCTGCCATCAATAGAAGCACAATATCTAATTGTAATCATTATTATCAAACCATAGCTATGAAATTGCTTGAAGATAACAATATTAGCTATATAATTAAAAAGCGGAATAAAGTCGTACAGGTTCTACAAAAAAGATATGAGGTAATCAATGCTCTTTTAGATGATTTGAACGATCCCAGCGTTTCGGTTGATCCCAATGCCGGTGCATTCTTTGTTTTTTTGAATCTTGATCCGATTCTCATTCCTGCCAACACTTTTGCAGATCACTTGTTAAAGGAGTATAAAGTGGGCGTGATCCCTATGCAAAATTTAAATGAGAACATAAACGGTATCAGAATTGCTTATTCTTCAATAGATGTAGATGCAATTCCCGAGTTCATCAAAAGAATCAAACTAGCGCTCAAAGATTTTAAGTAAATTATATACTTTCTTATAATCGATTTATAAATACTTAAAAATATTGACCCTATATTCTTTATAACTTTTTAAAAAAATTTGAGGATGTAATATGAAAATTTTTATGGTCAATCAAGGCCAACTTCAAGAGATTAATAACCCTATATTTTCTACTGGGGATGTATATATCGTTGACGATGATAAAACAATTTACGTATGGATTGGTAGCAAATGTAGCGTAGATGAAAAGACTGCGGGAGCAGCTCAAGCACGTACCCTCGATCAAAAGAGAGGGGGAGCGGCAAAAATTATTACTATTGATCAG
>Ga0180433_10012158_pt1 | contig 10100 bp, 6 predicted proteins | sample SS_ome_8_FD_132980 | JGI IMG/M metagenome (GOLD analysis project Ga0180433, IMG submission 132980) | Hypersaline lake sediment archaeal communities from the Salton Sea, California, USA - SS_1_D_1 metaG | ecosystem: Environmental > Aquatic > Non-marine Saline and Alkaline > Hypersaline > Sediment...
ATGGCAGTACTGCGGGCTGTTGAGAATGGATTCTCTCTTCTTAGGCCCACAAGCGACGGGATCACAGCAGCTGTAGATCCCTATGGAAGAATTATGGGGCAGGTCGATTATTTTGTCAGCAGCACGTTTAATATGATCACAATACTTCCGGTTGAAAGAGTGAACACTCTGTATACAGCTGTAGGTGACTGGTTGGCATGGATGTGTTTGATTTTTTCACTCTTTTTTTTGTTCTATGTGTTTTTAAGAAAAACCAAGAAAAAAAAAGCAAGTTAATTGTTTAGCTTAAAAATAATTCAGGTTAATTAGAGTTAAGGAGAAATCAATAATGGGACAAGTCGTGAATGTAAGCAAATGTTTTGAAAAATTTTCAGACACTTTCTCGCCCAAGATCATAGGGGAGTTGAACGGGCAGTATGTTTTGGCCGTCAAGTGTGAAGGAGACAAGGTTCCCTGGCATATCCATGAAAATGAAGATGAGATGTTTTATGTCATTGAAGGGGTTTTAGATATTTTTGAACAGGAAAAAAAAGTGACGGTAAATGCCGGAGAATTTTATATTGTTCCACATGGGTTAGAACATCGTGTGGTCCCGAAGGGTTTAGTAAAACTGCTGTTATTTGAACCAGCGGAAATTGCCCATACCGGCAGTGTGAAAGCAGAGATCACCAAAAGTAAATTTGATCGATTAGACATTTAGACCTGAAAAAGAATATCCATCTTTATTCCTTAAATAAAAGTATCCTTTTATTGGATAAAATCCATCCTTGCAATATAATAAGAAAAATTTGGTTTCGAGGAGGTCTCATGCGAAAATCATTTATATTGATGTTTTTAATCATAGTTCTCACCCTTGGTGCGGAAGAGACTATTCCCGGTCCTTCATTTGAAAAAGTCATATCATTGAGAAGTGCGGGAAGCCCGGCTGTTTCACCGGATGGCAAAAGCATAGTATTTACCGTTCGCACCGTTGACTGGAAAAAAAACAGCTATGACACCGAGATCTGGATGGTTAGAGAAGGGGAGGAACCTTTTCAGTTTACCTGGACTAAGGACGGCATCAGTGTTTCCCCTCAGTGGTCACCGGATGGCCAGTGGATCGCTTTTCTGGCAGACCGGGGAGATAAGCAGCAGATATATCTGGTTCGACCTGATGGAGGAGAGGCCCAGAAGATCACAGATGTTAAAGGGGGAATTAACAGTTATGAATGGTTTCCCTGCGGCACAAAGGTCCTTTTCTCAAAAACAGAAGAGGAAAGCCAGTCCATGAAAGAGCGGGAAAAAAGGTATGGTACATATGAAATAGAAGATGCGGAGTATCGTTTTACACATCTATGGATGGTTGAAGTTAAACCTGATCTATGGCCTGCACCGGATGAAGTTCCTTGTTATGATAAGGTGGAATCTTCTGACGAAGAAAAAAAAGATGCAGAAAAGAGTAAACCTGAATGTCCCTCGCTGCCGAAACCAGTGCCGCTCACCAGGGGAGAAGACTTTACCGTGACTAATTATTCACTGTCTCCGTGCGGAAAGATGGTTGCCTTCACCCATCAGGTTGATCCTTTGCGAAATTCAAATATAACATCAGACATTTCGATACTGGAAATAGAATCAGGGGAGATCACTTCTCTGATAACAACGTCCGGTTATGACGGGGGCGCTGTTTGGTCTCCTGATTCCAGGTGGATCCTGTATAACTCATCCGGAGGAAATGTGACCTCTGATTATTATGCCAATAATCAGATATACAAGATCTCAGCAGGAGGTGGAGAATCCAAAAGAATGGCAGCGGATTTTGATGAAGATGCCTATGTAGTTGACTGGAACGTGACAGGAATTTATCTCAGTGCCTGGCAGAAGACCAAAAGACAGGTCTTTAAACTTGATCCGGATACAGGAAGGATGAAATTATTCGCCGATACTCCCAGGAATATTTGGTCTATAGACTTTTCAAAAGATGGTAAAATGATGGCTTTATCCGCTCAAACTCCTGAGTCCTTACCTGAGATCTATAAAACAGACGCTGCTCCCTATAAACCGGTGGCTGTGACCAATTTTTCCCAACAGATCAAAGGGTGGAAAACAGGCATCAGTGAAGTTATAAGCTGGAAAAGCAGAGACGGAATCGAAATCGAAGGAGTTTTACATAAACCTGTACATTTTGATCCTGATAAAAAATATCCTCTTTTTGTCATCATTCATGGCGGTCCGACAGGGATCGATTATCCTTCGGTTACCGCAGGATATGTTTATCCTATAATGCAGTGGCTGGAGAAGGGGGCTCTTATTCTCCGTCCTAATTACCGTGGGTCCGCTGGATATGGTGAACAATTCCGTTCTCTGAATGTCCGCAACTTGGGTGTCGGGGATATGTGGGATGTGATGTCAGGTGTGGATCATTTGATCGCAAAGGGATGGGTCGATCCGGAAAAAATGGGTGCAATGGGATGGAGCCAGGGTGGCTACATCTCAGCCTTCTTAACCACCCATACCGATCGCTTCCAAGCGATCTCTGTAGGCGCAGGGATATCAAACTGGGTGACCTATTATGTAAATACAGATATTCATCCCTTTACCCGTCAGTACTTAAAGGCTGATCCCTGGAACGATCCGGAAATATATGCCAAAACATCGCCGATGACCACGATCACTAAAGCCAGTACTCCCACTCTTATCCAGCACGGTGAGTTTGACAGGCGGGTTCCTATTCCCAATGCTTACGAGCTTTTTCAAGGGCTTCAGGATATGGGCGTTGAAACAAAATTGATCGTTTACAAAGGATTCGGCCACGGGATCACCAAACCAAAGGAACGCCTGGCTGCCACCTGGCATAACTGGCAGTGGTTCGCCAAATATATCTGGGGTGAAGAGATCGAGATACCGATAAAAGAAGGAAAATAGCTGGAAATAGTCTATTTTTTTACATCAGTGTTTAGAAGGAATTTTTTTAGGTGTTTTAGGCGTAAACGTAATGTCCTCAAATGACAGCTCTCCATTTTGTTCGATCCGGATCATAATGGATTGGTACGGCTCGAATACTAAAGGCACCTCAAAGGTTTTACCAGGAATATTTATTCGGATATTTTCCTTTATACTTTTCTCACAAAAAGACTGTCCATACTCTAAGGGGTATTTTAAATTGCGGGCTTTAGGATGAGATATAAATATCATAATATCTCCTGAATGAGTCCTGGCCCAGTATTCCGTGGGAAAGGTGCTTTCGATCAGAGGTTTGTGCCCAATGACTCTGTTTAGATCTGCATTTACATTATCCAGAGATAACAATTGGTTGATTTTGGCATTATAATCATGTGATTTTATTTTTCCCGGCTCTTTGGGATTTTTCTTTAAGCATACCGGGAATCCCTTTTTGGCCAGCTCTAAAATTATATTCAAAGCTTCGCGATCCATATATTCGACATCTACATAAAGAAAAGAGAAGGAGGCATTACCACAGACAAGCCTCTGGTCTTTTAAATATCCGTTCTTAAGGAAATCTTTATTCACCCAAAGAGGATGGTAACCTAAAACCTCATCAGCAGGTTGAATATAGCGTAATTCATACGCTCCCCAAGCCCAGGGCATCTGGAGCTCTTCAGGATATTCGCCCTGGATCCAGGCATCCTCCGAAGGAAGGTAAACCGCGGCATCAGAATAGGTGTTGCCGGTTTTCATGAAAGCTGAGACTTTTTTCAAATACTGATTGAAGGCGGGCAGCTCGGTTATAAAATGACTGTCCTCTCCCACATGAACGGTGGCATAAAAAGTGTTGGAATCTCCCTTTCCATTAAAAGGCATCCCATGCCAGAATATCTGATTAACTCCGTTGGCGAATAAGGCATCCGCTAAAATTTTAAGATCAGATGTTTGCTCCCTTTTATTGAATGGCCCCGGTCCGGGCCAGCCTTCCCAGCCGTAAATACAGGTAAAAGCTTCTGCAGAGACTTCTGGTTTGGATGCAAGCGCTGCCGCTGATGCCGGGATCCGGCTGAATTTCGGCTCGAATAAAATCGCTTCGGATTCAGGCACATCAACTGCGGCAAAGGCATTCAAGAGGTCAGCCGGAGCTCCTCCACATTGAACCCTTGTAAACGCATTGTTTTTGTGCGCTGTAGCTGTAAAAGGCTGGTAAAACTCTTCGATAACATATTCAGAGACGAGCTTCATATAGTCATAATGGATCGGAGCGTTTTGGGGCTGATAAAGTTCCGGCATATATTTTTTTATGTCATAGCCGAATCTTTCCTGGAACTGGGAATCAAAGCCTTCTGTCCACATGTACCGGGTGTCAACTTCCCAGGAATCGCAGAACCAGCCGGACCTGCCTAACGTCATAGCCTCAGCTAAACCTGAAAGCATTTTTTCCGCATAGAAAAAAAGAGCATCTTTATCCATATGATTTAAAACGTATCCTTTAACCGGATATTCCCAGGATTTTTCCTGACGCTGTTGACACAGATCTTCGCCGAATTTTTTTACTGCATATTCGTTTTCAACAAAACTTCCGCCGAAAGGCCAAAGCGTGCCGAAGGTAAAATCACAACCTAAACCAAGCCTGGCTGCATAGGCTTTTGTATAGGCCACGATCTCAGACCAGTCTTCTCCCAGAAATTCAAATCGTTCTTCTTTTGATTCAGGATCGAGCGGATAAACCCAGGCGATCTCGACTCCTCCGAAATGATTTTTTTTGATCCAGTTCAGCTGATGTTCTATGTCCTCCCGGCTTATGGACCCGGAAAACCACCACCAGCGGGTATAAGGTTTGGAATCAGGGTAATAGAGCTTGATGACCTTTTTTGATCTTAGATCATATCTTTCTCCTGGCAGCAGAATATGCATGATCGATCCTTTTAGGCCCAAGGCGTGTGAGGGAAGAATCCTGATATCTGCCTGGGAGGCATCATAAATGATCACATTTTTTTCTCCAATGACTTCCAGGGTTTCGTCAGGATGAACGATGATGGCTGTGGATTCATCGATCCCGATACCGAGGAGTCCGGGATTCTCTGCTACGAGACTGATTAAGCGGTTATGACGTTTTCTAGTAGCAAAATGCTGGTCGATAACAGCAGTCCGGATGAATCCTAAACCTGGAGAAGTCACAATATTGTTAGCCTCAAGTGTTTCAAATTCATGACCTTCCTCAACGTCACGTTTTTCATCTCCGGTTATCATGATCTCGCTCATAACCGCAGCACCTGCACTGGTCCCGCCGATAACCGCTCCCTGGTTATAGAGATCGAGCAATGCTTGGTGCAGGGGAGTATCGAGCAGAATGTCCATCAGTCTGGACTGAACTCCGCCTGAGAAAAAGACTCCACCGGCATCTTTAAGAAGATCAGCACTGCTGGGATCGAGCGCTTGTTCCCGGCTTAAATTAAAAAATTCCGTCTCAGAAGCGCCGGCATTTCTCAGTTCTTCAGCTTGTTCAGGACCTACTTCTTCCGGTACAGAGCTGGCCATAGGAAAAACGATGATCCTGCCGCTGTTGAATTGTCTGGCCAGCTGGACAAATCGTTTCATCATGACATCCGGCCGGCTTCCCCCTCCTATTATAAACAGATATCCTTTGGGATCAGCTGATAAGCATATGGGAAAAATTAGGAGGAACAACAAAATCCACTTTAATGATTTTTTCATATAGTCTCCTTTAATCTTTTGTATAAGATTATACATAAATCGGTTGGAAATCACATATATTCTTGACCTGGATTAATTATGAAAGTAAACTAAAATCATTAAAAGCTGAAAGAGGTAAAAATTACATGATTGGAAGGAGGGAGAATATGGACAACAAGTATATTGATCTTTATGAAAAATACCGGAAAGGAAATCTAAACCGGCGTGACTTTCTTAAACGATTAGCCTACCTGGCTGGTGGCACTGCAGCTGCGGTTTCACTGCTTCCGGTTCTCGAAAAAAATGCTGCTGCGGCTCAATTTGTTGCTGAAGACGATCCCCGGTTAAACACGGAATATATTCAGTATTCCGGTGAAACCGGTGATATCAGAGCATACCAAGCGTGTCCCAAAGACATGGAAAAACTTCCTGCTGTTATCGTCATTCATGAAAACAGGGGACTCCAGCCTCATATCGAAGATGTAGTGAGGCGGGTGGCGCTCGAGGGGTATGTTGCCATCGGGCCGGATGCTTTATCACCGTTGGGCGGAACCACCAAAAATCCGGATGAGGACCGGACAAAGATGCGGGAACTTGACAGAGAGTCAACTGTGAAAAATTTTGTTGCTGCTGTGGCTTACTTAAATACACATCCCAAAACAACAGGAAAGGTGGGATGTATGGGGTTCTGCTGGGGCGGTGGAATGACCAATCAAGTTGCGGTAAACTCTCCTGAATTGGATGCCGCAGTTCCTTTTTATGGAAGTCAGCCTGAGCCAGAGGAGGTATCAAAGATAAAAGCCGATATGCTCCTGCATTATGCAGGTCAGGATGAGAGGATCAATGCCGGTATTCCCGCCTTTGAAGAGGCACTAAAAGCAGCCGGGATCGAATACAAGATCTACATGTATGAGGGAGCTGCCCATGCTTTTTTTAATGACACGGGTTCCCGGTATCATAAAGAAGCCTCAGAACTGGCCTGGAAGCGGACTATTGAATTTTTCAACCAAAAACTTAAGACCTAAAGAAGGCACTGAAATCAGAATAATATTCTGAATATTCGAGATCAAGATAATATCAGTCCTTTTTCTTTTGATTGGAGCTTTGTTTTTTCCACTCGGTAGTTACTGCATTAACAAACGGCCGGCAGTGGATAAAAAATTTTTTGTATCCGGAGCATAGATAATTTAATCCTGGCTCCCCATCTGGGGTGTAAATGAAACGGTTCTTGGGACATCCCCCATTGCACATCGACCGGACCTCGCATTCCCGGCAGATTTGGGGCAGATTCTTTAATTTGGCTTCCCCAAAAGCTCTCTGAGCCGGACTCTCCAGAAGATCGACCAAATGTGTTTCTATGATGTTTCCAAGATAATGATCTTCATCTACAAAATGGTCGCATGAATAAAAATCGCCGTTATGTTCAATGACAGGAATATCTCCACAAACAGGACGGAATATACATAAGGAATGTTCCTGGCCAAAGGCTGTTCTTACGGCTTCCTCGAATATTTGAATTTTGATCAGGCCGATATCACAGTTTACCCACTCATCAAAAATAGTGCAGAGGAAATGGCCCCATAAATCTGGAGTTACAGACAGATCATTGACACCGGAAGCAGTATCCGGATCCTTTTCTATCATCGGTAAAAAACTCACATAAGATGCGTTTATCTCTTTAAAAAATCCATAAACTTGAGAGGGATAAAAAGCGTTAAAATTATTAACTACACACAGGATGTCTGTTGAAATCCCATGTTTTTGCAGGAGTTCATATCCACGCATAGTTCGATCAAATGTGGGATTTTGTTTTTTATCAACACGATACCGGTCGTGGATCTCTTTAGGGCCATCTAAACTGATGCCAACAAAAAAATTATTATCTGCAAGAAAAAGCCCCCAATTTTCATCCAGAAGAGTTCCATTGGTCTGCATCCCGTTCAGGATCCGTTTGCCGTGAGGTTGATGCTTGCGCTGAAAAGAGATGATCTTGCTGAAATAATCCACTCCCAGAAGAGTGGGTTCTCCACCATGCCAGGAAAAGCGTATATCCGGTTCAGAGCAGGCTTCAATGTGCTGGACTATATATTCTTCCAGAACGACATCAGGCATATGGAAGGATTCTTTTTGTTCATAAAGTTCGCTTTTTTTTACGTAGTAACAATACCGGCAGTCGATGTTACAGACTGGTCCCGCAGGTTTAACAAAGATCTGAAAATCGTGCCGTGCTTTACTCAATGTGCTGTTTTTGTTTTACTTTTCTTTACTATGACCATATTGAATTAAATAATATGATACAGTGTTTCCCTAATTTCTGTCCAATGAAGTAATTTAAAGGCCCCTGTTTTATTTTGACTGTTTTTGATATTATTTTAATAATCTGGACTATTCACGGTATGTCTATCGTTTTTTATTAGCCTGGATTATTGCAAGTAAATCGAATGAGAGATGAAAAAAGAAGACAATAAAATAGATAAACAGCTGATACATGAAATACTTAAACTGCAGCAGCAAATAAGTGAATTGGAGGATAAATCAGAGCTAAGTCAAGATGCAGAAAAAAAATTAAAAAGATCCTGCGATAAATTAAAAAAAATATCTGAAACACAGATAGATGAGTTAAAAGAGACCAACACTAAACTTCAAGAAGAGCTGGCTGAACGAAAAAAAACTGATACTGCATTAAAGGAAGCGAATCTAAAATTAGTCCAATCCCTCACTCAATTGGAACAGCGTAATCTGGAGTTGACCTATTTGACTGAAATGGGGGAATTGATCCAAGCCTGTATGACAATGGATGAAGCATTTGCCGTCAGTGCCCGCTTTCTAAAAAAAATATTTCCTAATGAAGGAGGAGCTGTATTTTTATCCGGAAAATCAGTTAATATTGTCGAGGCTGTAGTCATTTGGGGAGAATCCTTGGAGGGAGAGCTGGTTTTTTCCCGGGATGAATGCTGGGCATTCAGAAAAGGGCATACCCACATTATTGTAGAATCCGGCTCCGGTGATATCTGCCGTCATCTCAAAAATGAGGACGTCAAAAGCTATATATGTATTCCCATGATGGCCCAGGGGAATGCCATTGGAATGCTGCATCTTCAAAAAAATATTTGCAAACATGATATAAAACAAGAAGCAGAAAAAGATTGGCCTGGAAGTAAAAGGAGACTAATGACCGCCGTGGCCGAACACCTCTCATTGGCCTTTGCAAATCTTAAGCTTCAAGAAACCTTAAGACAGCAGGCCGTACATGATAGTCTGACCGGTCTCTATAATCGCCGTTATATGATGGATATGCTGGAAAGGGAAGTCCGCCGTGCTGTAAGGTCTCGAACTTCAGTTGGAGTTATTATGCTGGATCTGGATCATTTCAAAAACATCAATGACAATTACGGCCATGAATGCGGTGATATGGTGCTTCAGGAGATGGGACGATTCCTGCAAACTCATGTCCGTCAGGAAGACATAGTCTGCCGGTACGGCGGCGAGGAATTCATCATCATCATGCCGGGAACAGCTCTTGATGTTTGCAAGAATAGAGCCCGGTCTTTATGGAACGGTATCAAGAATATTCAGATTCAAGTAGATGGCTATACCATCAGCCATCTTTCAGTTTCAATTGGGATTGCCATGTCATCAAATGAAACTATAACAGATGCATCAGAACTCTTGAGGATGGCTGATGCGGCTCTTTACAAGGCTAAAGAAAAGGGAAGAGATACTATTGTTATTGCGGAAAAATAGAAATATTTCCATTTTATTTTAAATTTCAAGGAAGAAAACAAGTAGTCGTCTCGTCTAAAATATAATACAATTTTATATTTATTTTTTATTTAGAGTGGAATTTATAATTCCATTCCAATCGATCTCATTTCTCTTGGACTGATGGGATTGAAAGAAATAATTATAAATTCTAATCGGTTTTTGATCTATAAGGTTTGAATGGAGGTCTTGATGAAAAAATTTTTGACTGTGAGTTTTCTTATTAGTTTTTTTATGATTTATTCGTTTGCTGGACCACAGGAGAAGGCAGAAGAACAATCCGATCCATTGAAGGATTTTTCTCTTGTGACCGAGACTCAGGCAGTTCCGGAAAAGGTTAAACAGGGATTTGACTCCATCACAGCTAAAGATGCAGTGACCTATCTTAAGTTTATCTCTGATGACCTGTTGGAAGGCAGGGATACGGGCCGTGGTGGCTATGATATCGCTGCTCTCTATGCTGCTTCTATGTTTGAATTATGGGGAATAAAACCCGGAGGTGACCCGGAGAGTCCCCGGGGTGATATGAGAAGTATGATGATGCGAGAAACCATGCCTTCCGCGTCAACCAGTAAACGGAGCTATTTCCAGGATATTGCTATGATAGAAACCATTGGATCTGAGGGGTTTGCAGAGATCCAATGGCAGAAGGGGTTGCTTAAAAAAACCAAGACCTTTAAGCCGGATATGGATTATTCCTATTATGCTTCTGAAACGCA
>Ga0180433_10012161_pt1 | contig 10098 bp, 6 predicted proteins | sample SS_ome_8_FD_132980 | JGI IMG/M metagenome (GOLD analysis project Ga0180433, IMG submission 132980) | Hypersaline lake sediment archaeal communities from the Salton Sea, California, USA - SS_1_D_1 metaG | ecosystem: Environmental > Aquatic > Non-marine Saline and Alkaline > Hypersaline > Sediment...
TCACTTTCCGCGGCGGCAGATATGGGCTCTCCAAGGACCGGGGCCTCTTCTTCAATTATAAAGGCCTCTATTATGTCCCCTGTCTTTACGTCATTGAACCTTACAAGGCCGATTCCGCATTCATACCCTGCCTGGACTTCTTTTGCATCCTCCTTAAAGCGACGAAGAGACGCTATTTTACCATTATAAACCACCACGTTGTCTCTTAAGAGCCTGGCTTGAGCATTTCTCTGTATCAAGCCATCCAGTACATAGCTGCCTGCCACCGTACCGACCTTGGCAATATGAAAGACATCACGCACCTCAGCGCGTCCCAGAGTTTTTTCTTTATAAACGGGCTCTAATAGCCCAACCATGGCGTTTTTAATTTCCTCTATGGCATGGTAAATAACATCGTAAAAACGGATATCCACGTGTTCCTGCTCGGCCAAAATCTTTGCCTGCGGGCTGGGCTTTACATTAAAGCCTATGATGATTGCATTAGAAGCAGATGCCAGCAGAACATCGGATTCGGTAATAGCTCCGATACCGCTCCTGACAAAATTCACCTTTATCTCTTGAGTACTGAGTTTGCGTAATGCCTCTGAAAGGGCCTCTACAGATCCCTGAACATCCGTCTTGAGGATTATATTGAGCTCCTTGAGTTCTTCCTCTCGAAGCTTTTCAAAAACATTTTCCAGACTCACCTTGCTGCTATTGGCCAGCTCGAGCTCTCTGCTCTTGCCGTGACGATACTCAGATACCTCTCGGGCCTTTTTGTCATCAGAAAGTACTATGAATTCGTTCCCCGCCTCAGGCACTCCGGAGAGACCTTGAATTTCTACAGGCATAGAGGGTCCGGCGGTCTTTATGCTTTTACCCTTGTCGTCAAACATGGCTCTAACTCTGCCATGGTGTATACCACAGACCAGGGCGTCACCCGTGTGCAATGTCCCTTCTGAAATCATCAGGGTAGCCATAGAACCACGCCCCCTGTCCAGCCTTGCCTCTATTGCATGACCCCTGGCAGGACAATCAGGATCTGCCTTGAGCTCCATCACTTCGGCCTGGAGGGCCATCATCTCAAGCAATTCGTCTATCCCTGTTTTTTCTTTGGCTGAGATGTTGATGCAAATGGTCTCACCACCCCAATCTTCGGGAACCAATCCGATTTCAGCAAGCTCACCTTTTACCCTTTCCGGATTTGCGCCCGGTTTGTCAATCTTGTTGATTGCTACAATTATAGGTACTTCGGCTGCCCGAGCGTGATCTATGGCCTCACGTGTCTGGGCCATGACGCCGTCATCCGCTGCCACCAAAAGGATCACGATATCAGTGACCCTGGCCCCGCGAGACCGCATAGCTGTGAACGCTTCATGGCCTGGAGTATCGAGAAAGACTACTTCCTGGCCGGATGGAAGCCTCACATGATATGCGCCTATGTGCTGGGTAATGCCCCCTGCTTCCTTTGTAGCCACATCTGCCCTGCGAATGGCATCCAGAAGTGAAGTCTTTCCATGATCTACATGACCCATGACTGTGACGACGGGAGGCCTTGGCACAGGCTCGCCTTTCTGAGCATCCTCCACGTGTATCAAGTCTTCAGCAACGGACTTCTTCTCCAGTTCATAATCAAATCCGGATGCCACAATACTGGCTATGTCGTAATCAATATACTGATTTACCGTAGCCATTACGCCCAGCCCCATGAGCTTCATTATAACGTCACTCGCCTTGACGCCCATACGTTTGGCAAGCTCACCCACGAGAATAGTGTCATATATGGCAAACTTTCGTTTGCTTGCCTTTGGAGGCACGGTGCCGGACTTATGGACGTGCTCTTTCTTTTTGCCTGAATCGGCCTGGGTCACCGGAACCCCTGTCTTCTTTCGATCGGATGATATAATATCAGTCTCTTCTGCAAGAATTTTGCCTATATGTTTCTTTTTTCCCTCTCGCCTGGGAGCAATCCGACGCTTTTTGAGGGATTCTCCCAGTTCCGACATATGGACTACTCTCTTGCCTTTTTTTCTGGTCTTTTTTCCGGGAACTACAGAAATATCACTTAATGGAACCGACGATTCTACAGCGGGCGATTCCGTATGAGAAGGCTGTTTAGCTTGAGGAACCGTGCTTTCAGATCCGTTTTCCGGCTGCTGAGGGACTTCAATCTTCGGACGGTCAAGAATCTTTACAAAGCTTTTGGGTTTCGCCGCTTTAGCCTTTTTTACAGGCTTGGGTTTAGGAGGGATCTCGGGTAGATCAGCTTGTTTCTCGGTCCGGGACCCTCCCAATATTTTCGTTGAGGTATCAGTTATTTCTTGTCCTGATTCGCTTTCCAACTGTTTTTCTTCAGCAACTGCAGTTTCCCCCTCTTCCTTAACGTCCTCCTCTTCCTTGACAACAGAGATAACCTCTTCAGCTTTTTCTTTCATTACCTCAGCCCTTTTTACGGACATTCCGGTAACGCCTTTCTCTTCAGCTTCAGCTTCAGTTGGAGGAACTATCTTTTTAAGAGTAATTTTCCGATGTCTGAGACGCACCGTGGTTTTGGGCTCGACCTCTTGTTCTTTCCTTTCTGGCGCACTTTTTTCGTCCTTTAGCTTGCGCCGGATATCCTGGACCTCATAGTCCTCAAGCGTACTCATATAGTTCTTGATATTGTAGCCAATATCTATAATCCTGGCTGCCATCTCTTTGCTGGCTATTCCAAATTCCTTAGCCAGCTCATGGACTCTAATTTTAGCCATGCCTGTCTTTAACCCCCGGCAACATAACTCTTCTTGAAAAAGCCGTTTAGACCCTCATATATTAGTAAATTCTGGATTGGCCTATTCATTTTTTTGTGGTTGCTATTACTCATTTTATAACTCTATGTAAGGATACACCACCTGCGACAACGCTTCAATTTCTTCAAGTCATCCTGTAGCTGCATAGAGGTGGGTATGTCTCTCTACCCTGGCAATAAACAAATCTTATTACTGATGATACCGCAAAAATTTTGAAACATGGTCATTCCTCGCAATCTTTTTGCGGTGTGTGCAAAATATCTTGGACAGAGTCAGATACCTGGTCCTCTGCTTTCTTTTCCGTATCAGACAAAACCTCTTTTTCGATACCGGTCTCTTCACTGGTATCTATTTCTTCCGCCGGCACACCCTCTTTCTCAATTTCCTTTTTCTCTGTCAGCTTCTTGGCCTCTTCCACTAATGAGCCTATCAACTCTGCACTCAAGTTGGTTCCCTGCGAAAGCTCATCAGGATCAGCCCGGGCTAAAAGTTCAAGTGAGGTGACGCCAAGGTCATAGATTTTGTCCGCAATATTCTCTGACATAAATGATATCTCTAATAATGAATAGTAGTCAGGGTCCTGGTAGTGCTGATAACGGGTCTCACTTCGCACATCTATTCTCCAACCCATGAGCTTAGCGGCAAGACGCACATTTTGCCCCTGACGTCCGATGGCGAGAGAGAGCTGATCATCCGGCACGATAACTTCGAGTGCCTGATTGGAATCATCTACTATAACTCTGGAACATTCGGCGGGGGCTAAGGCATTATAAATATACTTTGCCGGATCAGGGCTCCATGGCACTATGTCTATTTTTTCGCCTCTAAGTTCCTGCACTACTGCCTGGACCCTTGACCCTCGCATCCCCACACAGGCCCCGACAGGATCCACATCAGACTCCCTTGAGCTGACAGCGATCTTGGATCTGCTTCCAGGCTCTCTGCTTACCCCCATAATCTGGACTATCCCATCGGAGATCTCCGGAACCTCCAGCTCAAAAAGCTTGATCAGGAAATCCGGATGGGTCCTGGATAAAATAATCTGATGCTCCCTTTGCGTATCTTTCACTTCAATGATATAGGCACGGATCCGGTCACCACGACGGTAGCTTTCACTGGAAATTTGCTCGCACGTGGGCAGTATCGCCTCTGTTCGTCCGAGATTGACTATGACATTGCCCCTTTCATAGCGCTGGATAATACCATTGACAACTTCACCTTTGCGCTCTTTGAATTCCTCATAAACAAGATCCCTTTCGGCGGTCTTCATCTTCTGAATGATGACCTGTCTTGCTGACTGAGCAGCTATTCGCCCCAGGGCTGAAATGTCCATTTTGGTGCCGATGCAATCCTCCAATTCACATTTGGAGTCAAGCCCTCTAGCCTCTTCCAGAGAGATTTCTGTTTCCTTGTCGTGCGCCTCTTCTACTACAGTACGATACTGAAAAACCTCAATTTCGCCCCGGGCACTGTTAAAATCGACTTCCAGATCGAGACGTATACCGTAGCGCTTTTTGACGGCCGACTTGATTGCCTCCTCAAGGGCAGCGATAAGAACATCACGATCCAACCCCTTTTCCCTGCTTACCTGATCTATGATCATCTTGAGTTCTGAACCCATATTTTATTCCTTATATCTGATGAGGAATAGAGCAGTTAAAATCAACAGAATACCTCTATTTCCTGAATCAATGCACCTAAATTATGTCTAGCCGTGCCTTGGCCACTAACTCAAAAGGGATGGTAAAGACCATTTTTTCCGAGGAAATTAAGATTAAATCATCTCTTATCCCGTTTAAAATGCCTTTAAAATTTCTGCGGCCGTCTATTAATTCTCTGCTTTTGATCAAGACTTTCTGACCGGTAAAACGTGCAAAATCATCCTTCTTTTTAAGCGGTCGATTAATCCCTGGAGAAGACACCTCCAAATTGTATGATCCTGGCACACAATCCTTCGCATCCAGCAAATCACCTACCGAATGACTGATATCGGCGCAATCATCAACTGTAACTCCGCCTGGCTTGTCTATAATAAGCCTCAGGATTATTCCCGAAGACTCTCGTCCATATTCCACGTCGATCAATTCCATGCCGGCATATACCAAAACCGGTTCTATATGGGCCTTGATGGCCTCTATCTGTTGTCCCTTATTAATTTTGTTAAGCACCATAAAAAAATAAAGTGGGCTTAGCCCACTCCATTAGCAGAGAATTATTGATATTAATAGCTTACTACCACAATATCAAAAACCCCCACTAATTGAAGTAAACATCTGTCTCAGTCGACTCAATATCGACATGAGCAGGCACAAACCTCAAAAAGGGTTGGAGCGGGCGACGGGGTTTGAACCCGCGACCCCAAGCTTGGGAAGCTTGTACTCTACCAGCTGAGCTACACCCGCCTGTAATCTGAGCTCATATTAAGAATGAAATAGAAAATGTCAAGAATTTCGAGAAGGTATCAGCGCTGAAGCATGCGTAAAACCAATAGAGATATACACTGTTATTGGTATTTTTTCATTTTAATTTGGTTAGTGTTTACAAAATCATACTAAAAATCAAGTGCCTCTCCTTACTTTTACTAAAGATCTCACATCCACATACATACTGTGTACCCGGATTACAACCTCCATAACAATTCTTCTATCCATTTAATATAGTATATCATCATACTAACTTTCTTTAAAGACCACCATGACCCACATTATGAGCAAAGCCGCTTCCGTCGCCTTCCTTTCCTGCGCTGAACAATGCTATAATCCGTTCCAGGTCCTGGACGGAACGATAACGTATTTCCAGCCTGCCGCCCCTTTTCGTCTGCACTATTTTTACTTTATAACCAAGCCTGCGAGTCAGATCTTCACAAAGGTTTCTGATGTCAGGGTCTTCCCTTTGCCCCCTTACACCTATACCTTTTCCTTTAGCTAATCTACGGGCCAAGTCCTCAGCCTGTCGCACAGAAAGATCTTTTTTTATTATCTGGTCTCTTAACTCCTTCTGGCTTGAAGGATCTTCCAACATCAGAAGGGACCTGGCCTGGCCCATGCTAAGCCGGCCACAAAGCAGGTCTGCTTTAGCATAATCTGGTAATTGGAGAAGCCTCAAGAAATTGGCCACGGTAGGTCTCTCCCTTCCAACCCTTGAGGCCACCTGGGACTGTGTAAGTCCCAGTTCGTTAATAAGTCTGCTATAGGCCATGGCCTCTTCCAGAGGATTCAAATCCTCTCTCTGGATATTCTCTATCAGTGCCAACTCAAGCAGCTCGTCGGGGCTCAAGTCTTTTATGACAACAGGGACTGCCCTGAGCCCTGCCTTTTGGGCTGCCCTCCACCGCCTTTCGCCAATTATTAACTCATAAAACCCGTCAACCTCCCAAACCACCAGGGGCTGAAGGATACCCTTCTCCTTGATGGATCTGGCTAGGCCCTCAAGGGAATCCTGATCCATATGCTTGCGTGGCTGATCAGGATTTGGCCGTATCTTTTCTATGGGACAAAGAAAAAACCCTGGACTTCCTAAATCATATATGTCTTCTGTGGAAAGAAGGGCGCCAAGACCTTTACCTAATCCTCCCTTGAGCTTCATCATGACCTCCTCTGACAGCACAGGAACTCACGGGCCAGAGCCAGGTAACTCTCTGCCCCTTTGGATCTCGGTTCATATGAAAATATCGATTTTCCATGACTCGGACTCTCGCCCAGTCTTACGTTTCTGGGAATGGTCGTCTTGTAAACAAGGTCCCCGAAGTGTGTCCGCACCTCACGCGCGACATGAAATGCGAGACGAATGCGGTAATCATACATGGTAAGCAATAGTCCTTCAATGCGGAGTCTGGGATTGAAATTGTGTTTCACAAGCCTTATAATCTTAACCAGCTGACTCAAGCCCTCAAGTGCGTAATATTCACATTGCATCGGAATAATTACAGAACTGGAAGCACTCAGGGCATTTATAGTTATCAGCCCCAGAGAAGGAGGACAGTCCAATATTATATAATCAAAGGAAACCAAAGGAGCTAAAAGTTCCCTCAATATCCCCTCTCTGTTTTTACGTCCTGCCAGATCCACTTCGATTCCAATCAGATCCATATTTGAAGGAATAATAGAAAGATTGGCAATTGACGTAGGTTGTATTACTTCGGCTATACCGGCCAGGCCAAGGATGGCGTGATAAAGGTGCCCGGATAGCCCCTTTTGGGCAAATCCAAGGCCGCTGGAGGCGTTTCCCTGGGCATCACAATCTACAAGCAATATAGACCTGTTGAGAATGGAAAGGCCTGCTGCCAGATTGACTGCGGTTGTGGTTTTGCCCACGCCGCCCTTCTGGTTGGCTATACATAGTATCTTGGTCTTTTGTAAAGATGCTTTTGTCATTATTTTTGCACAAAACTAACTTTAAGTACTATAACCGATTTCAGGAGAATTAAGCCATAGCAAAAATTTTTGGAAACATCCAGGGCCTGACACATTCAGAGCGCGTGAGCCTTGAGCGCCTCTTCCGCAGAAAAATACCCCCCAATAAGTTATTAACCCCTGAATTAGCAAGGACCTTAACCGAGATCTCGGGCCATATGGCCAGGCAAGTAGGGGTCATAGTAAACCGAAAAGGTATCATACGCCACGTCATGCTGGGTAATTATCACAGTATAATAATACCAGATATAAGCCTCTACCGCAGGGGGCATGACCGTTTAAAGGGGTTGCGGTGTATTCATACTCATTTTAACAAAAATGAAGGAATAAACACCGAGGACCTCTCGGATCTTGCCCTGCTGAGACTGGATGCCATGATCACTATCGAGACCAAAGACGGCCGGCCAGGCCAAGTGTGTTTTGCCCACCTTCTGCCCCCTAACCACGAAAATCGGCATTGTGAAATACTTACTTTCCGACATCCCGGCGTCATTGACTTACATTTCTCTGAATTCATTCAAGAACTTGAGACAGAAATACAGAAGTCCCAAGATAGATTGTCTTCCAGCAAGCAAGGGGAGCGTGCGATTCTAATACATGCAAGTCAAAATCCCCGCTTTGAAGCAGAGCGGTCTCTTGCAGAACTTGCGGAACTTGCCCGCTCATCCAATGTAGAAGTTCTGGAAAAAATCTGGCAGCGTGTTCCTCGCTATAATCCCGCACACCTGCTCGGCAAAGGAAAACTTCGTGAAATCCTGATAAAGGGCCTTTATCTGGGAGCCACCATGGTGATCTTTGACCAGGATCTCGGGGCCAAACAGCTAAGCAACATTGCCAGAATGGTAGATCTCAAAGTCATAGACCGTACTCAATTAATCCTGGACATCTTTGCAGGAAGGGCCCAAAGCAAAGAGGGGAAAATCCAGGTCGAACTGGCGCAACTCCGCTACCTGCTCCCCAGACTCATGGGTCGGGGGACTGTTATGTCAAGGCTTATGGGGGGCATTGGAGGAAGAGGACCGGGTGAAACCAAGCTGGAAGAGGACCGCAGGAGGGTAAAGCAGCGTATCAGCTCTCTTGAACGTGAATTAAAGGGCCTTTCCAGGGGAAGAAGAGAAAGAAGAAAGCGCAGGAGCGCAAAGGGGGCCCTGCCTGTAATTTCAATTATAGGTTACACAAGCGCAGGCAAATCCACCCTTCTTAATCGACTCACAGGCAGCAAAGTCCTGGCTGAAGATCGACTCTTTGCAACTCTTGATCCAATAACGCGACGGCTTGCCCTGACAGATACAAGTGATGTATTGCTGGCAGATACTGTCGGCTTTATTCGACATATGCCACAAGATCTTCGCGTAGCATTTCAGGCCACTATGGAGGAGCTGGAAGATGCCCATCTTTTCTTACACGTGATTGACATAACGAGCCCATATAGAAGGGGGGAGATAATAGCAGTCGAACAGATTCTGAAAGAAATGGACCTGTTAGCAACTCCGAGGATACGAGTCTATAATAAAATAGACCTTTTGGAAAGAGATGTTCCCGCTGCCAGTAACGAAACGGTTTACATATCGGCAGTAACCAAAGAGGGTATTGACAGGCTTATTCAGATGCTGATCGAGCGATTAACGAAAAACACCCAACCAGAATTTACCTCTATCCCTTCTCACGGATAGACAAAAATGCCTTCGAAAAAAGTATAAATACATGGCGGCAGGTTGTGTTATTGAAAGGGCCGTATCGAAAGAGTATGTGACGGGGCAATGTTTAGCTGGCGCATCAGCTCTTTATCCAAGGCAAAACCTAGATGTTAATATTATAATAATCCCTATACCAGGAAATGAATCTGGGAACCCCCTCTTCTAGGGTAGTGTTTGGCTTAAACCCCACATCTCTCATTAAGTCATCAATATTTGCGTAAGTGGACGGTACGTCCCCCGGCTGCATAGGCAGCAGATTCTTCCGGGCCTTTTTCCCCAGACATTCTTCTATTATCTCAATAAAGCGCAATAACTCTACCGGTTGATTGTTTCCAATATTATAGAGCTTGTATGGGACATAGCTCGAACCAGGATCCGGCGAGTCACCAGTCCACTCGGGATTGGGTCTCGCGGGCTGGTCCAGCACCCTTAGCACACCTTCAACAATATCATCTATATACGTAAAGTCCCGGCGCATTTTACCGTTATTAAATACATCTATAGGACGATCTTCTAATATGGCTCTTGTGAACAGGAAAAGTGCCATATCGGGTCTTCCCCACGGCCCGTAAACAGTAAAAAAGCGCAGCCCCGTACAGTGCATGCCATACAGATGACTGTAAGTGTGCGCCATGAGTTCGTTGGCCTTTTTTGTGGCAGCATAGATGGATACCGGATGGTCCACATTATCGTGGACACTAAAAGGCATTCTGGTATTTGCACCATAAACAGAACTGGAGGAAGCAAAGACCAAGTGCCTGACATTATTGTGTCGGCAGCCCTCAAGCACGTTCATAAAGCCTACAAGGTTTGAATCCACATAGGAATGAGGGTTTATTAAGGAATAGCGCACACCAGCCTGGGCCGCCAAGTTGATCACTCCGTCAAACCCCTCTGCAGCAAAGAGTTCTTCCATGGCCGCCCTGTCAGACAGGTCTTTTCGCACTGATTTGAAATTCACATATGGTATAAGTTTAGAAAGGCGTGCCTCTTTGAGGGCCGGATCATAATAGTTGTTCATGTTATCAAGACCTACGACATTTCTGTCCTCTTCCAGAAGTCGTCTAGAAAGGTGATATCCTATGAATCCAGCAGCTCCTGTAACCAGTACTTTTTTTATCATATGAGATGATTTAGCAGTCATGCAAGAATTCTCCTTATTCATGCAGGGTAACCGTTCACACCAGAAAGACCTCTACTCAACCGTCACACTCTTTGCCA
>Ga0180433_10012162_pt1 | contig 10098 bp, 7 predicted proteins | sample SS_ome_8_FD_132980 | JGI IMG/M metagenome (GOLD analysis project Ga0180433, IMG submission 132980) | Hypersaline lake sediment archaeal communities from the Salton Sea, California, USA - SS_1_D_1 metaG | ecosystem: Environmental > Aquatic > Non-marine Saline and Alkaline > Hypersaline > Sediment...
AGCGAAGTGATCACGGATGGCGACAGTCGATTTTTCCATTGGTGTCCTCCAGAGTCTTGATGGTATGGCGATGCAATTATCACCCCATTCTGCCCTGGAGGCAATTTAGATGCGATTGCCCTGTCGGCCGGGATGGTCTCATCGCACGGCTTCACTTCGGATGCGAGGACAAGTGGTTCGTAGAGGGGGGACACCTGCCCCTCGGCCTCCAGCGTGCCGCGCCAGACCGTGCCGGCGCGTTGGTGAAAGACGACGCTATCGTAGGCTGGGCGGGGTGCGGCCGGGAAGGTTATCTCTATGGTCCACTCCCCGCTGCGCCAGGCCCAGGTGGAGATTCCCTCCATCGCTGCCGTGGTGATGTCCTGGTGGGCCCACTCTGTCTGCTGATCCAGGCCGAAGCCGGGGAATGCCTGGGCCAGGTGGGCCAGGAGGGACCGAAATGCCCACCCTGAGTCATTTGCTGGGTCGCTCAGGCTCTCCGCGGGGGGTTCACACAGGGCCGCGCTCTCGCCGGCCAGGTCGGTGTGAACCTCGTACTGTTCACCTGCGGCCTCCAGCAGGAAGGAGTAGCCCGGCGTGATCACCTGGGCGTACATCATCCCCGGCTCGGGGCAGCCCAGGCTGGTATCGGGCCAGTCGACTGGTTCGAAGGAGCGGATGGTTATCTCGTCCGGGGAGATGCCGAGCTCGCTGGCCAGGAAGGTCAAGGCGGCGGTTGTGGGGGGCTCCGGCGGAGCTGGCAGGGGGGAGATGGGGCTCTGTCCCGGCTGAGGCAGAGGGCTCCTCTCAGGTTCGGGCAAGGGGCTTACGTCCTTCTCGAAACGGGGTGTCTCACTCGGGGTGGGCGGTGCCGCGGTCCCGGGGGCAGCCTCAGACGTTGGCTCAGGCTGTGAATTGCAGGCCACCATCACGAGTAAGAGTGAAAGTGCAAGGTGTCCTAATCTCATCAGTTGGCTCCCGTAGCATATTGATCTATCGGTTTCAAGAGCACACTATCTTATACCTCAGTCTCTGGTGGTTGTCAAGTGTAACACACCGGGTTAACCCCCCGGCAGGGTAGGGCCTGGGCTATGAGAAGGTGGCTCAGTTGGGAGTTTAGCCGGTTGGCTGATCTAACGCAGGGTGCGCCTTTCCGCGATCGGCCCGCGTGTCGTTGCTCCATCCATTTCCCACCGGTGCGGCGGGCGCAGGATGCCTTTCTTGCCCCCGGTCGACCGGACGATCAGCGGGTACACGTGCCAGTGATAGTCGTATGCGTAGGCCCACTCTCGCTCGTATACGCCAACGTCCACGTAGTATTGCCCGCCGATGAGGTCGAGACGCTCGATGTGAAAGGTGATCTGCCCTGGCCCGTGAACTGTGGGTAGGCGATGACCGTCCAGGTCTGTGCTGGTATCATAACAAATCTGCCCATCCTCCTGGCTGATGGTGACCCCGAAGATGGGCTCGGGGATAGAATTGGAGGCTGTGTACTCAATCTCCACTTGTAAGGGATCCCCGCTGTTCAGTTCTGTGACAGGCAGACCCGCCGGATTGAGCAGCCGTACTGCGATGATCTCCATCTCCAGCGAGCCGAATCGGTTCTCGTTGATTCGCAACTCCTCGCCCGTGGACGTGCGCACGATAGGCTGCGTGGCCGGCGTGCGCCGCCGTGTCTCGGCCGACATTTCCTCGGCGTACTGGCGAGCCACGACGTCGGCCGGCCCGTAGGCCACGAGTCTTCCGTGACGCAGCCACAGCGCCTCGTCGCACAGCCGCTTGATCGCGCTGGCGTCGTGGGAGACGAGGACAATCGTACAGCCCTCAGCTCTGAACTGTTCGATCCGCTCCAGGCATTTGTGCTGGAACGCCAGGTCGCCGACCGCCAGGATCTCGTCGATCAGCAGGATGTCGGGGTCGGTGTGGACCGCCACCGAGAAGCCCAGCCGCATCTGCATGCCCGTGCTGTAGGTGCGCATCGGCTGGTCGATGAAATCCTCCAGCTCGGCGAAGTCCACGATTGAGTCGAACCGGCGGGTCACCTCGCGACGGGTCAGGCCAGCGATCACGCCGTTGATGAAGACGTTCTCGCGCCCGGTGAGATCGGGGTGGAACCCGACCCCCAGGTCGAGGAGCGCGCCGATCCGTCCCGGAACGGTCACCTGGCCCTCGTCGGGACGTCCGACGCCGCCGAGCAGCCGCAGCAGCGTCGATTTGCCCGCCCCGTTGGGACCTACCACGCCGACCATGCGCCCCGGGGCGATGCGAAAGCTCACCTCGTGCAGCGCCCAGAAGTATTCGACCGGCGTCATCCGGCGCAGGCCGCGCAGGACTGCTTCCTTGAGCGTGGTGGGACGATCGGCGTGATAGCGGCGGAACCGCTTGCCCAGGTTTTCGACTACGATGGCGTCGGGCATTTACAATTCCTCCACGAAGCGATAGCTCGCCCGCTGAAAGACGGCGTAGCCAGCCCACAGCAGCACCCCGATCAGCACAGCGAGCGGCAGGAGGGGGCAGAAGTCGGGCAAGTCTCCGCGGATCAGGATAGCCCGGTAGGCGGTGATCAGATGGAACATGGGGTTGAGGTGATAGACGATCTGAAACCGCGAAGGGACCAAGCTGGCGTCGTAGAAGACGGGAGTCATGTAGAAGAGCAACATGAAGCAGACGGCCAGGATGTGCTGCGTGTCGCGGAAAGTGACGTTTACGGTGGTGACCAGGTAACCCAGCCCTAGGATCAGCGCAAACTGCAGCGCGATCACCAGGGGCAGCACCAGGATCGCGGACGTCAGCCTCCCGCTGCCAGCCAGGAGAAACACCAGCGGGATGGGGAGCGCCAGCAGGAAGTGGATCAGGTTGGTCGTGACCGTCACCACCGGCAGGATCGCCATCGGGAAGCCCGGCCGCCGGACCAGTTCGCGGTTGGCGGTGATCGCGCTGGTCGTTGCCACGACCGTGCTCTGGAACCAGTTCCAGGCCAGCACGCCGGTGAAGACGAACGATGGATAGTTTGGGATGTCGAGCGACAGCACGCGACGGGAAAGGAAGATGAATACCAGCATTTGGAACAACGGGTTGAGGAGTGACCACACGATCCCCAGGACCGAGCGCTTGTAGCGCAGTTTCATCTCCCGGACGACCAGTTCACGTAGTAGGTCGCGCAGGTAGGTCAGTTGCTTTCTCTGGAGCAATGCTGTGGGACTTGTCATGTGAGTTACTCCGCAGATATCACAAGATCGTGGATGCTTAACCAACAGTGATCCACCAGCTCGTTTTTATAATCGGCAGATAGATTGAGGAGCAGGTGGTTTGAGTCTTCAGCCTGAAGCGCCGACAAGAAACTAGAATCGCTGCCCGGGTATTGCATGAGTTTCGTTGTGCTCATCACTTTGCCGTTTGCATCAACCACGGTACTGGTTAGCACTAGCCCAGATATGCATTTATCATCGCAATAACTCAGCTCTCCAGCGATGAAAGCCTGGTCGGGCAACCCGTCCAGGTAGAGGAATGTCATGTCAGACACTCTTAAATCGATTGCGATATCATAGCTGTTATTTCGGTGTTTCGTAATATAGGAACCAGGGACTCCACTCGCGTTGATCCAGCTAAGCTGTCCCCCGGGGCGTGGACAAATGTACTCCTGCATATTCTTGAGGGTGCGTAAGGCCGTTTCCAGGGAGGTGGCGCGGACTCGCTTGTAGACTTTCACAACAACACCGTCCGCAAGTTGAAACTGCTCGGGTAGGCAAGTGAAGTCATGCGCAAATCTCCAGTTTTCGGTAAACACATCGACGACTACCTTGACAACGTCCTGTTCTTCAGGATGCAGATGGTACTGGAAGGGAGTCGCAACGACGACATATTGTGACTGCAGTAGCTTCTCCAGTGGGTAATAGTCTCGAGAGTCCACAAAAGGGACCCAGTGTAGAAGGTTCAAATCCTTGCTTCGCCAGAACTCGTCAAACGAACGTGATAGGATATCTCCGCGTAGAGTGCGCTCGGCATGCCATAAGAGGTCGTCGCTTAATACGCCTGATGAGGCGGCTACGTAGATCGGTTCCTCGGCCGAGGCAACAGTATAGAGGTAGTTGATTAAGCGGGAGATCTCGTTATAGTCTTCACGGACTTGGGGTGGATGATTCGCCGAAAACAGTTCACGTATGCCAAGGCTTTGTAAGGAGGTTGAGATATTGCCGCCAAGTGTGCCCGCAGGTGCCAGGCCAACGATTGCATTGCAGACGAAGCAAATACCTATAGCGCTCAGCGCTAATGTGCGCGTTCTCCCCTTCAGTCTCATCCAAGCCGTCCAGCCAAGTGCAACGATGCCCTGCACGACTCCCAGTGTGAAGTGTAAAGTGTAGTGAAAACCCAGTTGTTTCACAGTGATGAACCACTGCACTAGCGAAACGCTCTCGAATAAAACCATGAAGACAGCAGCAGGGCGTGCCAGCGTGCGGCTCCGAATCCCAACGGCGATCCCCAGGCCAGCGAGTATACAGGCGATCCAGCCATAGAAGGAGCTGTAGTACTCGACATTTTTGCTAAAGGGTACTTGGTAGGAGGCATAGAGCGCGCCAAAATTAGTGCTGAGGACCCTTTCGATAAAAGGCCATCCAAGTATGGCTAGCATGATCATACTAGAAGCTACAGTCAAGCCAATCCGCATGCCACTTCTAAACAACTCGCGCAATGCCTCCTGTGTGTGTCGCCGCATCTGGCTGCCACAGGTGATCAGTGCCTGCAATGTGATAGCTACGAACAAGGTGATGCCGTCGTAGACGAAATGGCGGCGGAATAATATGGCCGACGCAATGCAGAAGCCAATCAGTACAATCTGCCACCAATGCTTCAATTTCGGATCATGTAGATAAACCAGTATTGCCACACCTATCAGTGCAGCCGAGCCCGTATCAGGATAACCGCGGAGAGTGGGCAACCAGGCTGCAGGTACGGACAAAGTGAGCAGCGCGGCAGACCAGGAAGCGAGGCGCGGATGAGAGGGGATGAGTTTGGCACCAATAGCTCCTGTGACCAGCGTGTAAGGCAGTAGGTATATGAGTGCTATGCTGATTATATAGGCCAGGCGTGAGTCACCCCAAGTGAGTATGAAAGGCACAATCAGCAGGGTGTGAAAGTCGCTGTATTCCCTGGCAGTCGACGTGCGGATTTCCTTCAGGGTTTCCAGTATCCCACGTGACGGGTCTTTCGCAAGTTTGCGGAAGTATGTTGCTTTCGCTATGGTCATATCGTGATACGCAGCGTAGTCCCAGCAATAGAACGTACGTTCACTGGATATGTAGGTAAACGTAATTGTGATTATTAATAGTATGCACAGGATAGCCAAGCTACCGTGCGTAAGCAGCTTGGGCCAGGTTGTGATTATGAGAATGGAAAACAAATTCCTTTGCCGTGTGCTGGCGGAGGAGTCAGAGGGTCCTGGTCTATGCTTCGGGTAAAGACCCAAGGGTTTGTTCATGGCACCGAATAACTCTCCTAGATCTCACCGCCCTGCGTTGGCACGTCGACGTTCGACGACGATTTTGACAATCATGGAGGGGCTCATGATGGTGGATCTCCCAGAGCGGATACGCTTTGGTCGGGGCTAGTGTATTCAGGCAGGGCGGGCGACCCTGGCTGCGGAGATGGTCTCGCCTAGGTTGCGGGCCCCGGCTTCGTCGGGCAGCCGGTGGGCGAATGGGACCTCAATCGCGCTGCCGACCCACGTCTGGGCGAACGTCTCGGTGGCGCGGAAATCAACTCGGAAGCCGGCCGTCTCCAGCATAGATTTCAGGCAACTGGGCGTCAGACCCCAGAACCAATTCCCATACCCCTCGCGCGGCTCGAATCCGTCTGTGATGCCCACCTGTCGCGATAGCCCCAGGCTGGCCAGGTTCCATAGTCGCCTGTCCTTGGGCTTGAGCATCGGGAAGTAGACGGCGGCATTCGGGAATCTCTTGATTTCCGGGATCGTCGACGTGCGCAGGATGAGGGTTTGGCTGCACATGCGTCTCAGGGCAACCAACAGGTCGAACGGGCTCGGGTGATGGTACAATACACCGGCGCAAAAAACGACGTCGACTACGCCGACGCGGGCGATGGTCGTCGGCTGGCTCGCATCCCCTAGAATAAACTCGACTGTCGAGTTACGTGCCCGTTTCTTGGTCTCGAATTCCGGCGTGGGGCCAAAGACGTCGACTGCCTTGACGATGGTCGCACCTGCTTCCTCGGCAATGAACGCGTGCTCCCCGTTGACGCCCCACATGCACCCGATGTCGACGAAGCTATGTCCGGGTGCGTACTGTCGAATGATCCGGGGGAGATCCTGGTAGTTGCCGACGTGGTCACCCCGCATAGCCCGCCAGTACCGCCAAATATAGTTGCCACGCCGTGTTTTCAAGAATTGTACTTTCCACTTATAGAGCATAGTCGCTGAATCTCCTGCTATGGTTGAGAAACACAAATTGGGCTGTCCGGAGCAACCTGGGAAGCCGCATGTGCCGCAGCCTGCGGTGGCTCGTGCCCGTGGCTGATCGTTCGCTCGGAGACCGGGGCGTAGGGTTGGCTGCGGCCCAGGCGCTTGACGCGTCGGCGCGACCGCCACAGCGCCCAGGGGCCGGCCAGGTTGCCTGCGATTTCGAGCAGTGTCAGCGCCAGCGGATAATCTGGTCGTTTGCCATGCAGCCAGCTCTTGACAGGCCGCAAGATTTGCTTCACGTGAAATTTCGGCAGGTGCACTCCCAGTCGTAGCAGCGCTCGCAAGTCGTGGTCGTTGATCAGTGTCATCAACTGGTAGGCTACGTGGCCCTTGCTGTAACCGTAGATCTGGCGTCGCAGGGCCTGCATGCTACGTCGATGTTTGTGCCAGGCGTAGGCCGTGGGCTCATAGACGATCGTGTAGCCAGCCTTGAGGGTCTTGTAGAAAACGTACGTATCCTCGCTGCAACCGGTAGGGGTGCCGACGCCCAGCGCTTCGTCCATCAGGCCGATCTCGGGGTGGCTGAAAATATCGGCCCGGAACGCGGCGTTGGCGGTTGCTCCCAGCTCCCACGTCGGCACGGCCCTGCGTCGGAACGATTCGAACCATTCCCCGCCGGCCTCACGCGACTCGAAGCCCCGTCCCAGCCCGCCGTATTGCTCGAAGATGCGTTGTGCACGGGTTTCAAGTTCCAGCGGGAAGACGTTGCCCGTCACGACCGCGACGTCGGGGCGGGTAAACGGCTTGACCAGTTTTTCCAGCCAATCGGGCGGCACCTGTACGTCGTCGTCGACGGCGATTATGATGTCGCCTTTGCTTGCAGCGATGCCGGCGTTGCGGGCGTAAGACAGCCCCTGCCGGGACTCGCTCACCAGCGTAACTTGCGGAAACTCGGCCACCACGGGGGGGGTCAGGCCGGAGATCGGGTTGTTGTCGACCACGACGATTTCAACCGGTCGGGGTGTTCTCTGAGCGGTCAGCGTGCGCAGGCAGGTGCGCAAATCTCCCGGCCGGTCGCGCGTCGCCAGCACCACCGATACGGGGACATCGTCGGGCAGACTGATGGAGGCACCGTCCCGTGCCTCGCCAGGCGTTGGCACGTAGGTTCGCCTGAGCGCGGCCATAAGCTCGGTCCAGGTAGACTCGAGATTACAGTGTCCATCCGGCTGGAGAATCCGCAGGTGCAGGTGCGAGACAATGGCCCGGCGCAGCCGGGCCGCGCTGATCGGCTGATGGAGGTTTTCGATGTTCACGGCGCCCAGAGGGCGGTTGCTCCTGGTGATGTAGACGCGTACACTGGTGTAGTCTGCCACGTCGTCGATCGATTGCACAGCGTGGCTCAGATCGACCGTACGCACGCCCACGGCTTTCTTGGATGTGCGTTGCACATCACGGGGCCGCTCTTGCTTCTTGCGCACTGCGTTCTCCATAACCGAGCCGAAGGGCTCCGCGATTTGAATTGCGGAGCGGCGTGCCTTTCGATAGCGGCCCAGACCAAGGAATGAACCCCAGATCTCGGCCAAGATCAATTCCCGTGGAAAACGGGTTGGATGTATGATTGAGATCAGAAGGCGGCGTGCGTGCCACCAGAACAGCCACCATATCCCCAAACGGATGAGGGCTGGCTGCTCGCTGGGGTAGGCCAGCGCGTTGCGCACGAGGTACGAGTAGAAACCAATGCCGTGGTTGCGCATCTGCGTTCTCAGTTGGGCGTACTCGCGGCGGTGGCGGTGCCGCACGATCGCACGTGGCTCGTAGACCAGCGTGTGCCCTTCTACCAGCACGCGGAAGAACATGTCGAGGTCGCCGCCGCCGTTGGTCACGGTGCCCACGTCCAGTGCCCGGTCGAAGTAGCCAATCTGGTCGAATAGGCTCCGGCGATAGGCCATGTTGGCCCCCGTGCCGAACTGTCCCGCGCCGTAATATTCCCATCTCTTCCGATCGCTCTGGCCCAATCGGTACCATTTCTGCTCACATCCGCGCCCGAAGCCGCCGTATAGTTCGAATAGGATCTGTGCCTCAGTCTCGAGTTCGTAGGGCATCACCAGCCCGGTGACGGCCATCACGTCGGGATTCTCGACAAAGAGGTTGGCCATAGCTCTCACCCATCCAGGATCAACCACCGCGTCGTCGTCGGTGAAGGCGATGATCTCCCCGCGGGCCTCGAGAATCGCTCGGTTGCGGGCCCAGTCGAGCCCGGGCCGGGGCTCGCGGATGTAGCGAATGTGGGGATAGGCCTCGCGGACTAGTCGCTCGGTCGCGTCGCTGGTCGGCGCATTATCCACGACGAGTATGTCGAGGTGGGGATAATCCAGTTGGTCCAATGCCTTGAGGCATATAGCCATCTCGGCGGGGCGATCGCGGGTGCAGACTGCCACCGACACCAGTGGCGACGGCCCGCCAGGCGCCGGATGTGGGGCTTTGGGCAGATCGGAGATACGCCATCCGTCCGGGCGCGGTGGTGCTGCCAGCAGATCGCACAGCAGATGGTTTATGATGGGCCATTGCTGTCGGTCTAGGATGGCTTTTCTGATCGTCGTCGCCGTGCAGCGACCATTGGTCACAGGCAGATGGACGATGCCGATGGGCGCGCCGTGCAGGCGGGCGAGCGCCATCAGTCGGGTGTAGTCGTCCAGGCCCTCGATGTCCGTGGGTGGACTACTCAGTTCAACGTCAACTACTATTGTGCGATGCAACACGTACCGGCCTCCCTGGCCTCGTCAATCGCTGCCTGGCTGATGGTTACGACACGCTTTCTGGGTTGGCAGGTGCGCCGCTGCGTTTGATACATATCCAGCCTTCCTGCTAGTCTACCGGAAACTTGTCATAGGGCCGTTTGAAACTGTTTAAAATACAGTTAAAGCACCATTAGGCACGGTTTGTCCTCTGTGAGGGAGTAGGAGCGACCTGTAGATGCGCATCAGCGTCGCCGTCTCCTCTTCGACCGTTGGCACGGGTTGGATGCCGCAGCGCAGTTGGGACAGCAACGCTGGCTCGTCTAGCAGACGCTGCAATTGCTTCGCCAGATCCTGGACGCTGCCAGCCTCGAACAGGAGACCGTTTTCGTCGTGCGCGATCAACTCGGCCATGCCCCCCAACCGGGTGGCCACGACCGGCGTCTGCGTGGCGTGTGCCTCGACGATCACGGTGGGTCGGTTCTCATACCACATCGACGGCACGACAATAACGTCCAGGCTTCTCAGCACCTGCCCAACCTGTTGGTTGGGGTATGGACCGGCAAACGCGATGTTGGGATCGCGTTTAGCGGTCTGGAGCAAGCGGCGCTCATAGGGCGAAGCGTCGGATATGTGACCGTGGAGGATCAGCTCACACGATTGAGAAGGCCCGACCAGCTTTTGGAATGCAGCCAGCAGCAGGTGCACGCCCTTGTGGGGCGCGAATTGCCCCAGGTAACCGATGCGCAACCTGGCGGAAGATGTGCCCGCCTGAGCGACTGAGAGATGCGTGGGGTCCAGCCCGAACGGGAGGTAGACGGTCCGCCGGGGCTTGAACCTGTACTCCTCCAATACTGTCCGGATAGCCAGTAGAGCAATTTAACAAAAAGCGAGTCATCTGGTAAAACATGCTGTAACCTCAAGCAAAGGAGCAGCATGATGACTCAACCAGGTGACTCTGAAAAACAT
>Ga0180433_10012163_pt1 | contig 10097 bp, 13 predicted proteins | sample SS_ome_8_FD_132980 | JGI IMG/M metagenome (GOLD analysis project Ga0180433, IMG submission 132980) | Hypersaline lake sediment archaeal communities from the Salton Sea, California, USA - SS_1_D_1 metaG | ecosystem: Environmental > Aquatic > Non-marine Saline and Alkaline > Hypersaline >...
CAAAAATGGAGAACATCCTGGGGTTAAAACAGATGAAAAGTATGAAGAAAGATTAAATAAAGACCCCAGCGAGCGTGAGCGTAGAATAAAGGCTGCGCTGAAATACATTAGAGAAAATAGAAATGGATGATTATGATGAACTAGATGATGATTTTGATGAATACTATAAAGATCATGAAGTAGTAAAGTTGATTCCTTATAAAGAAATGTTGGAAGCAATCCCTGAAGAACTTTATCCAGAAGGACATACAGGACAAATGATGATTAGAATAATGCTTAGAAGACTTCAAGAAAAGAACTACCCAGGTCAATACCCTGATCAATGGTCTATTTTACAAGAAGTCTTTGACTGCTAACTAAAAGGAGGGTAAAATGACAACACAAAAAGAATACATAGAAAAACTAAAACAAAAGATCTTAGATGATCAAGAAGAAAAAACTAATAAACTAAAGGAGAAAATAGAGATGCCCAGACATAAAAATAAGAACTACAACCACAACAGACGACGCTCAAAGCGGTATAACGCCGAAGATCACGACTTTGGACCCGCAGAGGTAGTTGTAAGAGACAACAACGTTATAAGAGCATACAAGCGCTTACAGAAAATCCTACAAAAAGATGGTACCCTTCGCATTGCCAAAGAACGACGTCGCTTCAACCCAGACAAGCACAAGAACCAAAAGAGATAAATAAATGAGGCAATGGGATAGAAGTAAAAATAAAACAAGTAAGAAAAGAAGAGTTTGGATCTACGATAAGAACGATCTCTGGAAATACGGATTAGTTAAAGAAGCGTATCTGGTAAATCTGGAACATGAACATATCTTTACCCAGACTGACGAAAGTACTGGATTTGAGTTTGAGTATGTTTTAGTTTCAGGTTACAAAATAGTTGCTAAAGTACCAGTTGAGATCATTAAAGACTTACAAGGGAGAAAATGAAATAAATGGAAAAGCCTTTGGCGGGACTTTATAGAGACTAACTAAGCCGAAGTAAATACTACGACCCCCGTTTTTATAAAAGGAGAACAGAGTTTTGAGCGGCATCTATAAAATAGCAAACAAGATTAACGGAAAGTTCTACATTGGACAGACTGAAAGATCTCTTGATGTTCGCTGGTCAGAACATAAATGTAATCTTAATGGAAATAGACATGGTAACTCTCATTTACAAAACGCTTGGAATAAGTATGGCGAAGATGCTTTTGAGTTCTCAGTTATCTTGGAATGTCCAGAAGAAACGTTAAACTTTTGGGAAAAAGCATTCCTAGGAGATCGTTGGAAAACTGAATACAAACATTGCTACAATCAAAAACAAGGTGGCAGCAATGGAAGACTCAGCGAAGAAACAAAGAAAAAACTATCAGAACTAAACAAAGGTAAAAATCATCCGATGTGGGGCAAAACTCACAGCGAAGAAACAAAGCGTAAGATTGGTTTAGGCAACAAAGGAAAAACTATCAGCGAAGAAGCAAAACAAAAAATGAGAGGACCAAGACCAAAGATTGCTGGAAAAAATAACCATTGGGCACGAAAAGTTTCAATAACATTAGCCGATGGGGAAGTATTGGTTTTTGATACAATAACTGATGCAAGCAAGTACTTTGGTCTAAAGAGTTCTACATTATCAATGCGTCTAAAAAGAGGCGGTCAATGGGGAACAGATAAAAGAGTACAAGAAAAACTCAAAGGCGCAAAAATAAAATACATCAATAACTAAAGGAGAATAACTATCATGCCACCCAATACTTTCGGTATTACAAAAACTAACATACAGTCCGTTGTCTCTAACCTTTCTATTGAGACAGATACAAGTCCCAGCACCGCCCAGGTTGATGAACTAATAGAACAAGCCTCTGCCGAGGTCGCATTAGAAGCCGAAGCAGTTGGTATTAGTTTAGCAGGACTAACCGACCCAACAGACAGTATGTATCTTTTATTCCAGCGTGCTATAGTCTATAGAGTAGCCGCTGATGTTTTAGTTGCTAAAAACAGAGGCAACGTAGATTCTGCTGCTTATTACATACAGCGACACGAACAAATGCTGAGCAACATCCGCAAACATCCAGACCGAGTTGCTGCCAGATCTGCTGATCAAGGACCGGAACGTCTAAAATACCTAGATTATACAGAGATCCAAGACAACGAACAGTTTGCCACAAGCACCGCTGGTCGTATTGTTATTGGTAGAAGTCTATAATGTTAAAGATTGACTTATCTTCTTTACAGGATGTTGCAAGGCGTCTAAAACACGACGTAGAACTTATTCAGGACTTAGAACAAAATGACTACTTTCGTGAAGTTTGCCGAGACATAATAAAAAAGAACTTTAGAGAAGTATGGTCATCACAAGGCGCATCAATAAATGAAGACTGGAATGAAAGAACCCTAGTAAAAACTGGCAATCTAAGAGACAGTCTAACAACCAACAGAATAAACATAACCATAACAAGAAATACCCTTATCTTCAACTCTACGGTACCGTATGCTAGTTTTGTCAATGACCTTTACAAGTTTTACGGTTTATCAGCAGCAACCGAAAATGACTTATCATCTGCGGTTGGTGAAGTTCTAAGAAGACAAGGAAAACTAAACTGGACAACAAGATAATGTGCAACTGCAAGAAAGGAGCAAAAACACCCGAAGATTGGTTAGAGTTAGCAGCCATCTGGGAGAAAAGAGGGTTCAGGTCAAGAGCAGAACGATTGCGCCAAATAGCCCACGACCAACTTGTCCAAGATCAAAAACAAAAAGAATGAAAAGCAACAAGAACAAAGAAGGATGCAATGGAGGCTGGATAACAAAACCAAGAGTAAAGATCCCCCCAAACAAAAAGCATCAAGATCAAAAGAAAAAACAAAGTAAAGAAAGATGTAGAAAGCCTATACAGGAGAATGACTAACAATGCCAACCAAACAACTAATAGACGCCCAGCATTATCTTGACACCAAATGTGAATGGATACTAAATACCTTTATGGGTGGTGTTATAGATGATTACAATACAGACTATGGCTTAACAGGTGATAAAGCCCTAAAAAAGCCTAAGTCATTTTTTATAAATACAGATGCGGTGAACTTAGGCGCCCTTTCAACAAATCCCTTAGATACGCTACCGTTTGTTTTAACCAGGATTACCGGAGTTACAACAACCGAAGATAACCTTATAAATGACCGTGATTTAAAAGTCCTAATAGAAATAAACGTAGCAAACGCAACTGACTACGGTGGCATTGACTGGGCTGCTAAACAAACACGCTATTTAGCCATTGCAGCAGAACAAGTATTAGAGGCTTATCTCCCAGACCAAGCACAAGACCCTGATGGCTGCGTTATTTACAACACACGCTTAGTATCAAACAACGGCGCTTCTGTTATTCCCCTTCAAGATCAATCCCAGCATTTCGTTGTAGCATCCTGTGTTTTAGAAGTTTCAATGCGTGCTAACTTTTTATACGATGCAACAACTATTAGCCCAATAATGCCGCAAAATCCCTGGCAGGCGTTCGCATTTAAACCACCAACTATTACATTAGATACAGACACGGCGGTTGTTATTGGTCCCGCTGACCCACAATCCAACACACCATTGTCTATAACTGCGGCAGATCTAGCAGGAGCAACTTCAATAGTTATTACTGCTGCTTACCCAGACAACTCAGTTATTTATGCAGTCAATCAAAAAACTGCTGAAAAAACAACTGGAACTATTATAGCAGGTTCAGCATCTTTATTATTAGCAAACATTAGTATAGCCACCGGAGATGTATGGACCTTAACTGCTGTAAATGCTGATAATGCTGTTCCTGGGGCTTATGCATTAGAATGGACAGTAATCTAAAAAACTAAAAGAGGTCCTAGGTAAAGTAAATAATACGACCCCCGTTTTTATAAAAGGAGAAAACATACAATGGCAAGTTCAGTAACACCTTATGCTAGTAAAGGACGCAGAGTTGCGATCCAACTTGAATCAACCCCAGGCACACCAGATGCGGTAGGTGCTTCAACTTATTTGGTTCCTGCAACCGACTTTTCATTTTCAATAGATAGAGGCACCGGAGTTATTCCTCGTGATGCTGTATTAGACGGTTATCCAGGAGGTATTTGTTATACACCTGGTTCCCGTGGTGCTTCAATGTCCCTAACAACAGAACTTCACGACTTTAGCAATCCAGCAGGTCCAGCAGACTATTACCTTTCACACCTTCTATTAGGTTGTGGCTTTGCTGCTGATGACACAGGCGCACCGCTTACATCATTTGCCCCATCACACGAAGTTATCAGCGGCGCAACAACTATTCCCCTAGGCGGTTCAGAAGGTCCGCAGTCTTTAACAGTTTATCATTATAGCGAAGGTATTACTGGCATTACAGATTATCAAAACCGCTTCCGTGGTTCAACTGGCGCCCTTACCTTAAACTTAAATGCTGGTGAAATCGCAACAGCCGAAGTATCAATGGTCGGCACATTAGAAACCGGTGATTGGATGAACAACGCCGATCCTGCGCTTCCTACATCATTTGATACTTCAGTTTCTTGCAAGCCTTACGTTGTTCGTTCTGCAACAATCTCAATAGTAGATGATACAGCACAACCGGCAGACATTATTACCCTTTCCAACCTTAGCATAACTTTCAATGCTGAGACTCCTGAAAACCAAGACCCAACACAAGAGTATGGTTTTGGTATTAGCCCTGTTCTATTCCCAGCCGCACCAACCATTTCATTTACCATTGGCGCAACTGAAGAAAACAACGGTGTCGGTGGCGCATTTGCCGGCTTCTTACAACAGTTCAGAGATGGCGCTATTGGTTCGTTAGCCATTCAGTTGGATACTGGCGATAATGCTGCAAATACTCTAACTATTGGTATTGACGAACTACAATACACCGGTGTAACTTGGGGCGATGCTGGTGGATACACAACTTATGAGATTGAGGCAGTTGCTGTTAGGCAGCCCGGTTCATCTTCACCGCCGGTTAGCATTCTTATTGACAGAACCTAATCTCAGGCGCTCTTAAATAGCCTTTAACGGCTTTCTCTAACCCACCCTATACCACGGGGTGGGTTTTTGTTTGTAGAGCCTTAAAGAGCAAATAAAAAGCAATAGGGACTTTTTGTTCTTTTCATCAAGGGAGTAAATAATACAGACCATTTTATAAAGGAGAACTACAATGGCTTTCAAGATCTACAAAAAGAACAAACTAACCTTTACACACGAAGAAGAAGAAATCACCCTGCACATTGAAAGATTATCAGCAAAAAAGGAAATGCTGTTTTCTCTTAAAGTAGCACGTCTTAGCGAACTGTATAATAGCGGAGAAAACAAGGCAAATGAAGAACTAGCAGAACTTTATGAAACTTATGCTGAACTTCTAGCAGACATTACGTTTGATGTAGAAGGCATTGACCGTGATGATCTTCCTGGTGGTAAATGGAGCGAAGACAAAGAAGTAAGAAAGCAGTTATTTGTTGATTGTGGTATTGAGTTCCTTACCGCTGCTGTTGAGGCTTACAATGCAAGCAAACAAGTCCCAGTAGCAAAAAAAAAGTAAATGCCTTCGCCCAGTTTATTGTTGATGAAAAAAACGACTGCCGAACTTGGACTGAAATGAAAAGACAAGCCAGGGGATGCGGAACAACTTGCGAATGTTCAAGAATGAAATACGACTTTTCTTATTTGGAACTTTGCTTTTCCTACATCAACTTAGTCCGTGATGGCTTTTTATCATTAGACGACGTTAGCGATCAAGACTGGGAAACAATGAACCTTATACTTAGAGAAGAAGCACATCACAAACAAATGGCTGAAGAACATGCCAAGAAGGTAAAAGAAATCTTAGGTTAGACTTTATTATAAAAATCAATAATAGAAGTAAATACCTTAGAGGTTAAAACACAATGGCTGACAACAACGCTAACATACGAGTTACTGCAAATGATCAAGAAGTCAATGATCTAAACCAATCTGTTGATACCCTTAACAGAGAACTTCGTGATACTGAATCCCAGGCAAAACAAACAGAGAGAGCAGTTGATAAACTAGACAATAGTTTTGACGGCTTGAATACTGCTGCCAACGTTGCTTCTGCTGCAATGGACGGTATGAGAGCAGCCGCTGAAATAGCACGTCGGGCTTTTGAGATTGTTGGTGAAGCAGTTCGTGTATTCGCAGAAGAAAGCGAAGAAGGCGCTGAGATTGTTGGCGCCTTGGAAGAATCATTTGTTGGACTTCAAGCAGAACTTGGTCGTGCTGTTATTGCAACCGAAGGCGGTCAAGAAGCCGTTAGAACTCTTATTGGTGTGTTTAATGGTTTGCAAAGCGTTGTTATAGCCAACCAAGACCAAATAGGCGAACTATCAAGTACCGGTGCCCGAACATTAGTAGATGGTATTAATGTAATGGGTCAAGCGCTTATTCAGTTCCAGAGCATTTGGACTGGGTTGTCTATCATTGCCGATACGTTCTTCTTAGGCGTAGGTAATGGATTTAGAATAGTCTCAGTCTTGATAAACAGTCTATTGGCTGCCCTAGGTGGTGCTTTAGGTGGTATTGCAAATGGTCTAGCATTAGTATTAGATGGCGCCGAACTAGCAGCACGCAGTATTGGTATGAGCGGCTTAGCCCGTGAAATCGGAACAGCAAGTCGTGCTTTGAATAACTTCGGTGATGCTCTTTTTGATGATGCCGGTGGTCGCTTGCAAGAAGCCGGCGAACAGTTTGAGCGTGGATTTAGAACAACTGAAAGCGTTATTCGTGGAATGGGCGATCGTATTGTTTCAAGCGCCAACTTTGAGAATAACATTAACGCTCTATTAGATGGTATAGAAAACGCCATTAGCACAGCCGTTATAGAAGGACCAACTATTACTACTCCTGGTGGCGGTGGCGAACAATCACCAACACCTGTCGCTGGTGGAGGCGTATTCGGTATTGCTGCTGCTGCCAACATTCAAGCAGCACAGTTAATGGCTGCACAAGCGGTTGAACAAGCGGCTGCATTAGAGCAAAGAAATGAGCAACGTCGCTTAGCAGATGAAGAACTTTTAGAGCAACAACGTTTAGCCTATGAAGCCCAGCAAGCGTTAGCAGAAGAAAATGCACGCAGACAAGAACAAATACAACAGCGACTTGTTGGCGGTGTAACTAGTCTTAATAGCGCAATCTTAGCAGCCGAAGGTAAAAGCGCAAAAGAACGAAGAAGAGCCTTACGTAAAGCGTTAGGTCAAGAAATGGTTGTAAAAGGACAGGCTCTTCTTGCCGAAGGAACTGCTACTATTGCTGCCAACCCAGTAAAAGGCGGATTGCAGATTGCTGGTGGTATTGCTCTCCAAGCCGCAGGGCGTGCTTTTGCAAATGGCGGTCGTGGTGGCGGCGGTGGTGGTTCAAATGCTGCACCCCGTCAAGCAGTTACCAATCAAGATGTTACATTTATTCAACAGACCCAGTTTGGTTTTGTTGGCGACCGTAGAGCAGCAACTCGTGAAATAGAAAACATAAATAGAGAAGCATTAGAGAGAGGACTTTAATAAATGGCTTATTTAGACCAAACTACACCAGAGTTCGCCGTTATTAGTTGGTTGGTTGATTTACCTGCAACACAAATAGACGTTACAGCAGACTTTGGAGCAGGACCTGCCACATTTAGCACAACCATCCCAGCAGGACAATACTGGGGATTCAATACTAATGCCGCTGGTGTTGATCTATCAGTTCCACCCGGTGAAGAAAGTTTAATGGGCGCTTTAGCAGCAGCCGTTCAGTTTTTGCTAACCGACCCTGGTTCTTTCAACATTCCAGGAGCAGTTATTACACCTGTTAGACTTTGGCGTGAAACTTTAGGTGTTCGTCGTCTTGCTACTCGTTTTGATGCATCTGGTGTTGGTGGTTTATTAGCGCCTGGTATCAACATTACCTTTCCTTTGGGTAATGAGTTGTTTTTTGGAGAAAAGCCTGGCGGATCAATAACAATAAGCAACTTGACGTTTCAGGGCTTTAATGACATAAACAACGCAGGCTATTACGCACCTTACAATCTAACTATTTTAGACACACGCAACTTCAACAACACAGTTTATTCTGCTGAGAGTATTAGCGGCAACAGAACAGAAGTTGTTTCCTGGGGCAATGAAAAAGAAGGTCGTGTATTAACTTTTCCTTTTGTTTATGCTGCTTATGTGTATGATTACCGCAGATCATTACCGGTTTTCTCTAACGTGGCTCTAACAGATGTAGATGATCCTAACAACTTACTGCAAAGAGTTCGTGAAGCAGCAGTTGGTGGTGGGCAGAACTTTATCTTTAGAGTATTCCAGGACAACGCAGAATACAGCGAAAGTTATCTTATACAACAAGACCGTCTAGACAACTTAGATGGGTATTTAGAAGATGTATCTGGTAATGGGCAGTTATTTAGCGTATCCATCCCATTTAGAACAATAAACAAAGTAGGAGCATTATAATGGCTGAATGTATTTGGCTACAACTAGCAGGACACGGTTTTGTTACCGGCAATCATCCTGCGAATACGATTACTAACGTTACATTAGTCTCTGGCAATGTTTATGATGTAGAGACAACCTTTACTCCCATTTATGCCCCAGCAGTTTTTGACATGGCAGATCAAGTTGGGTCTCGTGTTGTTGTAGAAAACTTTGCTGGTGCTACTAATGTTCCAGATGGCGATTATACCTTAGTTGCCGTAAATACTGGCTTATCTCGTTTAACATTTAGAGGTGAGTTTGCAGTTGCGCCGGTTCCGGGTGCTTCTCCGCTAGGCGTTGTTAGAGTAGAAGACTTTTACAAACTATGTAACTTCCTTCCTGACTTTGTTACCGGTCCCGCTGCCCAAGAAAGATGGCTACAAGTTATTGATTCTGATGCTTTTTCTGCTACGCTAGGACAAAAAATAGACGTAAAAGGCGGTGTTGCATCATTTGATGGCTTTTCATTATCCTGTATCTACCAAAATAATCCCATTATAACAAGATTACTTAGAACAAGATTCCAGATTGCCGAAGATAGTCTTAACGAGTTTATGGTAACTGGGGCAGAATGGCTAGTTGGACAAACGGTTAATGTAGAAAAACTAGGCGGAAACAACCCAAATGCTCTTTATCGTGCTGACTTAAATCCCGGTGAGCCTGTTTTTGTGGATAAAGAAGCCGTTATTATACAAGCAGTTGGTGGTTTGTCCCCTGACGGTAATAGACAGTTAGATGTTAGCCGTGGTGTTTTAGATACACAGGACTTTTATCACCTAGAAAGCAGCGTTATTTATGCCGGCTTGCAGTCTGCACAATCTGCTATCTGTTTTATTAGACAACTAAACATTGAAACTAGTTTAGGTTATTTTGAAGAAGAACAACTTTATACCGGTATTATTGAGAATGTATCGTTCGGAAATGGTCTAAATACTTTCAGTTTAGAGATTTCACCACAGATCTTCGCCGCTCAAAAGAACTCTTTCTCTGCTAAGATAAATACGAAGTCAAAAGATCTGGGCAAGGAACCAGGCACACCAAGGCAAGTTGTTGTTTTTGAGCAACAAGTCCCATTTGCAACCTGGCGCTGGGCTAAGTTAGGAGATGTTTGTTTAAGGCTTAGAGATCCATTCAATCCAGCAACAGGATACGGAGGAAGTTTTTTCACATCAGAACCTATCCCAGGTTCCCAAGGTCTTTTTGATGTTTATTTATACCTGGACTACATTGCTTATGACCCAACAGCAACCGGGACATTTATTGGTGATAATGGTGTTATTGTTACGCCAAGCACCAATGACATAGAGTTTGAGAAGAAAAGTCGTCGCTTCCCACGCACAGAAGGCGGTGGTGTTTTTTATGATAGCGACAGCGGTGAGGTTGTTGATACAAGACCAGAGGATCCAGAAGCAGAAGAACGTGAAAGCATTTATTTCCGTAGCGCTGAACGTGGCGAAGGTTTAATAACAAGAGCATCTGGTCTAACGCCACCTTATACTAGAAGTTATGAGACTGTTCTTTTTGACATTGCTAAATGGATCTCTAATGGTGGTCAAACAAAAGTAGAGCCTGCCCATGTTTTTGAGAACCAAATAGGTTTTATCCCAGAATAC
>Ga0180433_10012164_pt1 | contig 10097 bp, 8 predicted proteins | sample SS_ome_8_FD_132980 | JGI IMG/M metagenome (GOLD analysis project Ga0180433, IMG submission 132980) | Hypersaline lake sediment archaeal communities from the Salton Sea, California, USA - SS_1_D_1 metaG | ecosystem: Environmental > Aquatic > Non-marine Saline and Alkaline > Hypersaline > Sediment...
AAGCAACAACAATGGTACAAATTGGGTTTATCACTTGGCTATTTGCCTGTTATTTCTTCAAATGGTTGCCAATTAAGACTTATTACTCTATGCTTGCATTAGTTTCTTTTCTTGTTATTGCGACATTAATGCAGTATATAAAAATGGGCTTCGCCCAGTGGAAAAATTAGGGCGTAACTAAAAAATTTAAATTTTATTTTTATAAGGGGTTTTTATGAGAAGTATATGTTATAGCTTACTTTTTATTTTGTTGTTGTTTGGTTTTTTTTGTAATACCAGCCAGCTGGTGCAAAAAAAGTCCCAAGAAAAGTCTCAAAAAAAATCTCAAGATTCTTTTGTGATAAAAAAGAAAAAGAAAAAAGCTTCTAAATCTAAATTGCAAGAACGAGTATGTTATAGTTTTGCAAACCAGATGGCTAGTGTCCCTGATCTACATAAAAAACTTGCCGATGTGCAAAAAGTTTTACTTGAGCAAACGGGCAAATATTTAGAAAATTCAAAAGACTGTATTTTAGTAAAGGCTAAGAAAGAAAAAGTGGATGCTATTTTGCAAAAATCGCAAGAATTTGAATATAAACTACGCGAGTTTTGTGTTGAGTGTGATGAGTATGTGGCGTATTTGCACAGCTTAAATTAAATTAAATTGGTAAAATTATTGTGCAAAATTAAATAGTAGTTCTTATTAAAATAGCGGCGGTAAATGCGCAGATGACAACGATTGAGGTGATTACAGTAAGCGCTGTTTTTTCGCAACATGTTGCTGGTTGGTTTTGTTCTCTATTGTGTATTCTATGGCAGCAAACTGTTTTGCGCAGTTTAGTATTTACTCTTTGCGCACATGCTCTGAGTATTTCGGTTCGTGTAGGCGGGTGCTCTATTGGGTCATATTCTATTTGGGGAGGTTCTATAGTAAGATGGGTTATGGGCTCATAGGTTATGTTTTGCAGTTCTATAGGGTTTTCAAAAGTATTATATTTTTTTTGAGTTTTTCTAGATGCTATGCTTAGAGTATGAGCAAGCAAACTCATAAGAAGAAAAGTAGTTACTCTATTTCTCATATAGGTTCCTTATTTTGGTATTGTTATTTTTTTCTCCATTATTTGATATTCTAGTAACTAAATAATTAACATGTATATATTATTGTTTATTTTTTATATTTGGTTTGTAAATTGGGAGATTTTGCATGAGAAGTTATTTCTGTAAATTTTTTGTATTTTTAGTTTTTTTGGTGGGCACTACTTCTTTGTGGGGTAATAGGGTAAAGATTAGTGTAGGGCAGGAAAAAAACAGAAGACATTTTGTTGAGCGAAAAAGTCTTATGCTTTTTAGCAATCTTCTTTATTTAATGGACGAGTGTGACGAATATAGAGATGCGTGGCATTTTCGTAAAAAAAATATAAATCTCTATTTAGTAAGTAAAGGGGAGATTTTAGAGATTGTTAAAGCCAGAAGAGATTTGATCAGAGAAATAGAAAAAAAAATAGAATTTTTTGATAATAAAAAAATAGAGTATGCGCACTTTATGGGGAAGCTGTATAAGTTGGCAGAGCCGTTTATAGAAAGTTCTTTTTTAAAACTAAAAAAAGAAGAGATTGCTGTACATATTGAAAATTTTATAGAAAAAATTAATGATATATTGCCAGAAGATTTTTCTGATAATTATTTTAATGATCAGTTGCAAGAGCTTAAAAAAGTTGCGCCGCAGAGTGATAAGCATAATAAAGTAAAAAAATATGCGTTAGGCATTTGTACCTCTTTTATTGCGCTTGTTTTGTTAGTTAAGTATAGAAAATCTGTTTATAATTTATTTAGAAATTTTTTTGTGAATCAACTGTTTAAGCCGTTACGAAATTTAAAAAACTGCTTGTTTGCGGGTGTTGCGGACAATGATTTATTGGATATGAGTGTAGAAGAGATTTTGCAAAATCTAGAAGTACAAAAAGATGCATTGCAAAATAAAATTAAACAGTTTATTTTACTGGCTGACCCTCAAGTATCTGAGGATGCGTTGCATGATATTGTCGAACAGGCGAAAAAAGAGGGATTTGAAAGTTTTGTAGTTCGATGTATCAGAGTGGCACAAGAAAATCCGGGTAGCAAAAAAACTGGCTCAAAGCCAGGATGGATCGAATGGTTTTTAATTGGTAATAGATTTAAAGAGATTTTTGGTATGCCGCCAAAAGAGAAACTTTTAGAGCTAGAAATCAAAGGGTTACTATCACGATTAGCTGCAACTAAGTTGTTGTATGATGCAAAAGATGGCATAGACTCAAATAAGTTGACTATTATATTGGGCTCAATGCTTCCTGTTTGTTTGGCAACCTATGGTTGTTATAACTTATATAACAAAATACATGGCTGGTATTATGGTATTTCAAAAAAGAAAAAAGATGTTAACGAAATTATATTTAAAATGAGTGACATTATAAACAGAAATATGGGCAATACTAGTGCGCAGTTGCCGGAAGAAGACCAAGGGTTGCTGTGTTATTTGGCACATAGATTTAAATTATGCTTAATAGTTGTGCCAGAAACTATTAGATCAAGTTTTGAAAAAAATCTCTTTTATATTTCTTCTGGGACAACAAATGCAAATGAAAAACTACAAATTTTACAAAGCATGAAAATAATGCTTTATGCTGGGTGACTTTTCTGCTATACTGATGCAAATTTTAAATATAGTAATTAATAAGTAATTAATAATTAATAAACTAAACTAATTTTTAACAAGAGGGTGCTTCAATGGCTAATTTTAATAAAGTTATTATGGTGGGAAATCTTACTCGCGATCCTGAATATAAAGAAATTTCATCAGGACAAGCACTTTGTCGGTTAGGATTAGCCTCAAATCGTCAATATAGAAACAGACAAACGGGAAATCTGGTTCAAGAAGTTTGTTTTATTGATATAGATGTGTGGGGTGCTCAAGCAGAAAGTTGCCGCCAATATTTGCAAAAAGGCAGAGCGGTATTAGTTGAAGGTAGACTTAAATTTGAGTCATGGCAAGATAACAATGGCAATAATAGAAACAAACATACTATTGTTGCAGATCGCGTAGTGTTCTTATCGCAGTCTATTTCTGAATCAACTGGAGAAACAACTTCTTATGCAAAAAAAGATCCCAGTAGTCAGTTAGAAAAAGAGTTATTAGATCAGATTGATCAGATAAAAGAAAAAGCGTCTGCTGAAGAAACTCCAAAAGAGTCTAAAAAAGAAGAAGCTAAAGAAGCTGATGTGCAGGTTACAGCGGCAAAGCCCGAAAAGAAAGTTGCAAAAAAGGCTGCTAAGAAAGATGAGCCTGCAGAATCATCACAGGACGCAAATAAAGTGGGTGGTGTTGAGTTTAAAGATGAAGCACCGTTTGAAGATGATTTGCCTTTTTAGTGAGGGCTTAATTAAGTTTTAATTATTATACAAAAATATATTTTCCCCCAGTTGTACAAAAACTGGGGGTTTTATTTTCTTATTTTTCTTATTTTAAAACAAAAACAGTACTTTTATAATAAAATTATTGACAGTTTGTATATTAATTTGCAAATATATAAATGAAAAAGATCTAAAAAGATCTAGTGTAAAAAGTTTTGTAGGGGAGGGGGCAAATATGAAAGAAGAAAGAAAAAATTTTTTTATAGCAATGGCTGTTTTAATGGGCCTGTGTACTTTTCTTTGCTGTAAAAACAGTTGTGCGTATAACAGAGCAAAAACTAACGGCGCAAAAAATAGCGCAAATAATACACACGCTAAGATAGAAATAAATTTTGATCGTTTATTCCCGCAAACGCCGTTTACTAGTTTATTTGATTCTTGTATGCAACTTTCTCAGTTATGCCAGGAGTTTGGAATAGCATGTAAAACAAAACCCTGTGGATTTGATGAAGCTGAAGCTGAAGATGATTTTGACTTTTTTACTGATTTGTTAGTAGGTAAACTTTTTACTATTAAAATGAGTATTGGTAAGTTGGCGTGTCAAAAGCCCGCAGCGCATAAAGAAGATTTGTGTTATTTAGCAGAATTGTTTGATGATATGTTGTGTGATTACAAAACCACTTGTTCAGGTTTTTTGGATAAACCCAAATCAGGATATGTTTCTTGTTTGATTAGTGATATAAAAGTGAAGCTTAAAAGTTTTGAGTAATATATACTTAATGTGAACTTGATTTAAGAGTTAGCAGGATGTAATATTAGGAGGTAAGTGTTTCTCTCTGAAGTAAAAAGTTTCTTTTTCTCTCACGACATCCCGAGTGAATTTGCCCCTTGGGCAAATTTGTATCGAGGGGCTGCCCTGAAAGGGCGATTTAAATTTCTTTTTTTGAAAACTTTGTCCTACTTTATCTCCATATATTTTACAAAAGTTATTTACAAAAAATTTTTGATTTAAAATAATTAGATTATATTAGTTTTTATTTATTTTTTTAAAACACAAAAACCGTTTTTGAAACTTTTCTAATCGCCCTTTCAGGGCAGCCCCTCGATACAAATTTGCCCCTTGGGCAAATTCACTCGGGATGTCGTGGGGGAAGAGACGCTGTTTGTTTTTGTGGAATGTTTACCTCTTAAGGCTATATCATGTTGACTCTTAGATTGAGTTCACGTTAAGTTGCTTATTAATTGTAAGCTTACTCTAGTGCAACAACGCCAGTATCTGTTCCTGCGAGTAATATTCCAGAAGCGCCAATTAGGCCAATCCAGTAAAATATATTGATTTTTTGTAGTTCAGGATCTGTGAGCATTTGGCTTTTTGGATCTGTTACCATCCACTCTTCAATATCATAAGGGATAACAAACAGCTTATTTGTCCAAGTAGGATCGCATGTTCTTTTTATAATAAAGAATCTTCGTGCGCCGTCAGACCAAAAATAGCTTATGGGGTCTAAAGTTTCAAATTTTTCGTTAACAGGGGTACAAGCAAATGGTTTTGCATTAAATCTTTGTGGAAGATAGGTTGGCATTTCTTGTTCTTCTTCTGAAAAAGATCCGCTGAGTTGTCTTATATTGCTTTTTTCAAAAGTGAAGCAGTTTTGTTCGTCGGCAACTTGCACTGGCCAGACCGTTGAGCCGGAGCTGCTCTTGAATGTTTCGTCATATTCTACAAAAGGGTTGTCAGGTGCAAATATATTACTGTAATAAGACGTATCGTCAGGATCCACAGGGGTCCACTGGGCATCTTCTTGATTTTTTGCTCGGAATATAGATTGAGTAGTGTTTGATCTATAGATGCCATTATTTGTGGCAAGCAGTAGTTGTTCAAAGAAGTAAATGTTATCATCTTTATCTTCAGTCGTCGATGTAATTGTTTCTATTGCAAAAAACATTTTTGCATCTGACAAATCAGAGTTTGTGGCTGCAGTTGAAGATTCTGCAATAGTTTTAATATTTGTAGGGGTAAACATTGCATCAGTACCAATAGTACTATCAAAATTTACTTTGTACACACGGTTTTTGACAGGTTCTTGCAAAGATGTTTCAAATGTTAGTATGTACAATGCATTGCCGGATGATTTTATATCTATAATTGATCCTGAGATACTTGGTATTTTTTTCCACGTAGCACTTATAAATGGATATTCGTTTAAGTTATTTACCATGCCGCTTACGGTAAAGCCTTGATTTGTTGTGCGATTTGCAAAAACATATAGTCCTGTTTGAGTGCCGGCAAAAAAGTAATTTTCATGTGGGTCAGTTGTGATTGGGTTAGTTGTGGTTGTTCTTGAGTATTCTAATACTCTTACACAGCCTGCGCCTTTGGGCATATTAGTGAGTAAATAATTTTGGGGATTTGAAAAATCGTTTACAACATATTGCGCAAATGGAATATTATCTGTATTTTTGTAATTAAAAGGTGTTGCTTGAGAAAAAGAGGTAGATGTTTTTATGAATGCAACTTTTTCGAAACCTCCAAACAGTGTGTATCTTGTTGGAGAAAGTTCTCCAAGGCCTAGTGTAGACTGATCAAGATCTAAATAGGTAAAAACACCTTGATACAAATCTTCGTTTAACGTTTCAAGCAAACTGTCTATAATTGCATCATCGCCACGACGTTTCCATTCGGTAACGATAACGCTTGATGTGCTTATCCCGTCTACTGCCCAGATTTTGCCATTGGCTGCATCTACGTCAAAAAATTTTATCTTGCCGTCTGTTGCTTGATAAAACGGAAACGCTCTTTTTGTCCAAGGGGTCCAACGGTAAATTACTCCGTCTTGATCAAACATTGCCTGGGAATAAAAAATACCAGCTTCACTATTTGTGTTTTGGGTAACATTGGTTGAAACAAATACCGTGTCTCCAACAACGACAATGTCAGATATGGTTTGTTTTGGCAATAGTGGCAATGGGCTCATGCCCACATTTGCCTGAGAATCTTCACTGGTAAGTAAATCGTCAGGTACTGTTGCTGAAGTTGTAAATGTAGAGTCGAAGAAGTTTGCCAATGTTCCGTGTTTCTCCGGGACAGTATTATTATTGTTTACTAGTGGCAGCGCAAAAATTCTATTGCCGGGGTTATCATTTCCGCCGTGTACTATTAAGTAGCTTTTACCGGTACTGGTGTGCATAGTTCTTAGGTTGCGCACACCAAGCGTGAGCGGCGATTGGTCGGCATATTGAAATGCTCCTACTACGAGAGAATTAGACGTAGTAGTAAAAGCATCGTCAGATGCTATTTTTTCAAATGTGAGGGCGCCGGTTGGATTGTTGTTTGCATCTACTGCCAGTCTTGCGACAATGACAGATCTTGCCCCAGCAGGATCGAATTGAGTATTGGTTGTGATTTGGCTCATGCCTATGTACAGTCTTTGCAATGGCTCATCCCAGTGTAATACTGCACCAGGTGCTGTTATGATTGGGTTGTCAACTATTTTTAATTCTGCAATTGTGTTGTCGACAAGTTTTGCTCTTTGTATATTGGGGTTGGCAGTTACGGCATCAGTTTGTGAAATTGCTATGGTACTGTTATTGTCGCTTCTTGCAATTTGTACAACTGCTATGCCACTGCCAGGATCACCAAATCCGGTTGTTGTGGTTTCTATACCATCAAATTTTTCCTCTGGTTTGACGGCAGCAAATATGAAATCATAATTGGCTGCTAGTGCAACTATGCCGCCGGTAATATTTTGATTTGCATCTTTTAATGGCGCCGAATTTGCTTTTTTGCCATCATTTGTGAAATTGCTTGAATATGCATATACAAATGTTTGTGATTTTTTGTTTTCTGAATCTAATTGCGTAACAAAAGCGAGTATGGGGATAGTGTTACATCGTTGTGTTGCAAGTGCAAGAAATTCTATTTGGTCACTATCAAATTCTGAGGCAGGTACTATTTCTTGAAACACGGGGTTTCCGTATCCGTGATATCTTTCAAATCCGACAATTGCAGGAAGGTCAGAGGTCTCTTCTATTGCTTGTCCAAGACCAAGATATAATGTTCCAGTTGCTCTATCAAATACTTTTGTGGTAACTTCTTTGCTTAATTGTGCAGATTTTACGCAGATTGTTTGTTTGCTAAATGTGAAAAATAGTAGCATTGCAAAAAGATAGATATACTTTTTTTTAGTGCTGTTCTTCATAGATTTACTCTCTTTTTATTTATTAAAAATATTATTAAAATATTTTTTGTTTAATCCCAGGTAATATCCAGTCCAATACCTCCGCCTCCTATGCCTGTTTTAAATATTCTTTTTCCTCCTACTACTAAGTTATAAAACGCGTTGAGTCGAGGACAAAATTTCCAGTCTTCTTTGGTAATGTCGTATTCACCAACAAAATGCATTGTGTGCATATGCCATTGTTGTAACGCACAGTCTGTGTTTGCTATAGTGCAATCGATGCAAGAATTTTTAAAGCAACTTAGTTCATCGTTATGTTTTGTACTGTAAGAATATCCGACGATCAAAGAAAATCCTCCGACAAAATGATCTGCCTTAAAGTGTATACCAGCGTTATAGATAGTGCCTTTTTTTATATGGACCGTGTCTTTTGCTAATTTAATAAAACCTCTTTGCTCACATGCTGTTTTAATTCGCATTGCACGACATCTTTTGTTGAAGCATATTGCATCAATATGCATTCCCAAAGTTGCCCAATCATAGATGCCAATTGCGGTATCAAAAGCGAAAAAAACACCAGTATGTCCATTGTAGCCTGTTGGTAAACTGAACACACAATTTTCATTTTTCTTTTTTCCAGTAGGTATAAGAATACCAAGTCTAATGGTTCCATCAACAAAATCTAAAAAGTCTGTGTCTTCGTAGTTAATCGTGTATCCAAGTGCGATAGAAGTGTCACCTATTCCCTGTTGTGCAGTGTTTGCAATGCTTAATTTGTGATCAGCAAGTATGCGGTTAAACATGTTTAAAAACGCTTGCCAATAGGTATTGGCATTTTCTGTCTGTGGGCATGGCAATAATGAGCAGGTTTCGTCAGTAGCGCAAGAAACATCTTCGTATTTTATATTTTTAATTTCTAATCTTCGAATAGGTACGTGTACGTTTGCAAAAAAGCCGTTTTTGAAGTTTTGCTGAAAATTGACAATGAGTTCCCATGTTTTGAATTTGCCTGAAAAAGAGAGTATTCCAAAATTTCCCTTCGAAGGGATCTGTTCTAATTGATGTAGTATCAAATTTGTTTCTTTACTCAAATCTTTTGGTACATTTTTTCCTAAATACTGCATATGGTGACAGCCGCATATATTTAGAAGGCATGCATCGTTGCAACCTCCAGGAAGGGCTTTACATGTTGATCCTCCAGCAAAAGATACATCTAGAGAAGTAAGAAATTCTTTTTCAAATCTTGGTTCGCCGTAAAATAATCTTGCTCGATAAAAGTGTGAATTGTCGTAAGAGAGTGTTGTTTTTGTGCATAATACGCATAATATAAAAAAAACTATGAATATATATCCTGATTTTGCCCTACCGGTCATGGGTTTATCCCCTTTTTGATTTACTTTTTTACACTTAATTTTCTAATTTTCTTTAACATCTCTTTGCTTCTCCTAGTTTAAATTGAAATGGGCAGAAAAATCAAATATAAATATTACACGGGCCTTATGGCTATTGCTAATAACGCTTATTTTTGATATAATTTGTATAATAAAAATGTTATTATGGGCCCTTTTTTATTATGGAGTTAATGGTATGTTTAGGCGAAACAGTAAAAAACAAAGTAGCGATAAAGAAAATAAAGAAGATAACAAAAGTGTAGAAAAGGGTAATAGTAATAGTAATGGTAATAGTAGTGAGCTCGATGTGTGTAGACAAGAGCTTGCAGAAACAAAAGAAAAATTAGTACGAGTGAGTGCTGATTTGCTTAACTTTAAAAAGCGTGTAGAAAAAGAAAAAATACAATGGATGTCTATTGCGCAATCAGAACTGCTTCATGATATATTACCTGTTATCGATGATTTTGATAGAGCGTTGCAAGAGCAAGAAAAAAAAGAGTTATCTGATGAGCTCAAAGCGTTTTTAGATGGCTTTTCTATGATCTACAAATCTTTATATAAATTTCTTGAAAAAAACAAAGTGTCTGTTATCGCAGAAACAAAACTGTTTGATCCAGAAATTCATGAGGCAATTTCCCAAATAGAATCTCCTGATCATAAAAGTGGCGAAATAATCTCTGTTGCCCAAAAAGGGTTCATGCTTAAAGATAAAGTATTACGTCCAGCAAAAGTTGTCGTTGCAAAATAATCCCCGTTTTTGGGCGGATCAATAATATATTCGAGTCTGATTTAAGATTATAAATTGTATATTATATGCATAAAGCTGTCACTTTTTGCCAGTTTCGTGCATATAATCGGGGTTTCCTGCAAAAGAGAAAAACCGTCTCCAAACCCAAAGATACAAAAATGGGCTATTTTTTTGGTATTGCATTAATGCGTCGTTAAGAACTTCTTTTGCAGTTGAAATTATTCTTCGCAAATTACTTTTAAATCAACATATTTTTTGCGATTTCTTATTTTTTTCAATTTTTCTCTTATCTTTTTGGCCTTCTTTTGTCTCAGCTTATAAAGCTTTTGATCAAGAAAAAATTCACATGATGTTTTAAAAATTTTTATCTGATTTTTGGAGTCTCTTGATATCAACATATCACTGTCTGAGCTG
>Ga0180433_10012165_pt1 | contig 10096 bp, 16 predicted proteins | sample SS_ome_8_FD_132980 | JGI IMG/M metagenome (GOLD analysis project Ga0180433, IMG submission 132980) | Hypersaline lake sediment archaeal communities from the Salton Sea, California, USA - SS_1_D_1 metaG | ecosystem: Environmental > Aquatic > Non-marine Saline and Alkaline > Hypersaline >...
TGCTGCGCATGCGCGCGGAATGGGTCTAGGAGGCTGTAGCTCCTATTCTAATAGGGTTTGAAAGCTGTATAGGAACTGAGAAGAAGGCAGGAACTATGATTTTATAATCTTACAGGAAAACAAAGATAAAGTAAAAAAAGAAAATTAGGTTGATGACAACATTAGTCATCTTGTTTTAGATTTAGCTTTTTACCATTTACCGTTATTTGAGTAATAGCTTCATATGTTAAAAGATATCTAAGTTTCTCTGGTACATAATAGGTTATCTTAGGTCTACCGATTCCTATATATAGCTTTTTCTTTTTAACATAATTAACAGATTTTACCTTTAATAAACGATAATAGTATTTTCTATTCATTAGATTTACCAGATTATCATATATAGTAGTTCTTGGTATGTTAAGAGTTTCTGCTATTATAGCTCTTTCTATTGGTTCTTTTTGGTTTACCAGATAAAAGAATATTTTAAATTCGGTGTTATTTTTAAAAGCTAAATAAATTTGTCTCATCTATTTTTCAACCTCTCTAATTCAGTTTTCAGATTTTCTGCTTTTGCGTTTTCTGAAAACGTAGTTAATGATATTTGTTTTGATGTAAATTCTTTTATCATTTCTAAGGATAACCAATAACGGTCTCTTTCAGATTTACTTAAACACATTCCAAACTTATCCATAATTCTTTTAACTGTTGATAGGTCTATGTCTGGATAAGTTAAGAGGTTTTGCTGAATCCAATCTAAGAATTTTTGTATTTTCATAATATTTACCTCATTTTTGGTTAAAATAAATAAAGAAAAAATAATTTTAGGGTGTAGCTTTATAGTAAAGCTACTTTATATAAAACAGATTCTCCAAATTTCTTTAAATCAGCTACTTCTTTCCAGATACGGATATTAACACCAATTAGCTCTTTAGGGTGTTCAAATCCAAGCTTTTTCATAACTACAGCTAAATGATATCTGAAACTTGTAGCTTGAGCTACAAATTGATGGACTACACCATTATAAAGCATATCCATCATAAAAACCTTATCTGAAATCTTACCAGCTGGTAATTTAACTAAATAAGGTTCGCTTAAAATCTCGACACTTACACCGTTCTCAATACCGAGCTTCTCAACAATCAGCTTTGGCTTAATATCAAGCTCGGCTGATTTCTGGACTTTTTCAGCGTCAATATCGCTAAAAAAGTTAGGTTCTTGGTCTGTTGTTTTTGGACACATAATTTAAACCTTTTTGCTAATTAGTTTTTCTAATTAGCTTAAAAAAGGTGTAGCGAATAGCTACTATTATTTTTTATAATTTGGATGGAAAATATAATTCCATCCTATAAAAGAATCGGATTTAGAGCAATGGTAAACAGTAATCTCAAAAAGTAAATGTCGAAATCGAAATTTATAAGTGAAACTAATATGAGAATCTACTGTATTAATTTCTGCTTTATCAGCGTTAAAATCGTTTGTCAGTTTTATTAATCTGTTATTTAGCTCTCTGCTAAAGTAAGCATCTGAACTATGAATAACATATCTTTCTCTTGTAAAGATATTAAGCCATAAATTACGCTGTTTGTTTATTAAAATTCTATTATTTGCTTTACTCATTTTATTTTACCTCAAGTTTAAAATTTTGTTGTTATATAAATATTATTTTAAAAATATTTAAATCTTACCTAAAATTTTATTAAAATATATGAAAAATGTTTAGATTTCACTAAAAATAATGAACAATTTTCATTTTTATAATAAAAAAGTAAAAGAATATTCATAACTCAAGTTTATTAGGTTCAGAAACATAATATATGTATGGTAAAAGAATCAACCTTAAAGAGAGCTACTTCTTTATTTGGAGTAATTGTAGAAAATGATATATCGGTTAATGATATTCGAGATATGTCTTTAACAGAATATAATAGTACGTTTAATAAGAATATTACAAAAGAATCAAGCTTAAAAGCTCAAAAGAGATTACTTAATGTAATACAAGATAACTTAGATGACGTAGTACTAATATATGAGAACAAGCGAAAATCAAAAGTAAAACAAGCTGTTAGTCAATTCATTTCAAAAGATACTTTAGAAAAAGGAAAAGCTATTTTTGAACCAGCTACTAAAACAAAACCAGTTCAAAAAAGAATTACTCCAGCCGTAAAGGTAAAAGCTAAGAGTAAATTTATGAAAAAAGTAGATAAAGCTAAACAGATTTACGGAATAAGTGAAAAAGAAGCAATTAAACGAGTAAGAAGTTTATTACGTATACCAAGACAAGATATTGACCAGCTCTCTCAATATGATAAAGAAATCATATATACAGTATAATGAGTAGAGCAGATTCATATATACCTAATCAGTTTATACAAAAATCTCGTATAATTGATGGTAAAGAATATCCAATACCAGAACCTATACCAGATTTGTATAATAGATTAGGATATATTTATGATAAAGGAAAGAAGGAATACCTAATACAAGGAAAGGTTAAATTAAAGGTAAATTCATATAGATTAAAGAAAAATTACAAATGTGAAAAAGTATTAGCGTACGATACAGAAACATATAAAGGGACTTGTAAATTAATCTGTAGAAATGAAGGAAAAAAGAAAGAACTTTTAGACGGTTCTTTTGATGACAGTTTAGAGTTTCTATTTTATTTAGCAGATAACCCGAACGTATATAGGTTTTTCTATAATATAGACTTCGATATACAAGCTATATTAAAGCTCTGGAATGATGTAAAGAAAATAGATGAGTTAAGTCAAGGAATAACTATTGAGTATAAACATTGGAAACTTACATGGTTAAGAGGTCGTATGTTTATTCTACATAACGTTAAGAGAAGGCGAAGCGTTAAGTTTACTGATTTACATAATTTCTTTAAACTTGGATTAGATAAAGAAGCTAAAACTTATGTAAAAGATTGTAAATTTGGTAATATTGATGGAAATCTGCTTAATACTTCATTAGAATATTGGAATGATAATCTTGATAATATAATAGAATATTGTATTCAAGATTGTATCATAACAGCTAAACTTGGTAAAGTGTTAATTGAAGGAATAGAGAATTGTGGTTTAAGTTTACCAAAATGGTTAGTTAGTTCAGCAAGTTTAAGCAAACAGTTCTTTAGATTAACCTCTTATATTCCTAGATTATCTTACATACCAGAAAAAATTCTAAATATAGCTTACAAGTGTTATCATGGCGGAAGGTTTGAAATGGGTTTACGAGGTTCATTTGAACAGTTATATCTTTATGATATTAATTCTCAATATCCTACATTTATTAGGAAATTACCAGATATGAGAAATGGGTTATGGAAAAGTGTTAATAAATTACCTAAGAATGAATGTATAGGATATTTTTACGTAAAGGTTAATATACCAAAAGATTATAAGTTTCCTACTATTCCAGTTAAACATAACGGTACTATAAAGTTCCCTACTGGTTATTTTGAAGGTTGGTTTACATGGTACGATTTAGATTTAATTCGAGAATATCTAATTGATTATAAAGAAGGATATATCTTTAAGAAATGCTCAAATAACTATAATCTGTTTAAGAAAGGAATTGATACACTTTACGAGAAAAAGAATGAGTATAAAGGTAAAAACCTTCTATACTATAACTTAACCAAGCTTACCATGAATGCTCTTTATGGTTGTTTTGTAGAAGTTAATGAGAAAAACTTTTCTGATAAACCTAAAGAACTACAAGCTGGTACGCTATTTAATTCTGTTTACGCTTCTCAAATAACTGCTTTTGGTCGTTGGTCTGTATTAAAACCTATTCCAAAAGACCAATATAATCATATTGTCGCGATACATACAGATTCAGTTATTACTGATATACCATTAGTTTGTTTACCATGCTCTAAAGAGCTAGGCGATTGGAATCTTGAATGCTCTGGTAAAGGATTCATAATTAATACTGGAATGTATCAGATTGATAATATAGTTAAAACGAGAGGGATTCCTAAGAGATTTATTAATGATTGGTTTGATTTTGCTAAAAATAATAAAAATAAGAAAGAAATAAAGTTTGAAATAACTCGTATGAGAAAAATAAGAGAGGGATTAATACGAGATAAGAGTTTAGTTAATGTAAATACTATTACAATTGCTAAAAAAACTGTAAATATAAATTCTGATTATAAGAGAGACTGGATTTATGATTTTAAAGATTTTAAAGATGTTTTATCATGTAATATTGATTCTTTACCCTATTACTCGTTTGATGACGGTTCTAATGATAACCTTTATCCAAATCCTATATGTATTTATGTAAGGAATGAACATTTATTTACCTAATCCTTAAATAGCTGAACGTATATATATTATATAACTAAATTTACTATAAATTTGTTCAAATTAAATCTTTAAGGTTGATAAAATGGCTCCAAATTTAAAACAAGTTATTATGGGTGTAGTAGCTCTACTCGTTATTGCCTCTATTGCTGGGATTGCTTTTGTTGGTATCGGAACTTTAGAAGACCAAGTAATTGAATGGGCTGGTACAAATTACACAGTTTCTGAGGTTGTTCCGTCATCTGTTTTAGCATTGATTCCATTGATTCTGATTATGTTTGTAATCGGTCTTGCTATAGCTTTCATTCCAAATATGAGTTAAAATCTACACCCTTTTTTATTTTTTCTTTTTTATTATGAAGTATCAAGCTATAAACGTGGAATATATGAAAGCATTAAAAGAATATGATAATTTAAAGAAAGATGTAAACTTATTCTTAAAAGGAATTAAATATGGATATTTAATCTTTTGCCTCGTATTCATATCAATATTATTGGTTAAAGAGAATTATGTATTAGCTCTTGATTCTACTAAAACGTATGAATGGCAAGAATCTGTTATATATAATGACAGTTTACCAGATTCGATTCTTACCTACAACCAAAAAAACCAAACAATTAATTCTGGTTTTTATAATGGTACTTATTCTTTTACTGACCAAACTGGAAATCCTACAGATTGGACTATAACTGAATCTGGAGGTGCTAATATTGAGGTAATTAGTGAAAAAGATGGACATAAAGACGTTTTATTTTTAGATGACGTTTCTGGAAGCTATTTCCAATCTGCTGAACAGTCTTTTTCTGCTATTTCTGGTTCAAATGATTTTTCTATAGAATTTTGGTTAATGGTTGATGCTATTCAAGCGACTGACCAGTTATATATTAGGTTATATGGTTCTAGTACATTAGCAGTTCATATTATTTTACATGGAAGTACTTCTCAATGGAGCTGGTACGATAGCGGATATAACGATTTCGCTTCTGTGGAAATCGATACTTGGATACACTGGAAAATAGTATTTAATATTAATACAGATACATATGATATTTACTTAAATGGAATTCAAGAAGTTAATGGAGCTATATTTGATAATATCGTTTCGCAAATTGATAAATTTTATTTAGGTTTAGGTACACCAAGTACTCAAGATTATTGGATAGACGCAATAGGTTATAGCTGGGATTCAGATTATTATATCGGTCTTAATACCGAATATAATTTTACTTATACTAATACGCTTGAGACTGATAAGTATACATTTGGTTTTGACGATTCTGGTAATGAGATTGATTCTTTAGACGATATAGCCGATTGGACACATTCAAGCAATTATTTATCATTAGAAACTGATGAGAGTTTAGATAACTATATTTTCTATGACCCTTCTGGTACAGATACCGATACTATGACATTAGATATATCAGATTATTCTGATACTGATTCTTTTTATTATAATATTACATTCAAACAAACTACATATAAACCAACCTTTTTCTACATAAATATTTACGGAAATACAGCAATAAAAATTAGTTTTGTTTGGTATTGGGAATTCGCTAATCTACTTCATTGTTTATATTCTACAACAGAGGCGGAGTATCCTAGTCATACAGCAGATTATACTGAATATGATACATTTAATTTAGGCTCATTTACTCCTTATGATGAGTTTCCAGAGCTATTTGAGTTTTCTATGTATTTAAATAACGTTTCTTTTACTTATGATAATAATACTCATGAAACAAACTGTTCAGAGCAAGGATTTGATTACATTCATCTAGTTTTTAATGAAATAGGCGGAGGTACAGAATGGAAAATAGACGATATAGCAGTTCAATTTAATGGTAATTCTACTTGTTCAGAATCTTATCCAAGCAATATATTTGTTTTAGGGTTCGATTGGAATCTGGAAAACCATCCATCTTTAGAATTAACTTTTGATAATAATTTTGATAATAATATCTCTATTCTTGTTAATGGATATACCTTTTATGATTATCAAGAATTTTCTAATGTCTTTACTGAACAATTTTATAATAATAATTCAGTTTATTCTAATGTTTATTTACAGATTCTTAATTCTACATCTTATTCTATAACAAATATAAGAATATCTGGTATTTCCTTAATTGAAAATAGTAATACTTATTATTGTTCAATTACAAGTTCAAATGTGAATACTACAGAATCTTATTTTTATATATCTGGTACGGAATTACATTATTATTTATATTCTAATAATTCTAATACAGAATATATACAATTGGAAATCGATATTGATAATGAGTTAAGCTATAACTCGTCTATTTCATTTTCACATGCTAAAACAAATAGTAATTTTTATTCTCAATTTCGAGTATATTATTCCGATAATAGCTATTCATTATTTTCGGCTAACCCTTTTAATCAAGGAATAAATGAGATATTACCTCAAACAAAAACAATTGATAAATTTATTCTATTAATAACTGATAATGACGAGCTTGATTCTGGTTATAATTCTGGTTATATTAGAACCATTACATTAAAATACATTCCAGATTTAACCACAAGTATAACAACAACAAACCTATTTTCCTTAATTCCAGCTATGATTTTGCTTATTCTTATACCATTAGTTATTTACATTAGATTAAAAGATAAAAAATATGTGGTTCCTACATTTGTTTTAATGAATTTCCTTTGTTTAGCATTCAATCTTATTCCTATTTGGATTGTTTTCTTGTCTATTTCTTTAGCAGTTATATATTATCTAACAAAAGGTAAGGTGTTTAACTAAAATGGATTATTGGGCTATTATAGGAGTAGGGTTGGTTATTGCGATAAGTATAATATTTACTTATGTATTAGAAGCTGATTTTTTAACTATGATTAGTTTTATTTCTGTAGGAATAGGTTTAATGGTTTTTGCTGGAGTATTAGATTTATGGATTTTAGTTTTGAGCATAATTATGAATATATTTTTAGCTGTACTTAAACTTAAAGGAAACTCTGGAGGCTTAAATTAAATATGTCAATCTTACTTATTGCTATACCTATTTTAATTCTTGTATTTCTTACTATAATTTCTATGCTCTCTGGAAATAATTTTGTAAGTACTTCGATTGACGCTTCAGAAACTTATCAATCTTTTGTTAATGGTTCTGCTACTGGTGTAGGTATAGACCAAGCTGAAAGTTTAGGAATAGACCCTTTATTATTTGCGATAATCTGGATAACGATAATTGGTGCTATAGCAGTAGCTTCAGCAGTAAACGCTTTAGGGTCTGGTTTAACAGATAGAGGCTCACACTGGCTAACCTATATGATATTTTTTGTTTCTTTTTGGATTATATTATCCACATTTCCATTTCCGTTAATTATATCAATAGAGATAGCTGGTTCTATTATATATTTATTCTTAACAATTAGTTATTCTGTAGGAGTAATTTTATTTATTGGAGGGACGGGTTAAATATGATTGAAGCAATTATAATGATTTTTGGAATGATAACATTAAGTTTATTCTTGTATTTTAAAATTCCAGCTTATTTAGTAATCAAATTTCCATTAATAACTATTGTATATTCCTTCTCATTATTATTAGGAATAGCATTAATCAGCGTTGATATTTACGAGAATTTATGGTTTCAATTATTCTTTATATTATTTCAAACTGTTATATTTTTTATAACAGCTTTAGAATTCTTTTTATCTGATAAATCGGAGGAATAAATTAATGAATATTGAAAAACTAAGAGATGGATTACTATTATGTACTATAGCGTTTTCCTTTACTGCTGGTTGTTTTCACACATCAGTTATATTAGAAGGAATATTATTTGGATTAACAATATTACCAATTCCAATCATATTTTTTATCAGTATGTTTGTATTTTCAAAATTAATTAAAAATCAAAAAGAAAAAGAGGAAAAAAAGAATGTTAGTAAGCAAAACTAAATATAGAGCATGGTTTTTTACAAAAGAACATGGTACATTTAATATACAAAAGAAAAAGAGATTTAAACCAACCTCTAAAACGATAAAGTATAACGGACAACCATATGAACCAGAAATGGATAATCCAAGCTTTAGCAATGGAAGGAAAAATTATTTCTTTTTTGAAATTGGTAAAAAGAAACAAATTAATACTTCTGTTAGCGAGTTAGAATCAGAGGCGGATATGAAAGATTTGCTTTATGCTACGGAAATAGTACGTCAAATAGCAAAAAGTATAACAGAAAAAGGTATTGTTCTAAACTGGATTCACTTGGTATTAACTGCTTTTGGATGTACTGCTTTAGGTTGGATACTTAAAACTTATGTGGTGGTTCCTTCTTGAATAAGGATAACTCAAATACAGAATATATAGAAAATAAAGACCAAAAGATACTTAAGAATTTAACAGAAACAAATATAGACCCTTCAATCCAGCATATATTACAGAGTTTAATATCTGATAAAGGAAATATCTCTCTTAAAACAGAGATTAACAATCCTACTGCTTTAGCGTTATTAAATTTACTTGGTAAATGGTTTAAGTCAAAAGGATATACTACATCTTTCAAAACTATTGATTCCTTCATTCAATTGTATATGGAATATATGGTTAGTAATAAAAGAAAAAGTAGAAAGGAAATAATTAAAGCATTATCAAGCTGGATTGAGAAATTATCTCAAAATCCAGAACAATTACTACAGCGAAAGAATTTATGACGTTAATTGCTATAATTGGAGGGTTAGGGTCTGGAAAAACTCTTTTGATGACTTATCTTGGTTATCATATGAGTAGAACTATATATTCTAATTACAAATTATCGTTTAATACATATAAATCTTTAGATATATTAGATTTATTAAATTTGCCTAATAATATTAACGTATTTATTGATGAGCTAACAGCGTGGTTAGATTCAAGAGTTTCTGGTAAAGCTGTTAATAGATATATAACATATATCTTTCTACAGTCTAGAAAAATGAATACAGATATTTATGCTACTTGTCAATTGTTCGGAAGTGTAGATTTGCGGTTTAGAGAACTTGCTGATATTATAATAGAATGTGAAGCTATAAGTGAAATAGAGATTAATAATATGATAGTTCCAGAAACTTTTGTTTATACAATTTATAATAGAAATAAAGAAACTATCTCATATAGAAAAATTGATTATATAGACGCTATACCAATTTTTTCGATGTATAACACTTATGAAATAGTAGAACCGTTAGATAAAAAAGAACTTGAGGCTGAACTAATAAAGAAAGACCCTCGATTATTCAAAAAGAAAATTAAGGAAATAGTTAAACAAATAGATTCTAATCTAATTGATATAACTAAGGACACCGTAGAATCAGCAATGAGTTTAAATCAAATACCAAAAAAGTACTTTAAGTTTGTTTATAATGTATTATCTGGTAAACTCAAATTGGAGGAATAGATAAATGAGCTGTATAACCATATCAATTACAAAAAACATGTTTATAGAATTTTATTATAATGAAGCTACAGAAACACATTCGGCTAAACTGTTATTTAAATTCTCTGATACTAATCCTAACTGGCTTTTCCTTAATTTTAGCGAAATTACTATTAAAAAATTAAAGAGAGCAATGGAGTTAATTAGTTTATGAATAAGAATAAAGATAAATTATATTATTCTATTTTAGGTTCTCTTTTGTTTACTCATTGGTTAGCTTGGTCAATAATTTATTCTTATTGTAAATATCCTATTCCAGAATACTTTATTATAAATACTAAAATACCAGATATGAGTAATTATACATTAGAAGGAATTATATTTACTTTTCCTTTAA
>Ga0180433_10012166_pt1 | contig 10096 bp, 6 predicted proteins | sample SS_ome_8_FD_132980 | JGI IMG/M metagenome (GOLD analysis project Ga0180433, IMG submission 132980) | Hypersaline lake sediment archaeal communities from the Salton Sea, California, USA - SS_1_D_1 metaG | ecosystem: Environmental > Aquatic > Non-marine Saline and Alkaline > Hypersaline > Sediment...
CCGATACTCCCGGCAAATCTCGGCCTTGTCCTTGATGCCGGTGAGTTCTTCCAGCACTACCTGTGCCTTGAACTCGGGTGTGAATGTGCGTCGCTTTGACATCGTGTTTCCCCTTTCTCTGGACTGATTCTACTTGAACTATCGTACCTGCCCAGTTTTTGGGGGTCACTACACTTCGTTGATAAGCGATGTCCCAATGCCTTGCTTCTGATACCCTGGCAGTACAGAAACCGGACCCAGGCCGTACCAATCTTTTGCGCCGTCAGAAATTGTTACAGGCGAAAAAGCAATGTGTCCGATAATATGCCCATCAATTTCTGCCACAAGCGATAAAGTAAGTGCGCCTGCGGCGCGCAATGCCTTGATTATGAATTGCTCTGTGTGATTGCTTATTGGGAGCGTCCTGAAGGCAGCTATTGTGACTTGGGTGATTGCCTCAATGTCTGATGTGGTTTCTTTTCTTTTTTCTGTTCGCCCAAACACAACCACTGTAACACAAACGACTCCCCGGCGCATCGGCCTGCCGGGGAGTCTGAAAGCTGGTCAGGTGGTGAGTCTTTCGCCTGGCCGGGTGACCAGGTGTCCTCTATGACTCCAATCGACGCAGCACCACCAACGTCCGATCGTCCGACGGAGCCGCGTCGCCCACGAACGCGCGCACCGACCCATCGATGGCGTCCAGCATCGCCTGGGCCGAGCGACCTTCAGCCGCTCGAATCGCCGCCCGTAGACGCTCCTGGCCGTACATAGAGCCCTCCGGGGAGAAAGCCTCGGTCACGCCGTCGGTGTAGAGAACCACACTGTCGCCCGGACCCAGTGAGACGACGTGCTCCTCGTAACGCACCCCCTCCAACACACCCAGCGCCATCCCGCCCTTCGCCAGCGTCTCTGTCTCCCCCGCACCCGCCCGCACCAGCAGCGGCAGGTTGTGCCCGGCGTTGGCGTAGGTCAGCGCCCCCGCGTCCGGCGACAGCACGGCGTACACGACGGTGACGAACATCCCCTGGTGGGCGTCGGGCACCAGCAGGTCGTTGACGCGGGCCAGCGCCGCCGCCGGCGACATCTCCCCTATCCCCCCTCCCAGGGGGGAGCTGGAGGGGGGTCTCGCCGCCGCCCGCACGAGCGTGCGCGTCAGCGCCATGAACAGCGCGGCTGGCATCCCCTTGTCGGCCACGTCGGCGATCACCAGCCCCAGCCGCCCGCCCGGCAGCGCGAAGAAGTCGTAGAAATCGCCGGCCACCTGGCGCGCCGCCCGCCAGGTGAAGGCCAGCTCCCACCCCGGCAGGTCAGGCACCCGGACGGGCATGAACGTCTGCTGGACCTCGTGCGCCAGTTGCAGCTCGCGCTCCAGCCGCTCCCGCTCGACCTGCTGTTGCTGCAGCCGGGCGTTCTGCACCGCCAGCGCTGCCTGGCGCGCGATCCCGGTGAAGAGCTCCAGCCGCCGCTCATGGGAGCGCGGCGCGACCTCCGTTTCTTGCACCACCATCGCCCCCAGCACGTCGCCCCTGGCCGAGAGGGGGATGGCGACCGCCGCGCGCGGACCCCCCTCCGGCTCCCCCCTGGCAGGGGGGAGGGTGGAGAAGACCCAAGGCAGGACACCCTCGACCGGTTCACCGTCCCCCTCGCGGACCGCGTCGAGGAGGGGAAAGTCGCCGGGCGCAACTGCGCGGCCCATCAGCGCCGCCTCCACCTCAGGAGGAAGCCCGTAGGCCTGCACCGGGCGGAAGACCGATTCGTCGTCGTCCCACAGGAAAATCACGCACCGGGCCACGCCGACGAGCATGGGCACGATGCGCACGATCGTGTCCAGCACGTCGTCCAGGTCGCGCGAGCTGACCACCGCCTGCGCCACCTGCAACAGCGCCGCCGACACGTAAGCCTCCTCTTGCTGCGCCTCCAGCAGCCGGGCGCTCTCGACCGCGGCCGCCGCCTGGTGGGCCACCCCCTGGGCCATCGCCCGGCGCTTTTCCAGGGACGCTTCGGCGACACCGGACCCGGCTCGATCGCTCCAACCGTCGAGCATCATGATCCCCATCGTTTCGCCGTGGGCAAAGGCCGCTTGGCTTCCCTTCATAGTGGAAGGAAGCAGCACCACCAGCGCCTCAGAACCAAATGCAGCGGGACCCCATCCTGCTCCCGCCGGCCAGGGGGTCAAGGGGGCATTCTCGCGACGCCGGAGGTCGAAGTCTGGCACGTCGCCCGGCCTGACGCGCCACCGGTCGAAGGCCGCCTGTTGCACCGGCGCAAGCCCGTGTGCCGCGCCGGGCACGAACGCCGCGCCCGATTCGTCCCACAGCAGGAGCGCGCACCGCGCCGCGCCGACCAACATCGCCGCCAGGCGAACCACGCACTGCACCACGTCGTCCAGGGAGGTCAGCGACTGGGTCGCCTCGGCCACCTGGAGCATCGCCGTCAAGATCCAGGCCTGCTCCTGGGCCGCCCGGTAGCGGCGGACGTTTTCGATCGCCACGGCTGCGTGGCTGGCGAAGGTGTCCAATATCAACCCGGCCTCGTCCCCGTACCGTCCAGGGGAGTGATGGGCCAGCGTCACCACCCCCAACCGCCGACCGCCCGCGAGAAGCGGCGCGCTGATCGCCGAGTGGTCGGCCGGAAACCCCAGGGCACCCCCCAGTGGATCGGGTGGGGACCCAGGGGCGCGGACGAGGGGCCGGTCGGCGTCCAGCGCCAGAGTGAGCCAGGGGTTCGCGTCGGGCGCGGGGTCGCCTGTGCGCGCTTCCCCGCGCTCGTGGGCAGCGCACAGGCGCAGGTCGCCCCCGTCCAGGAGCCAGATGGCCGCCGCGTCGCAGGGGAGCGCGCGCTCCAGCTCAGAGAGGATCGAGTCCAGCACCCGGTCGACGGATGCATCGGCCGGGAGCAGGCCGACTGCCTCCTGCAAGCTCAAGGGGCTGTTTCCTTGAGCTTCACCATCGTCAACCGGTTGCCCACGTCCGACGTGAACTCGAAGCGCACTTCGTCCATCAACTGGCGCATGAAATACAGCCCCAGCCCGCCCCCTGTGCGGTCCTCGAGCCGGGGGCTGAGTTCGGGGTCGGGCACGCTGCTCGGGTCGAAGCGGCGGCCCTGGTCATAGAGCACGATGGTCAATCCCTCGTCGTCGACCCGGCAGGTGCACTCGATGGGGCCATGCCCCTCGCCTCCGTAGGCGTGTTCGATGATGTTGCTGCAGGCCTCGTCCACCGCCATCTGCACCTCGTAGACGGCGCGGTCGTCGAGCCCGGCGGCCTCGGCGGCCCGGGAGACGAACGCGCCGATGGCAGCCAGGCTGTCAAACCGCCCGGGGAAGATAGCCGTTTGCGATTCCTTCATCTTCAAACCCGACCCATCCCCACCCCGGTCCTCCCCCTGGCACGGAGAGGGGGCGTAGACTACCACGCCAGTGAATCACAAAGCCGCCCCAGCACCCTATCCGGGCGACCGAGGCGGCCTCAACGCACCAACACGAACGACAGCAGATGAATCGGCGGGACGGCTGGCGCTAGAAGCTCCCAACCGCCTCGACGACGTCATCGTAGAACGCGAACAGCGGTACGAAGCCCGCCAGATCCAGAGCGTCGAGGATCCGCTCCGGCACGCTGGCCAGCACCAACTGCCCTCGATTCCAGCGCTTGCAGGTCTTCTGCGTGTTGATCAGGACCCGCAGGCCCGCGCTGGAGATGAAATCCACGTCGCTCATATCGAATACAATTCTGTAGCGATCGTCCTCAATGATCGCGTCAAACGCCTCCTCCAATTGTGGCGCGGTGGCGCTGTCAACACGGCCGGTTGCCTTGACCAGGTCGCAGCGCTTGAACTGCTGGGTAGTGACTTCCATCGTGGACCTCCTCGCCCTGTGTGATATTCGAACTGCCCGAGATGTGTTGGAGGATTATATCATACTCTTCCCCGTAGAACAAAAAAGGGAGAATCCAGGAATGAAGCAGTCATGGACAACCATACCAGGCCCGCAGCCAACGATAAAAACCGCCGCCACCCCGCCACGAGCCGCATTTGGCCGACCAGCCCACACCGGGCGGCCCATCGATGCTGTGAGACAGCACCATCACCGCGCGGTAGCCATCCCCCTCCAGGGATACAGGGGGCAGGAGCGCGAAAACGGCGCCGGTGCGGAAGCAGCGCTCGATCTGCTCCACATCGTCGGCGTGGGCGATCTCGGCGATTGGAAACGGGTAGCGCACGCCGCCGGCACTTTCCAACCACAGGGTCAGGTCAATGGCCGTCATCTTGAGATCGGCGATGATTTCGATGGGCTCCCGTGGGCACCGCAACCCGGTGGGAGACGGCACAAACGGGGTGATGACAGATGTGTCCGAAATGCGCAGCGTCGACAGAAACTCCCCCTCGCCGACCGACACCAGCACATAGCCCGGCGTCGCGCCGCCGGTACCCGAGACCCACAGGACCGGCAGGTCGCCATCGTTGATGGCCGCCAGTAGGTCGGTGGTGTCCGTCAGTGTCTGGAACGCATTGATCCCCGCCAGAGGGTAAACCACCCGCTTGCCCACCTCTCCTGTCTGGGATAGCGGCCATTCCGTCTCCTCGGCCGTAGCGGTGAAGACGTAGGTCGCCTCAAGGGCGACTTTCGGCGGCGCCGGCGTAGGCGCAGGAGTGGGAGCAGGCGCAGCCCGCGCTGGCAGGCACAGGACTTGTCCGGCGTAGATCCGGTGGGGGTTGTAGATGCCATTCAGACGGACCAGCGTGGGGACGGTGGTCCCAAACCGCCGGGCGATGCTGTACAGTGTGTCGCCACGCTGGACCACGTAGGGGTTCTCGCAGCCGCAGTAGGCCTTGACCTCGACCGTCCCGGCCCGCGTCAGCCACAGCACAGCCAGCAGCAGTGCGCTAACGAGCAGGACAGATATGAGATATATACGGGTTCGCATCGGAAACCTCCTTATCCAGGACGTGAATGGACCGTTTCCACTTGTACCAAAGGTAGGCTCTTCAACCGGTACCGTCCAGTCTTTCCACGCCTGCCACCCTTTCCCAGACGTAGTTCTGATCGTGGGCCCAATTCCGCAGTCGCCACAGCCCGTTGGTTGCCGTGCTGACCAGGATGATACTATCGCCGATGGGCAGGACGCGGATAACTGCCGCTTTCTCCGGGAATCCTCCCCCCAGACGCAGCTTCCACATCCAGACGTTACCCCCATCTGCAGCTCCCACATAGAGCCCGGCGGTCGTGCCGGCGATGATCCTGCCGTCCTGGAAGTCCAGGGCCAGTATGGCACGCTGCCCCAGTTCCTTCTGCGAGTCCAGCCGGGTCAGTTCGGTCAGCGTGCCCTGCTCCCAGGCACCCTCCCAGATGCCGTGGGCAAGTGTGCCGACATAGACGGTGTTGTGCTCCTGAGCCGTCATCGCGATGACGGCCACCTGCTCGCCGGAGACATCTTCGATCGTCTGCCAGAGCCAATCGGCGCACTTCAGGTTTAATGGCTGGGCATCCCGGTAGCCAATTGCGTCATAGCGGCAGATGTAAAGCACATCTGCGTTGAGGGAGGATACCGCACCCAGGGCCCGGTCGAGGACCAGGAAGTTGCAGCCACATGTGCTGCTTTCCGAGCACTCGCTGCACTTGAAGCCACCCTTTGAATCCGGACATTCGAAGATCGCCCATTCCGCGGCCTGGCCGGTGGTCTCGTGGAACCACACGCCGTGCCCGGTGCCCACGTAGATCTTGCCGCCGGCGATGGCCATACAATAGGGCGCCTGGTCGGCCGGCCACGTCCCCACCTGCGTCCACCCGCCGTCGGTATCACTGCTGGGGCGCCGGTAGATGCCCACCTCGGTCGCGGCGTAGAAGGTCCCGCCGTCGACGGCCAACGCCACCACGTCGGTCAACCTCTGTCCGCTCTGTCCATGCAGATCGTCCCAGTCTTTCCAAGTGTCGTCTTGACCTTTTGTGTCGGAGCGCATCAGGCCGGCGTCGGCCCCTGCCAGCACGACGTCGCCGGCGCGGGCCATCGCCTGGATACTTTGATCAGCCAGGATACCGCGCTTGGCGAACAGCTTGCGCGCCTCCTTTTCGTCGAATGCGATGTTCAGTTCCGCCGCGGCGTGGATCACTCCTTCGGCAGCCATCTCGAAGCTGGTCACCCATCCGTGTACGTAATTGTATCCGTCCAGCGCCAACCGGTCGATCACGTCAGGGCTGAGGGCGATTTCAGAGCTGGACCGCAGATCCCACAGGGCGCGGGCCCACACCATCCCCACGTCGTACACGTCCAGACCCTTGGTCTCCTTATGATGAGGATACAAGTTAGGAGCTGCCAGACGATCCTCATCCGTATCTCGCGTCAGATCCCATCTATCGCCCCAATCCCCGCCGCGGTAAGCCGCCCGAGCCCACAGCGGCGACTGTGCATCGCCCCGCCTGGCCAGCGACCGACCGAAGTAGTTGGCGTATCCCTCCGTCAGGGCGCGCCCGAAGGGCACGCTGTTCGTGAAGTCGTCGAACGGTTGCGGGTTCAGCAGCCATTGTAGGCCGTGGGTCAGCTCGTGGTAGATCACTTCTGGATCATACGTAGGATGTCGGACCGTCTTCCCCTCCACGACGAGCCCATTGTGGTTGTCGGTCTGGAAGATGATCAGCTTGGGGTGTATGCTATGGGCATGGTTGAAGCCCATGTTGAGTTGGGAATCGGGGTCCAACCTGGCGACCCGCGCCCGCAGGTCCGGGGGAGTTTTTTTCAGCCTGTCGGCGTCGGCGCCGCACTTCTCAACGAAGTGATCGTATATCCTCTTCGCGTGGATGGCTACGTTCGTGGCCTCAAAGTCCGGCCCTTTCTGCTTGCTGTGGCCCCAAGATTCAGGCTCGGGGTCTTGGTTGGGCTTATCGGGATCGCCGTACAACCCTATCGCCATAAATTCTTTGCAGGGATTTTCTGTCAGTATCTCCTCTGTGAGTACAGGGGCAATGACGTCGGCGGCGGTGGCGTAATACTTCGGCTTCTGCAGCACGCAGGTCTCCGGGCGCCCCAGCACGTCGCCTGTCTCGGCATCCACGAACACGCGCCAGGCCTGGGTGGTGTCGACCGACACCAGCTCAACCTGGTACGCCAGGTGATAGTCGCCGGCGAAGGGAAGGATGAACCGCTCGCTGCCCGCGTAGGGGACCACCTGGACTTTCCACTCACTCGGCTCGTATTCCACCAACTGATCCCCAATCTCGCCCAGGAGTGACGCAAGTCGGGCACGGGTCGTCGGCAGGAGGCCACCGGCGACGAGTCGCTCCAGGTCCGAGAAGACGTGGTCGTGTTGCTCGCTGTAGAGCGCCAGTCCACCGATCATCTTGTGGGCCACACGGGTGTGAACCGCCTGCCACTCCCCCGCGGCAGGCTGATCCGCCGCCTGGGCTTTCATCCAGGGGCGCAGTATGGCCTGGTACAGACCGATGGCCTCCAGGTCGTCCAGGTAGCCGGCCAGCGCCTGCTGCGCCAGCGCCTCGGCCGTCGCCTTGTCGATCTCCGCTGAGAACTCGACCTCTGCATCCAACGGGAAGTACGAACTGGTGGCACAGGCACGGCGGTTGCTGCCGTTCAGGTGCACGACGACCTGCCCGCCAAAGACCGGCCGGTTCCCGTGCATCTGCCTGTAGCGGGCGTGTGCCAACGTCAACGGATGCGTCGGTATCCGCGGATACTGTTCGTCAATGACCGGCGTGTTCCCAGGCACCTGTGGCGTAGAAATCTGTCCTTTCGGCCTTCCCTCTGGACGGACATACACCCAGTTCACGTCGCTGTATGCAAGCCGTGGCTCAGCGGCGTCCGCCTCGATGCCGAACAACGCCCTGGCCCGTTGATCCTGCAACAGCCACTGAGAGGCGCTTTCGTCGATATGCTGGGGGTCAAGTGAGTCTTGATCATCCCAGAAACCACGCAGCAGACTGGGCAGGCCGGTGTGACGGGCGATGACCACGTGCCACGGATAGAGCGAGCTGGCGACGTCCTGCTCGTACGCGGTACGATACGCTCCGAGCGCCTGGCGGGAGTCCTCGATCACCTCGGGGTGGGGTGTGAAGAGCGTCGCGTACCCGTACGTGCCGGGCGGCGGCGGCAGCAGCACACGCACGCTTTCCGCCTGGACACGCCCCCCGGCGCGTGATATCCAGTTCCACAACCATACCAGCCATCCCAGGCATCCCTTGGGAGCAGGCCCTTCTGCGTAGGCGGGTAGGGCCGCCTGCTCATCAACCAGAAATCGATCCGGAGATCCGATCATCTCACATCCTCCTGTCCTTTCCGCTCACCCCAATAGCGGCGCCCCAGCCGCTACGGCCATACCCTGCGCCACCAGGGTCCGTGCTTCAGGGCAAAGACACGGCCGCCTGCCAATAACATCGGCGGACCCGCGCCGACGTCCGGCGCTAGCGCCACGTCACAGGCAGGCGGCAACAGACAGCGCGTAATGCGGGGCAACCGCTCCACCTGGGCTGGCACGTCCACGGATCCCCGCACCGCCTCGCCCAGGTCCGTGGCGGCGTACCACCGCGGTTGGGTGCCATCCTGGACCAGCAAGGCTCCCACCGTGTGATCGTGTGCCCACAGCAACTCGCGCCTGGCCGGGGATGAGGACACGTCCAGACGCCACAGGCCCCAGGTGCCGCTGCCCGGCTCCTTCCACCAATCGCGGATCAGGGCCAGCACGGGCTGCCCGGGAGCGGCGGCAAGTTGGGCCACCCTCACGTACTGATAGTGACCTCCGCCATCGTCCACCTGTTCCCAGCATTCGCCGCCGTCAGCGCTGGCGTACAGACCGGCAGGGACGTGGGCGTCTGTCAGGTCGAGAGGGTAGCCTGTACCGATCAACAGCTTTCCCGGCGCGGCCAGGAGCGCGCCGACGGACATGGTTCGGGTCAGGACCCTGCCGCTCCCACACGCAGGAGCACCAGCCCCACGCTGATCCAGGCGCCGCCAATGCTGACCGCCATCGATGGAGCGATAGATTCCCCCTGCCTGAGCGGCGACGAAGACGCGATCCGCGTCGTCCGGACCCACGGCCACCGCTACCAGTTGGAGACTCTCCAGGCCGGTGTCGCCCGTGCGATACCACGTCTGGCCCGCGTCGTCGCTGCGCAGCAGCCCCACGTCGCTGGTCGCTGCGTACACGCGCATTGGCTGCGCGTCGGCCAGCGCGAACCCCACGATGTTTGCCAATACCTGTCCCTGCCCCGGCCGCTCGAAGCACAGGGGGGCATGGACCGGTTGCCAGGTGACACCGCCGTCAACGCTGCGCCACAACCCCTGCTCCAGGTGATCACAACCGAACTCGACGTTCTCCCCCCCCGCCAACAGGACGTCTCCTGTACGCACGAGTTCCGTGGCGTGCGGTGCGTGCAACCCGAGCGACGTCCAGACCTGGCGTGGCTGGAAGGGGGGAATCTGAAGGGTCAGCGAACCGGCCAGCCACGCAGCGCACAGCGCCACAGCCCCTCGGCGCAGATCCCGTCGATAGCGTCGCACCCACCGCTTCCACTGCGCGAAATCGCGGACGCCGCCCCCCTTCCAGGGCGGCGGGACGGGAATCACGTCCAGGATGTCCCGGGTCAGCCGCCCAAGCTGCTTCTCCCAATGACGTTCGACGGTCAAATCGACCGTCTCGAGGGCAGCGATCACGTCGGGGGGTTCACACGGTATTAGCAACACCGGCAGGAGCTTGCGCTGGCGGGCTGCCGGGTCCGTCGTGCGCAGCAGCAAGGCCTCAAAGGCATTCCATTCGCTCTCCAGCCAATCGGGTGTCATAACCACGATCGTTCGGCGACTGTGGACCACCGCTCGCTCGATGTTGTCGATCCTGGGCATCCCGACGGTAAAGTCCAGGTAGTCCACCGCCACGCGCAGACCTGCTTGCTCCAGCCGGGGCACCAGCCACTCTTCCACCCATTGCCGCTCCGGCTGGCTGTAGCTGATGAATACGTCGTACAGATATTCGGATGACTCGCTCATATACAGATTCCTGGGATGGTTCATTGAGCTGTGATATAGCGAGAGATATTTGAAAATGGACCCAACTGCGGTAAGATAGTGTTTGTCAAAACACAACGCAGAGGGGTCCTATGCCTAACAGAATAATCCCTGTC
>Ga0180433_10012167_pt1 | contig 10095 bp, 12 predicted proteins | sample SS_ome_8_FD_132980 | JGI IMG/M metagenome (GOLD analysis project Ga0180433, IMG submission 132980) | Hypersaline lake sediment archaeal communities from the Salton Sea, California, USA - SS_1_D_1 metaG | ecosystem: Environmental > Aquatic > Non-marine Saline and Alkaline > Hypersaline >...
ACCGCTCGGATCAATCCGAGCGAGCCTTCTTGCACCAAGTCCATCAAATCCAAACCTCGCCCTTGGTAGGTCTTGGCAACGGTCACCACCAAGCGCAGGTTGGCTTGGATCATGCGTTCACGAGCCCGGCGGCCGCGCCGCAGTTCCCGCTGCTCTGAGGGGCTCAACTTGGATTGCTGCTCAAGCTGCTGCGCCCGTTGCACCAAGCGAGCCAGCTCCACCTCCTGCTCAGGCCGCAGCAGGGCATAACGACCAATCTGCTCGAGATAGGCACGAACCGGTTCCGCCATAGCAGCAGGTCTGCGCGCCTCATCGATACCGGCGGCAGCGCAGACCAGCAAGGGCTCTAGGCCAAGGGTTCAGGGAGTCTTCCCCTTTGTGATGGCTTTGTGAGGATCCCCATTGGGACTGAGCAGCAACGCCACCAACAACATCAACGGGATCCAGATCAGCTCCCGCAGGGTGAACAACCGCTGCAAGCTGATCATCAACGGCTCTAAGGCCCACTCAAACAGCGCCATCAAAGCGATCACAAACAGGACCAGACCGCCCATGGCAATGGCGCAACACCTGCAACGTAACGAGATTCAGGCTCAACAACAGGGGGGGGCTGTCTTCTCACAGCACTGCTGCACAGCCCCCAACCAGGAGCGCAACTCTTCGATCGCGCCAGGTTCCAAGCGGTAGTAGACCCAACGGCCACTCAGCCGCTGGCTCAGCAAACCGGCGTCTTTGAGCACCCGCAAATGGAACGAGAGCTTGGATTGCGCCAACTCGAGATCGGTGGTGAGGTCACAAACGCAGCGCTCACCCTCGGCCAAGGTTTCAATGATTCGCAGCCGCAACGGATCAGCCAAGGCTTTCAGCAACGCCCTTGCAGAATCAGCCTTGAGATCAGTCGCCAGCAGTGAATCCATCAAATTTCGTTGATCTATCTTGGGGGCAAAGCGCGGGGCCTAACCAATGAAAATAGGTGTAAATGGCTTCGGGCGAATCGGTCGCCTGGTTTTTCGTGCCCTGTGGGGTCGTCCCGGCATTGAACTGGTGCACGTCAATGACAACGCCGGTGACGCTGTCACCGCCGCCCACCTGCTGACGTTTGATTCAGTTCACGGCCGCTGGAGCCAAGAAGCACACGCCACAGGCAGCGGCTTTCAAATCGATGGCCACACCATCAGCTATTCCCAGCACAGCGATCCAACAGCTGTTCCGTGGGATCAAGCCGGGGTGGAGGTGGTGCTGGAGTGCACCGGCAAGATCAAAACCCCCGAAACCCTTCAGCCCTACTTCGATCAAACCAAGGTTCGCCGCGTGATCGTGGCCTGCCCGGTCAAAGGCCAGATCGCCGGCGCTGAAGCTCTCAACATCGTTTATGGCATCAACCATCAGCTCTACGAGCCAAGCCAGCACCGCCTAGTCACCGCAGCCTCGTGCACCACCAATTGCTTGGCCCCTGTGGTGAAGGTGGTGCACGAAACCTTCGGCATTGAACACGGGCTGATCACCACCATTCACGACATCACCAACACCCAGGTGCCGATCGATGCCTTCAAGAGTGATTTGCGGCGGGCTCGCTCTGGCTTGAACTCCTTGATTCCCACCACCACGGGATCAGCCAAGGCCATCGCCATGATTTTCCCGGAGCTTCAAGGCAAGCTCAATGGCCATGCCGTTCGGGTGCCGTTGCTGAATGGATCGCTCACCGATGCGGTGTTTGAACTCAAGCAAGACGTCACCGCCGAGCAGGTGAATGCAGCCTTCAAAGCAGCTGCCGATGGCCCTCTGCAGGGAATCCTGGGCTACGAGGAGCGGCCCTTGGTGTCGTGTGACTACACCAACGACAACCGCAGCTCGATCATCGATGCGCCCTCAACGATGGTGGTGGATGGCAACCAGCTGAAGGTGTTTGCCTGGTACGACAACGAATGGGGTTACAGCTGCCGCATGGCTGATCTGGCTTGCCATGTGGTGGCGCTGGAGCCATGAAGCTCTCTCCACTGCAGCAATACGGCATCGTCACCGCCAACTACTGGGCCTTCACCCTCACCGATGGCGCCCTGCGCATGCTGGTGGTGTTCCACTTCCACCAGCTCGGCTACAGCACGCTTGAGATTGCCTTCCTCTTCCTTTTTTATGAGTTCTTTGGTGTTCTCACCAACCTCTATGGCGGCTGGATCGGCGCGCGTTATGGCCTCAGGCTGACCCTCTGGGCCGGCACGCTGCTGCAGATCCTGGCGCTGGTGATGCTGATTCCCGTGGCTGCCAGCTGGCCGAAGCTGCTCAGCGTGATTTATGTGATGGCCGCCCAGGCAATCAGCGGCATCGCCAAAGACCTCAACAAGATGAGCGCCAAGAGCGCCATCAAAACCGTGGTGCCCGAAACCCCAGATGACGAGCAGCAGGGGCAAAAGCAACTGTTCAAGTGGGTCGCCATCCTCACTGGCTCGAAAAATGCGCTCAAAGGGGTGGGCTTCTTTCTCGGCGGTGTGCTGCTCACAGCGGTTGGCTTCAACTCAGCCGTGGGCCTGATGGCTGCAGGCTTGGCATTGGCCTTCGCGCTCACCCTGGTGTTGCCTGGCGAGATCGGCCGCATGAAGCAGAAGCCAGGCTTCAGCGCACTGTTCTCCAAATCCAAGGGCATCAACGTCCTATCGCTGGCGCGCTTCTTTCTGTTTGGCGCCCGGGATGTTTGGTTTGTGGTGGCATTGCCGGTGTTTTTAGAAGCGTCCCTGGGCTGGAGCTTTTGGGAGATCGGCGGATTCCTCGGCCTCTGGGTGATCGGCTACGGCTTTGTGCAAGGGGGAGCGCCCAGCCTGCGGCGGCTCTGGGGCCAAAGCACCACACCAGGCGCCAGTGCGGTGCAGTTCTGGAGTGCCGCACTGAGTGCCATTCCCGCCCTGATTGCGATTGCGCTCTGGCGCAACAGCGATCCAGGCCTGGCGATCACCGCTGGCCTGGCCGCCTTTGGCGTGGTGTTTGCGATGAATTCTTCGATCCACTCCTACATGGTGCTGGCCTACACCGATGCCGAGAGCGTCAGCCTCAACGTCGGCTTCTATTACATGGCCAACGCGGCTGGCCGCTTGGTGGGCACGCTGCTCTCCGGAGCGGTGTTCATGCTGGGGCGCACCGCGAGTGGCGGCATGCAGGCCTGCCTTTGGGTGTCATCACTGCTGGTGCTGCTCTCGTGGTTGAGCAGCCTGCGGCTGCCCCCCGTGCCGCGACTCTCACAGGCCAATTGATGGGGCTTTTCGAGCGCTACCTCTCCCTATGGATTGGCCTGGCGATCGTTGCTGGCGTGTTGCTGGGCTGGCTACTGCCAGGAGCAGCTAGCACCATCACGGCTCTGCAGCTCTCAGGCATCAACCTGCTGATCGCACTCCTGATCTGGGGAATGATTTTCCCGATGATGCTGGCGGTGGATTTTTCGGCCATCGGCGGCATCGGCCGTCAACCCCGCGGCCTGCTGGTCACCGTGGCGGTGAATTGGTTGATCAAGCCACTGACCATGACAGCGCTGGCCTGGCTGTTCATACGCGGATTGTTCGGCCCCTGGATCCCAGCCGCCATGGGCCAGGAGTACGTCGCCGGCATGATCCTGCTTGGGGTGGCCCCATGCACCGCCATGGTCTTCGTCTGGAGCCGTCTGAGCGATGGGGATCCCAACTACACCCTGGTGCAGGTGGCGATCAACGACCTGATCATGGTGTTCGCATTCGCCCCCATCGCCACCTGGCTGCTGGGCGTCAGCGATGTGCTGGTGCCATGGGACACGATGCTCACCGCGGTTGGTTTGTTTGTGGTGGTGCCCCTGGCAGCAGGGTGGCTAACCCGACTACTCCTGCGCTCTGAAACCCGAATTCAACGCCTGGAAGTGCAATTGAAGCCCGTGGCGATGCTGTCGCTGATCGCAACGGTGCTGGTGCTGTTCATGGTTCAAGCCCAGGCGATCCTTGGCAATCCCCTGGCGATTGTGCTCATTGCCATTCCACTGATCCTGCAGACCTATCTCATCTTCTGGATCGCGGCGCAGTGGATGCTCCGGTGGCACCAACCCCGCAGCATTGCGGCACCGGGAGCCATGATCGGCGCCTCGAATTTTTTTGAGCTGGCGGTAGCGGTTGCCATCAGCCTCTTTGGCCTCAACTCTGGAGCGGCCCTGGCCACTGTTGTCGGCGTGCTGGTGGAGGTCCCGGTGATGCTTTCACTGGTGGCGATCGCCAACCGCAACGAGGATTTGTTTCCGGCCTAATCAGCGATCGGCAAGGAGCAGGCCTAGGGGTCAAGGATCTCAGGCACAACCACCTGTCCCTGACGCAGGACGCGCCAACCATCGCTCTGCCAGCTCACCACGGTGCTGGCCTGCCCAGAGCCTGGTAACCAAGGCTCTGGCGCCAAGCGACTCACCTCGGGGAAGCAGTGCGCCAGCTCAGCTGCCGTGCGGCAAGCGGGCTCACCGGAGCGGTTGGCACTGCTGGTGGCCAGCGGCCCACTGCAGCGCAGCAATTGCAAGGCCGCCTCACAGGCGGGCACCCGCAAGCCAAGACTGCAGCCGCCTTCTGGGTTGAGGGCCTCCACCACCGGCCCGCGGGCCGGTAGCACCAGCGTGAGTGCCCCGGGCCAACCCAGCTCGGCCAGGCGCTGCCAGCCATCGGGGGGCTCTTGGCCCAAGCAAGGGAGCAGCTGCTCCACAGAGGCCCCCATCAAGATCAAGGGCTTATCGGCAGGTCGCTGCTTCAACTGCCAAATCGCCTGGGCAGCAGATGGAATCGCGGCCAATGCCGGCAAGGTGTCGGTGGGAAACAGGGCCGGCTCCCCCTGTTGCAACCGCTGCGCCAGCACCTGGAACCCTTCCGCCGTCATGGGTTGGAGCGGCGCGCCACCGCAAAACGCATTTGCCCCTCCAGATCCCTCTCCTGACGGCGCTCCTGCAGGCCGGCAGCGCCCAAGAGCTGATCCACCGCAGCAGCTTGATCGTGATGGTGCTCAAGCACCAACCATCCCCCCGGGGCCAGCATTTGCGGGGCTGCCTCGATGATCAAACGCAAGGCATCCAAGCCATCGCTGCCTCCATCCAACGCCAAGCGCGGCTCGTGATCGCGCACCACAGGCTCCAGGCCATCCACCACGGCACTGGGGATGTAGGGGGGATTGCTCACCACCAGATCCAACTGGCCCGCCAGAGGCTGCAAGGGCTGCCACCACAGCCCCTCACACCACTGCACCGCAGCGCCTTGAAGCAGTCCAAGCGCTGCTGCGTTGCGCCGGGCCACAGCCAAGGCCTCGCGGCTGCAGTCGACAGCCCAGCCAGAGCTGCTGGGCCAATGCCGCGCCAAGGCCACAGCCAGACAACCTGAGCCCGTGCCGAGATCCGCCCAGCGCTGGGGTGCGTCGGAAGCTTCAAAACAGCCCATCGCCAGCTCCACCAACAGCTCGGTTTCCTGACGGGGGATCAGCACCGCTGGGCTGACTTCCAGCTCAAAATCCCGCCAGGGACAACGCCCCACCAGATGCTGCAAGGGCACCTGCTGCTGGCAGTGCTGCTGCCAGATCTGCTCCAGCCGCTGCAGCGAACAATCCAGCTGCACAGGGGCTTCAGGGTGGAGATAGCTGGCTTGAAGCTCACGCCACCGCAGACCTGCTTCCAGCTCCAGCAACCAATCCAGCGCGGCCGCTTGATCCTGCTGGCCCAGCAATTGCTCACGCCGCCAGAGCTGCAACTCGGAGCCGCTGAGGCAAGTCATGGCTGCTAGGCCACAGGCAGATCAATCTCAGTGTGACGCGGACGCCAGCACAACCCAGGCAGAGCTTCAATCCAGCCCTGCTGCTCATGGTGCAGCAGTTGCTGCGCCAAGGCTCCTGGGGAGAGGTGCAATCGCCGTTGCAGCGCCTCAAAACTGGCTCCCGAACCCAAGGCGCTCAGCAGCGGTGATGGGTCTGGCCGCTGCGGCAGCGCCAGCGGCTGCAACGGACCTGGGCCCAAGGCCTCCACAAGTTGAGTGGGATCGAGCAGGGCGGTCGCCCCTTGGTTGAGCCAGCCATTGCTGCCAGCAGCCGATGCGCGATCACTATCAGCCGGCACCACCCAAAGCGGCCGCTGCAGCGACCAGGCGATCTGGGCCGCCAATAGGGCACCACTGCGCTGCGGGCACTCCACCAACACCACGGCTTGGGCCATCGCCACCAACAAGCGATTCCTTTTGGCAAACGCGCCCCGCAATCCAGGAGCCCCTGGCGCTTGCTCGGAGATCAACAAACCCCGCCTACCCACCTGGCTTTGAAGCCGCTGGTGATGGCGCGGGTAGACCCGCTCCAGCGAGGTGCCCAGCACGGCAATGGGCGTGCCCCCAGCCTCTAAACAGCCCTGGTGGGCCTGAGCATCAACGCCTTCCGCCAGCCCACTGATCACCGGCCAGCCCGCAGTAGCCAGGGCGGCACCCAACTGCTGCGCCCAGCGGCAGCCATAGGGAGAAGCCCGGCGGCTACCAATCACGGCAATGGCCTGCTGGCGGCGCAGCAACGGCCATAGCGCGCCGCGGCCGCCCCAAAACAGCGCTGCGGGCGGCTGCGGCAGCGCCATTAGGGCCGGTGGCATGGCTAAATCGCTGGGCAGCAACACCTTCGGCGGCACTGGCAAGGGCAGCGCTGCAGCCCGCTGCTGCAGCTGATCACGGCCTGCCAGCAGCGATGGCCCCACGCCTGGCAACGCCAACAGCTGCTCAGCAGGCGCCCACCACGCCGCTTGCAAGCTGCCAAAGGCCTGCTCCAGCTGCTTGATCCGGCTGATCCCAACACCAGGGACCTGAAGCCAGGTCCACCACCAACTCCTGCGCCCAACAATCGCCAAGCCATTAGTTCATTTGTATTATCAGCCTGCCACAGGACCTGCCGCCAATTGCTTCAACGCCGCCTCCAGCTCTGGCGGGCGCTGGCGTTGCAGCCGTCCGCGCCGGCGATCCACCAGCGCCAAGGTGACGACCGCCTCAGCAGCCACAGTCCCATCGCCCTTGATGAAGCGCGTCAGCAACGGCAGGCGCACACCGCTGTGGGGCTGCAACCAGCTGTGCAACTCCACCGCTTCTCCATGGGCCAACGCCTGCAGATAGCGGATCTGCAAATCGACCACCATCAATTCCAACCCCTGGGCCGAAAGCTCGGCATAGGCCAAACCGGCCTCGGCCAAGGCCACAACCCTCGCCTCCTCAAGCCAGGCCACATAGGACCCATGCCAAAGCACCCCGGCATGGTCGGTGTCTTGCGGCAGCACCTGTTTGCGACAGACCCACGGCAAGCGCGTTACATCCCCAGCCATTCCCTAGCTCAGCTCAATTGCTCGCCATAGGCTGCCGCTACGAGCTCCAGACACTGATGTTCCGCAACCTGTTGATCGCCGACTCCGGCAAGGGGCATGTGGAAGAAATGATTCGCATGCTCCGCGATATCCCCGGTTTTGCCAGCGCGCGGCTCAACCTGCTGCACGTGGTCTCCGACCAAAACAGCAGCAACCTTCAAGAGCATTGGAAAGAGGGTGGCGCCCTGCTGGCCGAAGCCGTTCAACGGCTTGGCCTCAACCCCGGTGATGTGAACACGATCTTGCGCCAGGGCGATACCAAACAAACCGTGCTCAAGGTCGCTGACGAACTCGATGCCGACCTGATCGTGATGGGGTCACGCGGCCTTGGCCGGCTGCAATCGATCTTGGCCAATAGCACCAGCCAATACGTCTTCCAACTCTCGACGCGCCCAATGCTGCTGGTGCGCGACGACCTCTATGTGCGCCACATCAATCGTTTGATGGTGGGCATTGACGGCACCGGCGTCGGCGATGACGCCCTCAAGCTGGCTTGCGAGCTCGCCAAGAGCATTCCCGGCTGCGTGCTCCATGGCGTTCACGTCAGCCACCACGACCTGGCTCCATCCCGCAGCGGCAACAGCCCTAGCGACAGCCTGCTGGAAAAAGCCAAACAGCGAGCCCGCCAATTCGGCGTGGACCTGCAAACGGTGCACCGCACTGGAGATATCGCCAGGGGGCTGTGCGCAGCCGCCGAAGAGCTCAATGCCGACATGGTGGTGATCGCCTCCCAAGACCGGCGCCCTCTGGTCGCGCGCGGCTTGGTCGATCTCGACCGTTTGCTCGGTGGATCCGTCAGTGATTTTGTGCGGGTGCATGCTCCCGCCCCGGTGTTGCTGGTACGGGAACCGGAATCCCGCTAACACCAGCCCAGATCAACCTTCTCGGCTGTTGGTCTGGATGTAAAGGATGATCAAAAAGATGGCGGGAACCAACACGAACAGCAAGGTGGCCACAAAGCCGAGATCGTTGGTTTCCATGACCACTGGAGGAGACCCCGGGAGGGTATCACCGCCGTTGGGGACTCCTCAGCCTGGGTTCACAGCTCGTCGCTCTCAGCCCCGCTGTCCACCTCATCGTCAGCACCCTCTTCGGGCTCGGGGTCGGGCTCAGGCATCCGGCCCTCAGGCAATGGCTCGGCTTGGGCTGCAGCAATCGCTTGTTTTTGCGCGTCGCGGCCAGCCTGCGGACGCGTGAGCACCGCCACCGATTCCTGCACCAAGGCCTGACACGCCAAACGCCACGACTCCGGGCGACGCCGCAGCTTCTGCTGCTCGACCGGCGTCAGTGGCGTTAACGCGCCCTCTTTTCGCTCGGCCACCACTTCAACGAAGCAGGTGATGCATTGGCCGCAGCCGCCGCAGTTGCCCAGCCGACCCTTCAATCCATAGAGCTCAACACCTTCTTGAAGGGCCAGCTCCCGCAAATTGGTTCCAGGGGGACACAACACCTCTCGCCCCTCCCGCACAAACCGCACCACCGGCATGGGCCGCTCCCAAAGACGCTGCATTCTGCAGGCGGGAGTTTGCGTTTTGTGACACCAAGAGGCAATCAGCCCTCCGATCCAGGGGCAGATGACTGTTTCCCTTTGAAACCTCAAACCGCTCTGCGGCTGAAACCCCTTACGATCGTGCGACCTCTGCACTCGCTGCGGAGCTTCCGTCTCGTTTTACTGCGCCGAACCCATGGGATTGCCCTGGTACAGGGTTCATACCGTTGTCATCAACGACCCGGGCCGCCTTCTGGCTGTGCACCTGATGCACACCGCCCTGGTTGCCGGCTGGGCCGGCTCGATGGCTCTGTATGAGCTCGCCATTTTTGACCCCTCAGACGCTGTCCTGAACCCCATGTGGCGTCAGGGCATGTTCGTGATGCCCTTCATGGCCCGCCTGGGCGTGACCGATAGCTGGGGTGGCTGGAGCATCACCGGGGCCACTGGCGTGGAACCGGGTTTCTGGAGCTTCGAAGGCGTTGCTGCCGCCCACATCGTGTTCAGTGGCCTGCTGTTCCTAGCGGCCATCTGGCATTGGACCTATTGGGACCTGGAGATCTGGCAAGACCCCCGCACGGGTGAGCCTGCCCTCGACCTGCCCAAGATCTTTGGTATTCACCTGCTGCTCGCCGGCCTGGGCTGCTTTGGCTTTGGCGCTTTCCACTTGACCGGTGTCTTTGGCCCGGGCATGTGGGTCAGTGACCCCTATGGCATTACGGGCCACCTCGAGAAGGTTCAACCCGCTTGGGGCCCAGAAGGGTTCAACCCCTTCAACCCCGGTGGAATCGTTGCCCACCACATCGCTGCTGGCATCGTCGGCATCATTGCGGGCATCTTCCACATCACCACCCGCCCGCCTGAGCGTCTCTACAAGGCTCTGCGCATGGGCAACATTGAGACGGTGCTCGCCAGCGCCATCGCTGCTGTGTTCTTTGCCGCCTTCATCGTGGCCGGAACCATGTGGTACGGAGCTGCTGCGACTCCGATCGAACTGTTTGGCCCCACCCGCTACCAGTGGGACCAGGACTACTTCAAGCAAGAGATTGCACGCCGCGCCCAAGGCGCGATTGCCGAAGGCGCCTCAGCCGAGGAGGCTTACGCCGCGATCCCTGAAAAGCTCGCCTTCTATGACTACGTCGGCAACAGCCCCGCCAAGGGCGGCCTGTTCCGTGTTGGTCCGATGGTGAACGGCGATGGTCTGCCGACCGGCTGGATTGGCCACATTGCTTTCACGGACAAAGACGGCCGTGAT
>Ga0180433_10012168_pt1 | contig 10094 bp, 13 predicted proteins | sample SS_ome_8_FD_132980 | JGI IMG/M metagenome (GOLD analysis project Ga0180433, IMG submission 132980) | Hypersaline lake sediment archaeal communities from the Salton Sea, California, USA - SS_1_D_1 metaG | ecosystem: Environmental > Aquatic > Non-marine Saline and Alkaline > Hypersaline >...
CAAAAACTTGATTTTTTATGTTTTCGGCAATTCCCATTTTTTATCTCTCAATATCCGAATCCGTATCCTCAACCGCGTTTTTCAACTGGTCCGCCAAAGCCGCGCCAACATTCTGAGCAATCTCTTTTGAGTCTGATCCCCGGGCATCAATTTTGATCTCCGCAACGGAAACATTGGATGATTTTGATATCGATCCGCCTCCGGGCGCCGCCGGAGCCAAAGCCGGGGACGGTCCCGGGAGAGCCATTGAGAGGGCTCCCATAACGCGGCCAAGCCCCGGGATCTTTTTCATTAATCCAAGAGCATTTTTGAGAGGATCCTCAAAAAATGTTTTGATTGATGATCCGATTTTTTCAAAAATATCAAGCCACCAAGTAAAGGCATATTTTGACATCTCCCAAAGCTGGACAACGGCATCCCGGACGGCATAAAGGGCATATCCTAACATCGGCCACTTTTTGACAAGATCTCCGATAAAAGAATCTTGACCTTTGAAAAAGGCGATAAAATCCTCCGTCAATATTGCAATCGCCGCGCCAACGGCCGCAATTGCGGCCGGAATCAACAAAATAGGGCCAAGAGTAGCAAGCCAAGCCAAGATTGCCGCGCCTTTCATGGCAATAAAGGCCGCCGCGATCAAACCAAGTCCAACAATTACGGCCGTTTTATGTTTTCTGAAATAGGCGATACCGGACGCGATCATTTTAAAAAGTTTCGCCAAAGGATTAAAAACCATCCCTCCAATCGCAAACTTTACGGCATTGAGAGATTGAGCGATATTTGTCAATCCGTCTTGGAAGTTGGCCGCCGCCGCCGCGTCCTTTCGGGATAAAACTCCGAGCTTTTTAGCCTCCATTTGGAGGCGCGCCACTTCATCCGGGGCCGTTTGGAGGAGACGGATTGTCCCCTGATCAATTCCCATCTTGGCCGCGAGATCAAATTGTTGAGCCCGAGTCAAGCCGGCAAATTTTTGATTGAGCTCAATGAGAAGTTGATCGGCCGTTTTTGTTTTTCCGTTTGCATCCTTTACGCTGAGGCCGTAATCCTCAAAGGCCAATTTTGCGCGGCCGGTCCCGCGCTCAACTTCTCCGATTGCTTTTGATATATTAGAGAGGGATCCGCGGAGCCCGGAAATGGATCCGCCTTGTCTCTGAGTTGCAAACTCAAGTTTCCCGAGAGATTCAACCGCAACGCCCACGGAATCAGCAAATTTAATTGTTTCATCGGCCGCCGCCGCGGTTGCTTTCAAAAAAGCCGCTCCGCCGATAACCGCGCCAATCCCGGCCGCGATCTTTAGAGCTCCGGCCTTGAAATCCTTGACGCGCTTGTCCGCCTTGTCAATTCCGCTTGTATCTGTTTGGAATCCAAATTTTGTGACAAGAGTGTCTAAAACGGTTGCCATTATCGGGCTCTCCTGTTTGTTGAGGCCGCGGCCGCCGCGCGCCGCTCATTTTCGGCCTTGACAATCAAAAGCTCATTGAGATCCATAATATCATCAATCCCGATCCCGGGCCGATATAAATCATCAATCTTGATCAATCGCGCCAATATCGGCCCCGCGAAAATCTCCGGGATGTTTTTCAGCTTTGCGGGGCTGTATTTTGGGCCGCGCTCTGAAAAACTGACAACATCCCGGAAAAAGACCCGGAAAAATTTATAATGAGGCCCCTCGCTAAAGCCTCATAAATATTAATAATTTCAAAGTCCTGAAAGGCCATATCCTCAGCGCCTGATAGGATCATCCATCCCTTATCAACGCCGGATCCCTGAAATTCAAAATGCTTGAAAAGTTCTTTTTGGAGCCTTTCGATAAATTCAACCGGGAGAGATAAAATAGCTTTGAAAAAAAGAGCCGCGCTTTTCTCATCGGAGGATCCATCAACCTCAATCTGATTTGCGGATTTTGCCAAATTAAATCGAATCTCCTCCGCCATTTTAAAGCCTTTCATTGGAGGGAGTTTTGAGATTTTGAATTTTACTCCTGAGATCTCAAATTCGGGATTTTTAAAATCCTCAAATCGATCCATCAAAGCCGAAATCATTTGATCCATTTTATCCGCCTTTCAGTTTTTGATTATAAGGTTGAGCTCAGATAATCCGGAATGATTCTCTCAAATTCGATGGTAAATTCACGGTTGCCGGCCTCTCCCTTTCCGAGCGTTTGCCCAAGAGGGCCATTTTGCAAAACGCCATTGATCAAGGCAACATTTACCTGATTGATTGAGTCCCGGATGATTCCCTGCCAAACAATGTTGGCCCCGTTCAACTGAGCGGCCACGGCCGCCATGAAAAACTTTACGGAGGGAGAGTTTGGCAAAAGTTTTAGAACAACGGGACCGCCTTTGTCCCCGGTTGACGCGCTAACCATTTTCCCATCCGCGCCGCGGACAACATTTGCCAAATCAATATTGGGGAGAGAGAGCGCGTCCGTATCATCGGACCATCCGGTCACGGTATGACCATTTAAGACAACGGAAACTTGTTCAAGTGAAAAATCGGGCATGATAAACCTCCATTTTGATTGAGGCCCCGGGGATCCGCCGGGGATCTACCGGGGAGCCTCAAGATTTTAATTTTCAAAGATCAACGCGATCTCAACCTCATGGATTGCCCCGGCCCCTTTCATCCAAACCTTGAAAGGCGGAGATTTTCTTTGATTCCTGTCGCTTTGAGATTGAGAGGCAATTGACGGAGCATAAACCAAATATCCGGTTGTCAGATATCCATCAAAATCCGGATTTCCGGTTGATAACTGGACATCAAGCGTCAAGGCCGCGCTCAATTGTCCCGGAGCGATCCCGCCATTTCGGACCGCCTGATCCATGATGGCCGCGATTACCTGTTGAATTGCACCAACTCCGGCCTCAGTCTGAGGGACCTTTCCGGAGTTTCTCAGGAGATTGAAAACGTCCACGCGGACCGCGTTCACGGCCCAATCAAGAAAATATTTGACATCAATCCAAATGGACGGTTTCATGCAAGTTCCATTGAACATTGCATTGACAGGAGGGGACCCCGTTGAGAAGAAGGGAGCGTAATAATTGGAATATTTTTCCTCAAGCGCGCCCTGCTGAGTTGTATTGAGATCATCCGGGAGGCATCCGGGGAGCTCTTTGAGATTCCCGGTGATCAACGTATTGACCCCGGAAAAATTAACGCTTGAATAACGGCCGGCAAAGGATAAGGATTTATAATCCTTTTCCGCGGACCATATCCCGGCCACGCGCTCCGGTTGATAAGCAAAGAATTGAGCCAAGACGGAGGTTGTCTCTCCGGGAATCAGCGCGCCGGCCTCAAAGTTGTCCATAAAAAACATATAAGCGCGGGAAGATACCCAAACCCGTATTTGATCGAGATCATCAAAATTCGTGATTGTATTCTCAACCGTGATAAAATACGGAGAATCATCAAGGGCAATGATCGCATCAAGAGCCTCAGTGATTGTTTCCTCATCGGCTCCCTGATTCAAGATGGCCCCGGAATCCAAGCCCAAAAGCCCGGAGATATCGGTCCCAACGGCCGGATCAACCGGGGAGAATACGCTCAAAGTTGCGGACGCGCCGACAACGCTCCCGGTTGTAACCTCAAAGCGATTTTTGGCAACATTAAAGGAGACTTGAGCGTCCGCAAAATCCGGATCCGCTCCGCCCTGTAAAGCCGCCTCAATGATGGCCGCAACTCCGGCCAAGTCAACGGCAACGGTCAAATCCAAGCCGGTAAAATCCTCTCCCTTACATTCAAAGGATCCATCCGAGATCGCATTGAGGACCGCAAATGTTGACGCGAAATCCTGACCGAGTAACTCCGCGGCAATATCGGCATTGATCCAACGGCCCAAAACAAGGTTTTTCGGATACGGGATTTGCTGATATAATATATCGGCGGCCTCCCGGGGAGCGGTCCCCTCATCAAACAGGGCCGCGGCATCATCGGCATTTGCCACGGTTGCAATCCGATTGCCTCCGGTCCCGAGTTGATTATCCGTTGTAATAAAAAGCATGATCCCAAATTCCCGCCGCAATACTCCGCCGCCGGAGATCTGAGAAGTAACTCTCACTATTTTGTCAATTTTAGGCATCATTTACCTCCAAATTTTCATGGATATCCGTCTCCGCCGATAAATCAAAATCGATCTCAACGGATCCGAGTTTATTGATTTCAATCTCCCTCTTGCTTTCATATTTTAAGGTTATTTCAACGGCTCTCCTGATTTCAAATTTTGAATCGATCAAGGAATCAAGATTTACAATATCGCCGGCAATTTTCCAAGTCAAATTGTTTTCTCCAAGCCATATTTGGCCGGGAGTTGTAGCCGGAAAAGACAAAAGGCTCTCAATATAATCCGCCGCGCCGTCTCTGTAAAACTGGACGGAATATGTTATCTCTCTAACTCCGGAATGAAAAAGATCAAATTTTTCCGGATCCGTTTCATGGGGCCGCGCAACTTCTGAATCAACCCCTCGGCCCTTTGTGTTAATCTGTAAAGCTGTTGCATAAGAGCCGGCCGGGGCCGGATGAGGATCATTCCCGGGGATAACATTATTCGATGAGATCCCGGAGGCCGCGGCCACAAAAGCCCGGATCTTGATATCAATCTCATTTTGTAAAGGATCGCCGGCCATGATCAATCAATCTTTGTCGCATAAATTTCCAAATGTCCAAAAGTTGCCATATCATAAACAACTCGGACCGCCCAACTCTGATTTTGCCAAATGATGAGATCTGAGTCTGTTTGATCCGCCCCTATCCTGAGAGGCCGGATCTCATCATGATTTTCCGTTTCGTATAAAAGACAAATGGCATCCTTGAGCCGCTCCGCCTCCGGGAGATCCTCCCGGCTCCGGCCATCAAGCGGTTGAATAGATCCCTCAAGGCTTTGATCTGTTGACGCGCCCGGGATATATTCCCCTTGAGCGTTTCGAGATCCCGGAGCCTGTTTTCTTAAAACAAATGGCTCAATGTTTCGGGGATCTCTCAAAACTATTTTGGAGGCCAATTGTCCGGTTTTTAATGCCATCAATCCAAGACCTTGAATGTTATTGAGTTTTTATATAAACCTGTATCAATCAAAGGATTTGAGGAGCCTTTCGCCTTTATGGTTGCCGGAGCGTTTGCGGGGCTTCCCCATTTTATGATTGATTGTTGCATCGCGCCTTGATGATTGGCCCCCAAAAGATTCCCGGTGTTTACTGTAACAATCATCAATTTGGGATCCGTCAACCTCTTTAAAAGATTCATGAGGGCTTTTTGATTTTCTTTGTTTGCCGCTCTCAATGCCGGCCGCTCCGGGATGGTCCGCGTCCCAAATTCATTCCAAGCGGCAACGGCGGCAACAAAAACTCCGGAGGGATATTTCGCGGAGGCAAATATTCCAACATCAACGCCTTTTATTCCGCCTTTTCCGGCTTTTTTGAAAAACTCATTGAGCTTTTCGCCGCCCTCAAATTGCACGTTTCCCATATTTAAGCCACCCGGACCGAAAACCGGCGCGGAGAGCAATTTTTCCGGAGCTCAAGATACGTCCGCCCGTATGGAGTTGACGCATAAAAAGAATCCCCGGAGCCGGCCGCGGTCATTGAATTGAATGAGGTTGATATTGATTTTGCCGTCTCACTTACAACCTCCCGGGCCGCTCCTCCGCCGTCAACTGATCCGCCGGATCCGCCAACTCCGGAATCATTGTTTATTGTCAAAAGATGAGCGGCCAAATGAACGGTTGCCATCTCACAAAGGGCATGGATCAAGATCGCGTTATTTAAGATCCGGAGAATCTTCTCATCCGTCTCTCCGTCAAACTCCGGAAATTGATCCCGGAAAATTGGAAGCAACTCCGCCGCGATCATGATTAATCATCCTCTGAGTTTTCATGTTCTTTGATTATGGCCTCAAAATTTGCTCTCTCCTCTTTGGAGATAGGACCATAAACCTTTTCCTCAAGCTCCATGACAAACCATGAGCCGCCGCCTCTGTGCTCAATATGATGGATCTCAGGATCAAATTTAAAGCCCTCCGGCTCGGAATCGCCATCATCTCCGCCATCCTCCGGCTCGGGATCAGATTCAGGACCAGCCGCGGCCGGCTCATTTTCGGGCTCGGGATCCGGAGCGGAAATGGGATCCGGGGCCTTGCTCAAAATATCAATTTGCCTTTCTACAACCGCGGCTCCGGAGCGCGTTTTTTTGTAAAGATTAAAGGCTCCCTCATCAACGGAGGTTTCAACTCCGCGATGACAAATTTTTCCGCCGATTATAACGGGGCTCCCGTTGTTTTTGATTTTGATCATTTTTTTCCTCCTGAAAAAACCTCCCGGCCCCGGATTTCAGGACCGGGAGGTTTTTAAATAACGCCAAGAAAACCGCGTTTTAAATTTCGTCAATATAACGCATTGCCTCCGGCCGTTTGACATTGAGCCCGGAAATTTTATACTCCATCGGGGCATCAATGCCATAATGCCGCTCAAGCATCTTGACAATCCGCGGTTGGATCGGCATCGCCATTTCCATAACGCGGTCATTGTTAAAGCCGAACAAGGCGCGGTCCGTATCGCCGGCCCCGGCCCCGGCCAATTCCGAAACGGCCGCCAATTTCAAGGGATTTCCGCTCCGGCGCGTAAACATATTGTTTACGGAAACATATTCCCAAATTGTCTTTGCGGCATCATTGGAATATTTGGTATCCGCGATCAAAGCCTCCTGAGCAATCGGGAGATAAACGGTAAATCCATCCCGGATCACGCGGCCGGCAACTTCGGCGGTCTGAGTAACAACCGCGGCAACATTTTCCTGAATAAACGCGACACGCTCATCCGCGGTCATGTTGGCAATTGTTTTGAGCGCGGAATCCGCCGGGATATTGGCATCATTGATCAAGCCGGTAAATCCAAGCGAGCTATCCCCGGCCAATCCAACGATTTCAATATGATCAAGACAACCCTCCGTCCCGGCCTTGATGGTTTCAGTATCCAAAGCAATGCCAGCAAAAGCCGCGGCCCGGATATCCTCAAGCGTCCATGAGGGAATGATCCCGCCATATTCAAGGGAATACGGGACATTTTGCATTGAGGCCTCCGCGCGGTTTGCATCGGAGCCATCATTTGTGATGAATTTCCCGCGGCCATATTTGTTTATGACACGGTATGAATACGTCCGCGCGCCCTCCGGGATCGTTGTTATGATCGGGAAAAAATCATCAAGGCGGAAATCGGTATAAATGATCTCCTCAATCATGCTCTGTATGGCCTGCATATTGTTTGTAACAAATTGAATGGCCTGAGCATTTGCCTCATCATCATTCAGCGGTACGCGGACCGGATTCCGAGAATCCGGGAGCGCGTCAAAATTATGAGCGCGGCCCCGCGCTGTTAAGTGCTGAAAATGTTGCTCAAGGATTCCTTGATCTTCCATCGCCATCAAAAGACGATAATCTCTTGTTTCACGTCCGAAAATATCAGGCATCTTTTTTTTCTCCTGTTTTTATGTTTTTTATATTATCTCTGAGATCCCGGCTCTTATGCTAACGAGAGGATCCGATATGAGATGTAAATGTCAAGGGCCGCATCATCGGAGGCGTTGCCGGCATATTCACCATCCCCGGTATTGACAAGGGCCAGATTTTTGTTGACAACATCGGCCAACGCATCAATTGTATCCGCGGCCGGGATCGCCCGGGTAATGGTATCCGCCGCCTGATCGATAAAGCCGGTTGCCTCAATCGCTCCGGTAACGGCAACCGCGGAGCCATCATCATACTCAATCGCCATGTTATCGGCGGATTCCGTCAAAACCTCGGATCCGGCGGTCAATACCAAAACCGCGGAAACAAACTCAATCAGCTTGTCGGCTCCGGGAGCCGCAACCAATTCGGCCGGAGTTGCGCGGAGGGCTTTGATCTCTGCCGCCGTCAAACTCACTTTTGACGTTATAACGTCCAAATCATTGAGGGCATCAAAAGAATAAACCAAGCCCGGGACGCGGATCTCAACAATATCACCATCTCCGGCGGACGCGCCCGGAGGCAGATAAAAAGAAAACGCCTTTTTCCGGAGATCATTCGGAGTTGAGGCCGCGGGAGCGTATTTGATCCATTTTCCGGTTGTCTCATTAAAAATCGCCGCGTCACCGTTTGCCACGGCTTCGCCGGCAATCACAAAAGCGGAGCCAAGCGCGATCAGGGGCATAACATCTCCGGTATTAAAAACAACCTCTGTCAAATTGTTTCCTGCCGGAACGGAGATATCTGTCGGGACCGCGCTCTTGTTAAAACTGACAACGTGAGTCACAAGAGCGCGAGTTGCCGCGTCAACCGGCAATATAAAACCGGCTCCGCCATCATAAACGCCCATTCCCGGCTTGATTCCATCCACGGCCGCAACGCCGCGATCAAGATCAAAGGGAGCGGACGGCCGCGCAACGCTTCCAACCTGCCCGATCTGTTGATGATAAGAAAAAGTTTTCTGAATAGGATTAACCATTTTTTAAATCCTCCATTTTGATTTTTTGTTTTTGTTTTTATCTTTCTTTTTGGTTTAGAAAAATCCGGATTATTTTCTTGAGCGTTTCCGGATATCAAGAGCGGTTGCCGGCCGGGAGATTTTCGCGTCTCCGATTTTGGCAATGGCTCCATCCTGAGAGAATCTTCGCGCCGCGTCCCGATCATTGGAGATCGAATCCAACAGGCCCCGGAGATAATCCTCGGAATGAGATTCCATTTCATCTTTTTTCATTCCCACGGCCTCAAGAGCCGCAAAAATGATATCTTTGTTTTTGGAATCTTTGATTTTAAATTCTTTCGGGAGGAAAGGCTCCGCGGTTTTAATCAGGGCCGCGCGATCCTCCGCCGCGTCATTGATTGCCGCGTCCATTTCCTCCTGAGTCATGGCCGGAGCTTCTTCTTCCTCTGCATCCGGAGATGGCTCAGGCTCAGGCTCCGGCTCATTCCCGGATCCGGTCAAGGCGGAGGCCATTTCAACGGCCAACATCTTCTTAAACTCATCGCCATTGACAATTTCCTCAAGGGCCGGTTTCAGTTCGGCCACGAGATCCGGGACAAGAGCGGAGATGTCCATGTCCCCGGCTTTCAGGAGAGCCACAAAAGCCTTGATATCTCCATCGGCATCATCCGGTTTCCCGGACATAAAACCTTTGATCTTGTCCGCCGATATCCCTGCATCTTGTAAAATTTTGATCATTTGTTTTTTGTTCACTTTAAAACCTCCATTTTGGTTTTCGTTTTTGTCAAGGATTTTAACTGTATCGCCGCAACGTCCATCCGGCACAATTGCCAAATGATTGTTGATCATGGGGCCATCCATCCGATAAAGATATTTTTCTCCCTCAAATTCTCCCTCATCGGACACGACCATGACCTCATATCCAAGCGATAACTCATTTATTTCCTTTTCGATTATTTTCTTGACTATGCTCTCATCGGTGATTTGGATCGGGGCTCCGAGCAAAAAATCATCAAGAGGCCCGACATTTTCCCCAACGGTCCCAACGGCCAAGCGGTTATAATTCTTTGAATCAACATCCTCTTCCGGATGGAGAAAAACAATCGGCTTGAGTTTCAAGCTCTCAATCGTTTCCGGATGAAAAACCGTCTCAGGCGGACGGAAAACCGGGATCTTATCATCCGAATCAATCCCGAATTGCCGCGCCAAATAGTATTGGATCCCAACTCTTGTAACGGCCGCGATTGCCTTTAAATATCCCTCCGGAGTTAGCTCCCGAGTTGAGCCGGAGGCCGCGGCCGGGATCGCCACGGCATCCGATATATCAACTCTTGCATCCTGAAAGTCTCTTAAAATAAAACGCTTTTTCATTTGGGATCGGCTCCCTCTTTTATTCCCTCAAATTTATCCTTGATATTTTTCGCAAAGAATCCGCCGGCGGATTCCGAAAACATGAGGCCGCAAACAAGATCAGGAGTCACATTATCATAAAAATATGAGGCCCCGGATCTAAAAGTTACTTTGAGGCCCCGGATCGCCGGATCATATCCAATCGCCTTGAGGTTTGAGCTTTTGATTTCATATTCAATCATTATGCCGCCTCATTTATTTCCTCTTGAGTTTCCGGGATAAATGGGACCGCAAC
>Ga0180433_10012169_pt1 | contig 10094 bp, 8 predicted proteins | sample SS_ome_8_FD_132980 | JGI IMG/M metagenome (GOLD analysis project Ga0180433, IMG submission 132980) | Hypersaline lake sediment archaeal communities from the Salton Sea, California, USA - SS_1_D_1 metaG | ecosystem: Environmental > Aquatic > Non-marine Saline and Alkaline > Hypersaline > Sediment...
ATTATGACCGGCATCAAGGCAGTTGACAGCATGATTCCCATCGGCCGTGGTCAGCGGGAGCTGATCATCGGTGACCGGTTTACCGGTAAATCGGCCATTGCCATAGACGCCATAATCGCCCAGAAGGACGAGGACGTCATCTGCGTTTATGTGGCAGTCGGGCAAAAGACATCCAAGGTTGCGCAGGTTGTTGCTACCTTGGATAAATACGAAGCAATGGAACACACCATTGTCGTGGCTGCTGATGCCTCTGACCCTGCTCCCTTGCAGTATATTGCTCCTTATGCCGGCTGTGCTATGGGTGAGGAATTCATGGAAGGGGGAAAGGATGTGCTGATCGTCTATGACGATCTTTACAAACATGCATGGGCCTATCGCCAGCTTTCCTTATTGCTTCGCAGGCCGCCGGGCAGGGAGGCGTATCCTGGGGATGTCTTTTACTTACACAGCAGGCTTTTGGAAAGATCGGCAAAGCTCTCTTCGGAGCTTGGCGGCGGGTCGCTTACGGCCCTGCCGATCATCGAGACCCAGGCAGGCGACATGTCTGCATATATCCCCACCAATGTCATCTCGATTACCGATGGGCAGATCTATCTCGAGCCCGACCTTTTCAACGCCGGTATTCGACCAGCGGCAAATGTCGGTTTATCCGTATCCCGAGTGGGAGGCTCTGCTCAGCGAAAAGCCATGAGGCAGGTAGCGGGAACGCTCCGTTTAGAGCTTGCGCAGTTTCGCGAACTCCAGGCCTTCGCCCAATTCGGCGCCGCAGATCTGGATAAGGCCACCAGGGACCAGCTGAATAGGGGGCGCCGTATCACCGAGATATTGAAGCAACCGCAGTACACACCTATGTCCTTAGGAGAGCAAGTGACCATTCTCTATGCGGTAACCAAGGGCTATCTTGACGAGGTACCTACGGAAAAGGTGCTCGCTTATGAGGAAAATTTTCACCGCTTTATGAAAACCAGTTACCCTGACATCGAACAAAGAATAAACGAGGATAAGGAGATAAAGCCTGACACTGAGGACGCGCTCCGGAAGGCCATCTCACAATTCAATGAGGGCAGTACCTTTTAGAGGGTTTCATGATTAGCACGAGAATTCTTCGTCGCCGCATACACAGCGTTGAAAACACAGCCAAGATCTGTAAGGCAATGGAGATGATTGCCACCGCCAAGATGAAGCGGGCTCAAGATCAAGCACAAGCAGGGCGCCCTTATGCGGAGAAGATCGGACAGGTGATTGCGGATCTCGCTGTCCATCCTCAGGTCGGGGGCCAGACCCATCCACTGCTCGAAAGGCGAGAGGTTAAAAAGATCGCAGTTATCCACATTACCACCGACCGAGGGCTCTGTGGCGGGCTCAGCGCAAACCTCAACAGGTCTATCAGCACGTTCATTTCAGAGCAGATCCTACCGGTCACCCTTATTACCGTGGGCCGTAAAGGACGAATATTCATGCTTCGTACCGGCCGCACCATACGTGCGGAGTTTACCGGGATAAAGGATAAGGTGAGCCTCCTGGATACGCTGCCTATCTCTCGGGTTATTATCGAGGACTATACCAACGAGGAATACGATTTGGTGTATCTCACGTATCCCCGATTTATCTCTACTATGGTGCAGCGTCCTTCAATGGAAGTCTTACTTCCTATCGATCCGGTCGACCTGCCTCCAGCTCAGAGAGGAGAATACATTTATGAGCCTGAGCCCAATGTGGTGCTCAATGAACTGCTGCCCCGGTTTGTGGAGATGGAAGTGTATCATGCCATACTGGAGCTTATAGCAAGCGAACAATCAGCACGGATGGTGGCCATGCGCAGTGCCAGCGATAATGCTCGGGATGTGATCGAGGATCTGACGCTGACGCTCAATAAAGCTCGACAGGAGACAATCACGAATGAGATCTGCGATATTTGCGGAGGAGCTGAGGCTTTGGCCAGATAAGGAGGTAATACGTGGCAAAAGGTAAAGTAGTGCAGGTTATTGGTACCGTGATCGATATGGAATTCCCGCCTGGTGAGCTACCGGCCATAAACAACGGAATTGTGATCTCTCAGGATGGCACTGAGATCATAGTCGAAGCCCAGCAACATATTGGAAACAACTGGGTAAAGGGAATTGCCCTCACCGCCACTGAGGGACTCCAGAGGGGTGCGGAGGCTGTAGATATGGAAACCCCTATTACGGTACCTGTAGGGAAGGAGACTCTAGGCAGACTTTTCAACGTGTTTGGACAGCCCCTCGATCGTATTGGGGAGGTAAAGACGGAACTGCACTACCCCATACATCGTACACCTCCCCCACTCGATGAACAGGAAACAACCCCACAGATTTTGGAAACGGGCCTCAAGATAATGGACCTGGTGACACCCTTTACGAGAGGCGGAAAAATAGGCGCATACGGAGGGGCCGGTGTTGGCAAGACCGTCGTTATTACCGAGCTCATTCGCAATATAGCCACTGAGCATGGCGGTTACTCCGTGTTCACGGGCGTTGGCGAACGGTCTCGTGAAGGCAACGACCTGTGGTTGGAGATGCAGCAATCCGGCGTCTTGGAGCGAACGGTCCTTGTTTTTGGGCAAATGAATGAGAGCCCAGGTGTCCGCTCCCGGGTCGCCTTGACTGGCGTGACCATGGCGGAGTATTTCCGAGATGTGGAAGGTCAGGACGTTCTCCTGTTCGTAGACAATATTTATCGGTATGTGCTCGCGAACATGGAACTCTCGGCCCTCCTGGGCCGAATGCCCTCTGCTGTGGGCTATCAGCCAACGCTCGGTACCGATGTCGGGCAACTTGAAGAGAGGATTACCACGACCAAAAAGGGGTCAATAACCTCATTCCAGGCCATCTACGTTCCGGCAGACGATTATACGGACCCCGGCATAGTTGCTACCTATGGCCACCTGGATGCCGTCGTCGCCCTGGAGCGTTCCATTGCCGAGTTGGGTATCTACCCCGCTGTTGACCCCCTGACTTCAACATCAAGAATACTCGACCCTGCTATTGTCGGTGAAGAGCACTATGAAGTGGCACGAGGGGTGCAGAAGACGTTGCAGAGGTACCGGGAATTGCAGGATATTATCGCCATTTTGGGCATGGAAGAACTCAGTGATGAGGATAAGCTAACGGTGAATAGGGCTCGACGTATTCAGAGGTTCTGCTCTCAGCCATTCCATGTAGCCGAGCAATTCACTGGTGTCCCCGGTAGATATGTTCCCGTGAAAGAGACCGTGCGCGGCTTTAAGGAAATCTTGGAAGGAAAACATGATGAGCTTCCCGAATCGGCCTTTTACATGGTTGGCACCATTGACGAGGCAGTGGAAAAGGCTAAAGAGATGGGTGAATTGTAGTGGCCACATTTAAACTCGAGCTAGTTACTGCAGAGAGGCTTGTTTACTCTGATGATGTCAGCATGGTGATTGCATGGGGTACGGAGGGACAGTTGAGCATACTCCCCCATCACGCTCCATTGATTACCATGCTTCAGCCCGGAGAACTCATTATTAGAAAGGATGACGAAAAGTCCTATTTAGCGGTGAGCGGCGGCTTTCTTGAAGCAAGACCCGACAAAGTAGTTATCCTGGCCGATGCCTGTGAGCGCGCCGATGAAATCGACATAGCTCGTGCCGAGGAAGCCAGACGCAGGGCAGGAGAAATAATGGAGGCTCAATCGGCCGAAATTGACACGGCTGCAGCTGAAGCTGCTCTTCGCCGGTCGTTGGTCAGGTTGCGAGTCGCTGAAAGATCACGCCGTAGACGTGCACAGAAGCATAAAGGTGAGCGGGACGCAGGCTACCGCTGAGCGCTTTCTTAAACCTGATTACACCGTGCCTGAGTTGATTGTCACTCTCGCGAGCTTTCACTCCGAGCAGCGTGTGTACTGCTTTCAAAGGGAGGAATAGTATGAGGGCCTTTGCAGATAAGTTGGTGGAGATTACCGAACGCCATGCCCAAGAGATTGCTGAACAGTGGTGCAAAGCTGTAAGGACAAGCAACAGGACACCCTCATATCATCTCGTACCGGAAGATACGTGTCTCCAGCAGGCAGTCAATTTCTATAAGAACCTGGGCACGGTGTATTTCAGCAAAAAGCCGGGTCGTGATTTGTTTGAGTTTTTCACCCAGTATGCGGAAGACCGATACAACGAAGGTATCCCCTGCCCCGAGGCTATTTACGCTCTTTTCATGATGAGACGCCATATCTGGTTGTACGCCGACTCCCAGGCGACCTTTGTTACACCTATGGATCATCTGCAGGCAATAGAGGCCATCAATAAGACAATACGCCTGTTCGACCTGGGCACCCTATTTGTTGCCCAAAAATACGATGCCTTGAGAGCACGGGATGGATTAATATATTGACTACGCTCGGGATTTGATACTATTAAAAAAGTGCCTGATCAAAAGTAGATATTTCGGGTCATCATTAGTTTTGACATTGGGGCCTAACCGGGTTCTCTGGGATTGATGAGAATAGTCTCCCGAGAACCCTAGTCCTCTTATTAAGAGGCGCTCATGAAAATACTCGTAGTTGATGACGAAGACATCGTCCTCGAGAGCTGCCAGGCGGTATTCGAACTCCATGGCTTTGAGGGACAATTTGTCCCCGGTGCAGACAAGGCCCTGGAGGCAATGAAAAATAACGGATTCGATCTTTTGCTTATAGATGTGAAGATGCCCAAAAAAGACGGCATGTATCTCATGCGAAAGATCAAGGAGCAATGGCCAGATATACCAATAATAGTGATGAGCGGTTACTACACAACAAAGACCATTCAAGAAGCTATGAGCATGGGAGCTGCAACCTTTATTGCCAAGCCGTTTGAACCGGATGAACTTATGGAAACGATCCGAAAGGTTATTGCAAAGGAGGAACGCCATGGAAAAAAAGAAGGCCCTCGTAATTGATGACGAGCAGATAGTATTGGAAAGTGTCAGTGCATTGCTGACGGATGAGGGTTTTGAGGTCGATGTGTCTCTGGATGGCAGGCAAGGCCTGGACTGGGCCATCGAAAGAAACTATGACGTTGTCTTGACCGATATTCGTATGCCTGATATTGGGGGCATGAAGGTCCTGAGGGACGTCAAGAGAATCAACCCAACGCTTCCGGTGATCATGATCACCGGTTACGCTTCGGTCGAGTCGGCAGTACAGGCTATGAAACTGGGGGCGGCAGAATACATAGAAAAACCCTTTGAACCCGAACAGCTGCTCGATGCGGTTTCCCGGGCTCTCGGTATTTCCAAGGAGGCAGAAGAGCAGGGGCTAATCCACCGTGAAGAGGTAGCAAAGGTTCTGGACCGAGCCGAATCGGATGATGACTTCTTCATGAAGCTTCTCGAACACTCAGTAGACGCCCTGGATGAATACGATTTGACCAAGGCAGAGAAACTTGCCATCGTAACCGGTGACGTATTGTGGATCGAAGAGCAGCTCGGCCGTCTAACTAGAGCGCAGCGACGAATGCTCATCTTCTTGAAGATCCAGAGCAAGTCCTAGGAAGAAAAGGTACGGATTATCTGCTCGAATAGTGAGCTACTGCTGTGGCTCACTTCATCCTCTAAGCACTTTGGCCGCGTAACATCAGGGATTGAGTCTTAGGTATTGCTCGCGGCTTATTTTTAGGCACTTTGGCCGTTTTATCAGCCTAAGGCTGATTCAGTTCACTTCGGACACGTGAATATGTTTTACTCCACAAGGTCAAAGCTTATTGCAAGCTTTCTCGGAGTCACCCTTCTGGTAGGAGCTGCATCTCTTTTCGTCGGAGGCCAACTCCTCTATAAGGCTGTGCTCAGCGAGGCGACAAACCGGGTCAGATTAGACCTGAATGCCGCCCGCGAGATATACCTAACCCGCATAGAGAGTATCAAAACCTCCCTCAATATCACAACACTGGGACGTGGGTTCCGTTCAGAGCTCGAACAAGGCGATGCCCAGGAGCTCTTCAATAGGATCAGGATTCTCGCCCTCAACGCCGATTTGGATTTCGCGGGAATTGTCACGGGCGAGGGCAAAACACTGTGTCGATTTGGGCCCAATCCCGTCCCTAGTAATAACTCCCAGCTTGTAAATCCTATCGGGAGCTTGGCGCTCGAAGGGCCTGGTTCGGTTGCAGGTACTGTTATTCTGAGCAGAGAGGTGCTCCGTGTCGAGGATCCTGAACTTGCAGATCGAGCCAGCATCCAATTGGTCCCTACACCAAGGGCGGCCCCGAGGGACCAAAAGGTGGAGACTTCTGGAATGGCCCTCGCTGCTGCGATCCCGGTATTTGAAGAAGGTAAGCTGATCGGCGCTGTCTATGGCGGTGTTCTGCTGAACCGGAGCACGAATATCGTTGACACGGTTCGGGACACCGTATTTCAGCAGGAGATTTACAAGGGCCGAAGCATCGGGACAGCAACCATCTTTCAGGAAGACCTGCGCATTTCCACAAACGTGCTCACCCCTGAGGGAAAGCGGGCCATTGGGACACGGGTTTCACAGGAGGTAAAAGAGCACGTACTCGATAGAGGTGAACGGTGGACCGACCGTGCCTTTGTGGTGAGCGACTGGTACATCACAGCCTATGAGCCGATCGAGGACATCTTCGGCCAGCGTGTTGGCATGCTTTACGTCGGGGTGTTGGAAGCCAAGTATGCCGACATGCGCAGGAATGCTTTTTCGGTTCTGGTACTGATCATCGTGGCGAGTATGGCCCTGGCAATCCTGCTGGGATACTTTCTGGAAAAGAAGATCATGGGGCCGGTACACCAACTCATAGTAGCCAGCCAGGAAGTCTCTAAGGGCAATCTATCGCCGAAGATCGGCCCTGTTTCAAAAGACGAGCTCGGCGTTTTGCAGCAGACATTCACCGATATGATCACATCGATCAAAGAGCGCGATGAACTCAGAAACGCTGCAGCGGAAGACCGGCTGCTTCAATCGGAAAAGCAGGCCAGCATGGGACGGCTGGCTGCGGGTGTTGCTCATGAGATTAATAATCCACTCACCGGTGTATTGACCTTTACGCGGATCCTACTCCGCAACAAAGACATAGGCGAAAAAAATCTCTCTTATCTTCAGAAAATAGCTGAGTCTACCGTACGGGTTAAGAACATTGTTAAGGGATTGCTGGATTTCTCCAGGCAGACCGCCCTTGATCGAGAGCTAACAGACATAAATCGGCTCATCAGCAGCGTAATCTCAGCAATGGAAAACCAGGCACTCGTAAAAGGCGTGAGCATAGAATTCAATGCAGGGGAAAATCTGCCCATGCTGACCATGGACCGGAACCAGTTCCAAAGTGTGGTGATAAATCTAATTATAAACGCCTTTGATGCAATGGAACAGGGCGGCACTATAGCTATCTCTACCGGCATCAGCCTATCTGCAAGCGATACAGGCAAAAGAGGTGTTGAGATTACTGTCATTGATAATGGGTGTGGGATACCGCCGGATGATCTCGATAAGCTGTTCGAGCCTTTCTTCACCACCAAAGAGGTGGGCAAAGGTACGGGGCTTGGTCTGGCTGTTTCGTACGGGATCGTGCAGAGACACGGCGGCACCATCCGGGTTCAGAGCGAGGTAGGACATGGAAGCACCTTTACGATTTGGATACCGGTGGACGGGCAGAGTAACTCTGCATCAGTTGCTTGACTAAGCGCTGACCCCATAAAGAGGCTTTTGACGAATGGTCAAGAAAAGGAGCAAACTGAATGGCGCGAAAGATGCTGGTGATAGACGACGATCCCACAGTTTTGGCATCGTGCCTGAGAATATTCGAGCCAGAGGGCTTTGATGTTGTTACAACCACCAGCCCCGAAGAGGGACTGAGTCTTGTGCTCGATACCTACTTCGATGTGATTCTGTGCGACTGGATGATGCCCGGACTTAATGGAATGGAGGTGATAGCAAGGCTCGAGGAGGTCTCGCCGGGTTCCGCCGTGGTTATGATCAGCGGGTATCCGAGCATTGAAAGGGCGACCGAGGCCATGAAGCGAGGGGCAATGGACTATGTCCCAAAACCGTTCACACCTGATGAGATAATCAAGACGGTCAATGAGGCGATAGGGCGGAAAGAGGCTGAAGAGGCCACGGTAATCGAGAGATTCGGAGCGCTGACAAAAACCGGGCGGATATCTCTTCCAAGCATCGATGAAAAAATGCTCCAGGCCCTTTCAGCGGCAATAGACGAGCGCAGACGGACGGAGGCGAAACCCTTGCTGGAGGCCCTTTCAGGGCCTGAACGACTAAGGGAAATGACCGTCGCCGTACTCGATAAATACGGCAGAGATAGCAATAACCTTATTGCCATGTTACAGGCCGTTCATTCATATGCCGGATACCTCTCATATGAGGCTATCGGCATGATTGCCGGGGAATTGGGCATAAGTGAGCATGATATCTTTGGAACAGCATCATTCTATGCCCAGTTCAAGTTTGAAAAGCCGGGGAAGCATCTGGTAAGGGCATGTACCGGGACAGCATGCTTTGTGAGCGGCGGTAGTGTGATTTTGGAGGCAATAAAATCGAAATTGAAAATTGCTCCGGGGCAGACGACCGAAGATGGGATGTTCAGTCTTGAGAGAGTAGCGTGTCTGGGATGCTGTGCCTTGGCCCCTGTCGTGACCATTGATGATCAGGTCTATGGGCAAATGAGCCCCGCAAAGCTGTCAAGGATCATAGACAAGCTATATAGAAGCGAATCAAGGGGGTAGGCGTGCAATGGAAGAGCTGGTTGAAAAGAAGAATTCTGGCATGGAAGAAATGACGATCAATGGCAAAGCCGCATTCTTTTCACCCGGTGAAACAATACTGGAGGTTGCCAGGAGGTCGGGTATTTATATCCCCACCCTGTGCGCAAGGGCGGATTTGCCCTCCACAGGGTCATGCCGTCTCTGTATCGTAAAGGTTGAGGGCGTCCGAGGGTATGTTACGTCCTGCACAACACCTGCTGTACCCCATATGGTTGTTACCACCACTTCACCCGAGATCGAAGGATTGAGAAAAGGGGTATTGGAACTGATCCTGTCTGAACATCCTTCTGCCTGTCTGGTATGCCCTCTTAGAGAAACGTGCGAGCAGTTCAATGCCCCGTCTTCAAAGACCGGGAGGGTTACCGGCTGCAACATGTGTCCCAATCGGAATACGTGCGAATTAAGGCAATTGGTTGAATACCTAAGCTTAAGAGAGATCAGATATCCATTCTTATATAAGGATTTTCCACTCGAGAGAGACGATCCATTCATGGACAGGGACTATAATCTGTGCATCCTGTGCGGCAGGTGTATTAGGATCTGCGAGGAGCATCTCGGCCTGAGCGCCATCTCATTCATCCGCAGGGGTCATGATACAAAGGTGGGGACCTCCTTTGAAAAACTTCATGTGGACGGCACCTGCGTTTTCTGTATGCACTGTGTTGACGTCTGTCCAACGGCCGCCCTATCGGTGAGGGGATCCAAGTGGTATGGGTATCCTGACAGTGAAACACCCACAACCTGCATCCTTTGTGAGCGCGGTTGTGAGCTTGTTATCGATACCAAGTGGAACAAGGTCATGGGCGCACACCCTGTCAGGGATATGAGTATCGGCAAACGAGAATACTGTGTCAAAGGCAGGTGTTGTCTGCCCGCACTCTTTAACAGCGCTGATCGATTGAGGTATCCCGCTATTCGTTCTGAGAGCGGGGATATCATCTATACCGAGTGGAACCGCGCCATAGAGCATGTATCGAGCATAGTATCTCGCTACGAACCCCGGGAAATAGCGGTACTTTGCTCAAGCCACCTCACCGATGAATCCCTTTATGCCTTGCACGAGTTTGCGCGGGTCTACGCAGGGTCAAACATATTCTATTTCAAAGATGCCGAAATCGCCTTTCCCAGTATAGAAAAATCAGATGATATCCTTAAGGATATCAAGCTGCTTTACGTGGCGGAGGCAAACAGCCTAACAGCTGAAACCCAGGGGCAATTTGCCAGTCTTGAAAGTATCATCATTCAAGACAATTATTCCACACCCATGAGTAGTTCACCCAAGGTATGTGCCATTCTTCCTGCCACGGTTTTCACCGAGATGAACGGGACAAAAACGTGTGCGGACAACCGCAGAAA
>Ga0180433_10012170_pt1 | contig 10093 bp, 3 predicted proteins | sample SS_ome_8_FD_132980 | JGI IMG/M metagenome (GOLD analysis project Ga0180433, IMG submission 132980) | Hypersaline lake sediment archaeal communities from the Salton Sea, California, USA - SS_1_D_1 metaG | ecosystem: Environmental > Aquatic > Non-marine Saline and Alkaline > Hypersaline > Sediment...
AGACACCGCGCCCCGACGATGCCGCCGATGCACTGGCCGTCGCCATCTGCCACCTGCACTCGGCGCGCCTGACCGCGCTTTCCAACGCCTCCAACACCCCGCTCTCTGGAGAGGACTGAAGGGGAGAAAAGAAGCGAAATGATCGCCAGGCTCAGCGGAACCGTGTGGAGCACCGGGGAGAATCACCTGGTGGTCCGCGTTGGAGGGATCGGCTTCCACGTGCACGTCCCCACGGGCGTTCTGAGCCTCGACGTAGAGCAGCCTATCGAGTTGTTCACCTACCTCCACGTTCGGGAGACCGAACTGGCGCTTTACGGATTTCTCGTTCAAGAAGAAAGAGAACTGTTCGAGCTTTTGCTGGGCATCTCTGGCATCGGGCCAAAGGCCGCGCTGGCGCTGGTGGGCGCTGTCTCTTCAGACGCGCTGCGCCAGGCCGTGCTACAGAATGAGCCGGGATTGTTAACCCGCGTGCCAGGCATTGGCTCGAAAACGGCCCAGAAAATCATATTTCATCTCAAAGACAAAATCATACCCACCGGGGTAGAGGCCGCGCCGCTGTTGAGCGAAACGGACGCCGAGGTCATCGCCGCGCTGACCAGTCTGGGCTTTAGCCTGGTGGAGGCGCAAACGGCACTTCAGAATTTGCCGCGAGGCGAGGAGCTACCTGTCGAGGAACAGGTGCGCCTAGCACTGGCTTACTTTGCAGCACCTTGATCTCGTATTCGCACGGGTTGGAGGGACGCCGATGGTACAAGAGAAGCAGTCAGAGACCCGCCCCAACTGGCTCCAGCGATTACGTCGTCTCCTGGTCCTCAATATCCGCAGCAAGATCGTCCTGCCCTATCTCATTCTCACCCTGGCTGTGGCCGTCGTCGGCATCTACGTGGTCATGAGCCTGGTCACCAGTTCCGTCAGCGAGCGGTTGACCAATCAGCTCCTCGAAGCCGGGCGCGTGGTCTCGGACAAGCTGGCCCTCCGGGAACTGGAACACATCGAGTCGGCCCGCGCCATCGCCTTTACCGTCGGGCTGGCCGAGGCGCTGCAAGCAGGCGACCGGGAACGCGTGGCTGCGCTGGCCCAACCGATGGCCGTCGTCCGCGATGTGGAGTGCCTCATCATCGTCGACGCCCAGGGCCAAGAGACCCTGCACATGCTACAACGGGACGATGGGTCCTCCCAGCTCCTGGGGGATGAGGCCACCGAGCAATTCGACACAGCAGGGCTGTGGATGGTGCAGACGTTGCTCGAAACGAACGACCCCAACGCCCTGCCCGAACGCAGTCTGTTGTTCCATCCGCTCGATGAACGTTACTACTACTTGACCGCCATCCCCGTCGGGCTGGACGGAACCGTCGGCGGCGTGGTCATCGTCGGCACCTCTCTCGACACGTTGCTGCCGTACTTCCAACAGACCTCTCTCGCCAACGTGATCGTCTACCTCGATGGCGGCCACGCCGTCGCCACCACCATCGCCCTGGGCGACCAGCCCGGCAGCGAGGGGATATCGCTGGAAGAGCTTTCGATCACGCCCGCCTTGTACGAGAACATCTTGAACAGCGACGACTTTACCATCCTGGAGAATATCTGGATTCGCGAACGCCCCTATCGCTTTGCCCACGCCGCTCTGCGCGTCGCCAACGACAGTCTGGGCACCTACGCCGTCGTCCTGCCCTCCAACTTTATCGTCGAAAAGGCCGTCACCAGCCGCAACACCTATGCCCTGATCTTTTTCGCCGCCACCGCCGGCGTCATCGCGATTGGGTACCTGATCTCTCAGCGCATCACCAATCCCCTCCGCAGCCTGGTGCGCACCTCACAGGCCGTGGCCGAAGGCAACCTCGACCAGCGCACCGGCATCGCCAGTTCCGACGAGATCGGGTTCCTGGCCACCACCTTCGACCAGATGACAGGCCGGTTGGCCGAACGCACCTACGCGCTGGAGGAAACCCTCCGCGCGTTGGAGGAAACCCTCAGTCGCATGCGGGCGATCCTCTCCAGCATCGGCGATGGCGTGATGCTGGAGAACCTGGAGGGCAACTTTATCCCTCTGAATGCGACGGCCGAGATCATGCTGAAAGAGATCACCGACAAATTCCTCTTCGGTCCCTTGCGCGAACTCTCTTCCAGAGACTCGAAACAGATGTGGGACCCACGTCCCGACCGCTGGTTATTGGAGCGTCGCCGTTTCGAGGTCGGCGACCGCGTGATCAGCTTCCGCTCCGCTGCCGCACGGACGGACGACGGCAAGCCGATGGGCACCGTCATCGTGCTGCGCGACGTCACCGCCGAGGTCGAGGCGGAACGATTCAAGGACTCGTTCATCACCCACGTCTCCCACGAGCTGCGCACTCCCTTGACGGCCATCAAGGGCTACAGCGACCTCCTGCTCGGCGGCGCCAGCGAGGCGCTGAGCGAGGACCAGGTTTCCTTTTTGAAGACGATCGATCGGCAGACTGACAGCCTGATGCGGATGATCAACGCCCTGCTCGACTTTTCGGAAATGGAGGCCTGGGGTCGCCTGGGCTTGCGTCAGCATCCCATCCGCCTACACTCGCTCATCGAAAAGATCGCCCAGGAACAACGTCCCCAGGTAGAGGGAAAAGGGTTGACGTTCCAGGTAGAAGCGCCCACCGACCTGGCGCTGGTAAACGTGGATACCAAACGACTCCATTGGGCGATCACCAACCTGGTGCGCAATGCCTGGCAGCACACCCCACCCGGCGGCAGCGTGACGCTGCGACTTTTGGAGCGCGACGCTCAAGTGAGCGTTGACGTCATAGACACCGGGCAGGGAATTGCGCCTGAGGTTCAGAAGCAACTCTTTGACCGCATCTATCGCACCACAAGTGAGACCGGAGGCGAGACCCGGGGGTTGGGACTGGGATTGTACGTGACCCGGGCCATCGTCGAGGCCCACGGAGGCAAGATCCAGGTCGTCAGCAAGGAGGGAGTTGGAAGCAAGTTCAGTGTGATGCTTCCAGCGTGGCACGATGCAGCTTGATTGAGATAGCGTGACATCCCGGCACAAAGGGAGAGCGACGTTGACCACGACGAATTCTCAACACGAACGTGTTGAGGGCAGAGAACGAAAACAGCGCGACTGGCTGATATTCCTCCTCCTGCTGCTCTTGGGGTTTGTCTGTCTCTTGTGCACCGCACAGGTCGCAACCCGGCAACTCGCCCAGTGGCAAGTCCCGGCTGACATGTTCTCCGAACTGAACCCCGAAAAGGAACTCGGCACCGGAGTGACGCCCGTCGAGCCGCTCCGCCCGGAGGTGATGACGCTGCCCTGGGACCCAGACACCATCCTGACGCCTGTGGGGACGCCCTCGCCTGTCCCGACCGGGGCCCTCGTTCCCTTTCCGACCGCGACTGCTACCGCGCCCCAGGCAATCGCCGAGGTCCCGTCGCCGCCTCCCAGCACGCCCACTCGTCCGTCGCCGCCCACGCCGACTCGCATCGCGACCCCCGTGCCCACGCCCACCGACACACCTGTGCCCACGCCGACCGCGACACCGACCGCGACCGAGGCGCCCACCCTCACACCCACACCGACCGCGACGGCCACCGCGACCGACACGCCGATCCCGCCCCGGCCCACCAATACCCCTGTGCCGCCCGCCACCGCGACCGACACACCCGTGCCTGCTACCGCGACCGACACGCCTATGCCCACAGACACGCCCACCGCTACCGCGACCGACACGCCCACGCCGACGCCACTGCCGCCATCGGTGCTCAGCATCACGCCGGACTGGGGGTACAACGACACTCCTGTGGACGTGGTCATCACGGGGGACAACTTTTTTGGCCTGCCTACGGCGCGGCTCGGGAGCAATGTACCCATCGGGAACATCACCCTCGTCACCGCCGACACCCTCAATGGGACGGTGCCGGCAGACATTCCCGCGGGAACCTACGCCCTCACCGTCATCAACCCCGATGGCCAGTTCGACACTCTCTCACCAGCCTACACTGCGCTCACCCGGCCCAATCCAGATACGACGCTGGAGACGGGCTATTTGACCACTCATGGCTCTGCTGCGCCTGGGGACGAAGGCGACGACGACCACGTGCAGGTGATCTTTTTCGAGGTGCCGGATGGCACACCCGGCGACCTCTATGTCCGCATCTTTGACGCCGATACCGGTGGTGGGGGAATCACAGAGACAGTAGATGCTCCGAGAACGATCCCTTATGACACGACGATTGCGTACACATTGTTTGGCGGCGGCGGCGCATATACTGACCCTGGTGCGCGCTCATCCCATCCAGGTCCAGCGGGTATCAATGTCGGCACACTACTTGCACAGACAACGATCGGAGCCGATCCAGCCTACCACGGCGTATGGCAAACAGTCTTTGGTCCTTTCTCGGCCAACCAGGGGGAGTTGGTCGGCAGCAGCCGGATGTTCAAATTGGCAGTGGAGGGAGTAGGCGGCGACGAAGGGAATCGCTATAACGTCGCTCTAAGCACCGTGAACGACGATAATGCAGCCCCAGGGGGCAGTCGGATATTCGCTTACTCCTGGACGTTTCAGGTTACCGCTGCCGAGCGTCCTTCCCTGTACTCCTACGTGCCAACGGGGACCGTGAACTTTGAACAGTACAATTGGGATGCAGACCATGATACCGGCACAATGACCCTGCACACGCCGATGCGGGATATTCTGGTTCCAGACAGTGGCATCTCTGGAAACAATTCTGTGGCAAGTTCACCTCATCAAGTACAGGATGGAGAAGCCGAAGCCACGTGGACCATAATGATGGATTTTGCCTTTACTGAGCCGGGGAACGATCTCACATTCTGGACAGTCGGCGACGGGATCGATCTGGCGATCTTTACCCATCCCACAACAGCCCCGCCGCCATAGAACGTAGAGGAGAACTTTCCAGATCCCCACAAGTGAGAAATGGTTACCAGTCTTACAAAAAGAGCCAGGACTCGAGTCCTGGCTCTTGTGCTTCTACCACTCTCACATCACATCTTAAAAGTTTCGCATTACAAGAGGCAAGTAGATATACTCTCTGGGGGGGTATGGATACACCGGCTCAGTTTCTTGTTCATTCTGGGCATCGCTCTCTACCGCAGCAATGTTTCCGCCGACGGACGAAACGCCCTCATTCACCGTCACCTGGAAGATCAGAATCAAGCTACCGCCAGGGGCAAGGCTACTGACGGTGGCTGTGATCACGCCCCCAGACTCACCACAGACTGCTGGTGAGAAGCAAGTCACACTCCCCACCACCAGCGTCGTACTCACCGGCACCGTATCACTGATAGTGACGTTATGCTGGCTGTAAATGCTGCTATAGTTTCTCACCACGATTTGATACTCGATCTTGTCGCCCGGCTCAAGTGGAACGTCGTTCAGATCTGTCGCCGACTTGTTGATGGCCAAGCCAGGTTCCACTGCACCACCGCCTACCGGATCGCTCTCCAGTTCGCTCTGGCTATCGCTCTTCGTCACAGCGATGTTGTCGTCTATAGAGACAACACCATCATTCACTGTCACTCGGAAGGTTAAAGTAAAGACACCGCCAGGGTCTAGGCTTTCGATAGAAGCTACAATCATACCACCGACGTCGCTAGGGCCAAAGCTGCCAAGACCGCTCGCGGCCCTGTCCGGTATAATCTCTGTGCAGAGCGCTCCAGGGGTGCAGGTTGTACTCCCCACTACCAGCGCCGTATTTCCTGGCACGGGATCGGTGATATAGACATTGTCCAGGCTATAGATACTGATATTTGTTGTCTGCACTTGGTACTCGAGCACATCGCCTGCATAGAGCGGCGTGCCGTTTAGATCCGCCACCGTCTTGGTGATGGCCAGAGCGGGCACGATGATTATAGACTCTTCGTCGCTGTTGTCATTGGCGTCAGGATCCGATGTGGTGCTGGTGATGACCACGCTGTTGGTGAGGACGCTACCGACATCAACGTACGGAGCAACCGTCACAGTGTAGACAATGGCGCCCGCACTCGCGCCTCCTGCCGCCAGCGTTGGCGCGCGCCAAATGAGGAACCGGTCTACCTGGCTTGGATCGCCAAGCGGCGCGTTGACCATCCCACCGTAGGTGACGCTGATCGGCAGTGTGTCTGTGATGACGACCCCTTCTGCAGGCAAAGGCCCACCGTTGGCGTAACTCAGTGTACAAGTCAACATCGCCCCTGCGATCACCGTACCGGGGTTGCAGAATTTACCGATCGATAGATCGGCTTCGATGACGACGTTCGTCCGCTCAGCATCACCGTTGTTGTTAGGGTTGGAATCTGGCGTGGCGCTGGTGATGACCACGCTGTTGGTGATGACACCAACGGGGTCAGCCCCTACCGTCACGGTAAAGACGATAGCACCCGCATTCGCGTCTCCAGCCGCCAGCATCGGCGTGCGCCAGACGAGACGCCGCCCTGCTTGTTCTGGATCAAGAAGTGGCGTGCTGCTCGTCACCGTCCCTCCGTAGGTGACGCTTGCAGGCAATGTGTCGGTGATAACGACAGTCTGCGCATCCGACGGCCCATTGTTGGTGTAAATCAATGTGTAGGTCAATACCATCCCCACCCCCGCTGGATCTGAAGAGTCTTTCTTGCCAATGGTCAGGTCGGTTTGGGTGACGATGTTCGCCGTCAAGTCGTCAAAGTTGTCGTCAGAGTCGGGATCTGGGATGGCGCTAGTGATGGTCACGCTGTTGATGATAGCGCCAGTTGCCCCCGGATCTACCGTCACGGTGAAGACGATGGCATCCTGCTTTCCCGCCGCCAGTGTCGGCGAGTACCAGGTTAGGCTCCGGCCCATCTGGCTTGGATCTCCAAGCGGCGCATCCACCATCCCGCCGTAGGTGACACCGGTCGGTAGTGTGTCTGTGATGATAACTTCCCGCGCATCCAATGGCCCATTGTTGATATAGCTCAGTGTGTACGTCAGTACCCCGCCCGCGGCCACCGCACCAGGATCGCCAGACTTGGTGATTGCCAGATCGGATGCGATGATGATATCCGTCGACTCATCGTCGCTATTGTCGTTGGGGTTGGGATCTGGCATACTGCTGGTGATGTCTGCATTGTTGATGATGGTACCGCTGACTTTGCCACTCGAAGTGATCGTCACTGTGAAGACAATAGCGCCCCCTTCCCTCGCCGCCAATGTCGGCGCGTACCAGGTGAGCTTCTGGCCTACCAGATTCGGGTCGAGCAGCGACGAACTCACTACTCCACCATAAGTGACACCGATGGGCAGCGTATCGGTGATGATGACGTCCTGTGCATCCGATGGCCCATCATTGGCATAGACCAGTGTATAGGTCAACACCGCCCCCGCCAACACCGGGTCTGCCATGTCACTCTTGCTTATGCTCAAATTTACTTCGGCGACGGCAGTCGTCGATTCATCGAATTCGTTGTTGTTGAGGTTGGGATCTGGAGTAGCGCTGGTGATGGACACGCTATTGATGATGGTGTTGCTCGCACCTGCGTCCACTGTCACGGTGAAGATGATGGTACCCCGCTCTCCTACCGCCAGGGACGATGCGTACCAGGTGAGACGCCGGCCCGTCTGGGTTGGCTCACCGAGTGGCGAGCTTACCACCCCGCCGTAGACGACTTCTGTGGATAGCGTGTCGGTGATGAAAATATCCTGCGCACTCGACGTTCCGTTGTTGGTGTAGGTAATGGTATAGGTCAGAATAGTGCCGGCGATGACTAAGTTAGACGAGCTGGACTTGGAAATCGCCAGATCCGCTCGGCTGTCATCGTCGGTGATGGAGATAATGACGTTGTCTGTAGAGATGTTGTCATAGTTGGCATCACTGCTGGAGACGGTGTGAGTGATGATACTGATGTGTGGTGAGGTCTCGTCCACCTCGTCGTCCACGGCGGAGACGGTGATCGTCTGGGGGCTGTTCCAACCCAATGGGAAAAAGGTCAGCGACGGGATCGGGTCGAGTTGGGCGTCGGTGGTGAAGGTGATGGTGACGGTCGCAATGGGCTGGCTTTCTAGCACCACCTGGTACGTGTCGGTGAGCCCAGCCTCGCTGACGGCGGCAGTAATCGGGGTGATGTTCACCCCGGCGGTATCGTCGTCGGTGATGGAAGCGATGACGTCTTCAATGGCAATACCGTCGTAACTTGTGTCGGCGCTGCTGGTCGTGTGGTTGATCGTGCCGGTGTGCGGCGAGGTCTCATCCACATCGTCGTCAATGGCAGAGACGACGACCGTCTGGGAAACGTCCCAGTTGGTCTCGTTGAAGGCCAGGGGAACAATGGCGACGATCTGAGCGCCGCTGGAGAAAAAGAGCGTCACTGTAGTCGCTGGCCGGCTGGTCAGCACTACCTGATAGGTGTCGGTGATGCCGCTCTCACTGACGTCAACGTTGGGCGGGATGATGTCCACCCCGGCAGTGTCATTGTCAGCGATGCGGACAGTCACGTAGTGGATAGAGATGCCATCGTATCTGACGTCGGCGCTGCTGGCCGTGTGGTTGATCGTGCTAAAGTGCGGCGTGCCCTCGATCCGGTCATCGTCCACAGCGCTGACGGTGACTGTCTGAGGACTATCCCAGTTGGAGCCGTCAAAGATCAGCGGCTCGGGCGCGACAGAGGCAACCTGGGCGGGATCGGTATTAAAGGTGATAGTGACGGCGGCGGTTGGCCGGCTGGCCAGCACCACCTCGTAGGTGCCGTCGGAACCACTCTCACTGACGTTGACCGTGGTTGGGTGGATGCTTATTCCCGCGCCCGTGCTGTCGTTGTCAGCGATGCGGACGGTCACATCGGGGATGGGGATGCCGTCGTACCTGCCGTCGGCGCTGCTGACCGTGTGGTTGATCGTGCTAACGTGCGGTGTGCCCTCGGGATAGTTATCATCCACGGCGCTGACGTTGATTATCTGGGGAGTGCTCCACGTCAGCGTAGTGAAGGTCCTTGATGCGATGGGGTCGATCTGTGCATCGGTGGTGAAGGTGATGGTGACGGTGGCGGTAGGCTGGATAGCCAGCACTACCTGGTAAGTGTCGGTAGCGCCGCTCTCGCTGACGCTGACGATGGTTGGGTTGACGCTCACTCCAGCTCCTGCACTATCGTCATCGGTAATATTGACGGTCACATCGGCGGCAGCGATGCCATCGTACCTGGCGTCGGCGCTGCTGACCGCGTGATGGATCGTGCTAACGTGCGGGGTGCCCTCAACATAGGCGTCGTTCACGGCGCTGACGACGACCGTCTGAGAGATGGCCCAGTTGGTACTGTCAAAAGTCAGCGCCGGGATAGGGCCGAGCTGGGTGTCGGTGTTGAAGGTGATGGTAACCACAGCGGAGGGTTGGCTGGTCAGCGCCACCTGATAGGTGTCGGTGATGCCGCCCTCGCTGACGTTGACGGAGCTTGGATGGATACTCACCCCTGCGTCGTTGTTGTCGGCGATGCTGACGGTCACGCTGTCTGCGGAGATGCCAGCGTAGATAGTATCGTCGCTGGAGACCGCGTGGGTGATGGTGCTGGTGTGTGGCGAGGTCTCGTCCACATCGTCGTCCACGGCAGAGACGGCAACTGTCTGTGTGATGTTCCAGGTCAGTGTGGTGAAGGTCGTTGATGGGATCGGGTTGAGTTGGGCATCGGTGGTGAAGGTGATGGTGACAGTCGCAGTGGGTTGGCTGGTCAGCGCCACGTCATAGGTGTTGGTGATGCCATCCTCGCTGACACTGACGGTGGTCGGATGGATGTCCACCCCCGCGGTGTCGTCGTCAGCGATGTTGACGGTGACGCTGATGATGGGTGTAATACCGTCGTAATTGGGATCGCCGCTAGTAGCTGTATGAGAGATAATGCTAGTGTGCGGCGAGGCTTCGTCCACATCGTCATCTATGGCGAAAATGGTGACTATTTGAGGGTTGTTCCAGTTAATGCCATCAAAGGTCAGCGCCGGGACGGGATCGAGTTGGGCGTCGGTGAAAAAGTCGATGGTGACGTCGGCGCTGGGCTGGCTGGTCAGCATCACCTCGTAAGTGGCAGTGATGCCACCCTCACTGACGTTGAGGATGCTTGGACTGATAATCACCCCCGCACTGTTGTTGTCGGCAATATTGACAGTCACATCGTCTATGG
>Ga0180433_10012171_pt1 | contig 10093 bp, 5 predicted proteins | sample SS_ome_8_FD_132980 | JGI IMG/M metagenome (GOLD analysis project Ga0180433, IMG submission 132980) | Hypersaline lake sediment archaeal communities from the Salton Sea, California, USA - SS_1_D_1 metaG | ecosystem: Environmental > Aquatic > Non-marine Saline and Alkaline > Hypersaline > Sediment...
TGAGGCTGCCTCCTTCTTCTTCCCTTTCGGGATGTATTTATTTTCATTTGAAGAAGGTAGCCTCCTTGATTTTAAGTTTCAACTTTTGCCTTTTCTACTTATGCCCCCTAGCATAGCAAACCCAAACCCCGGTAGGGAAGTATCCCTACACCCTCTTTTTGAGACAGCCTGAGACCCCTAACCCCCCGTTTTTCTGCTTTTATCAACAGTCTGATTTCAAGCTGTAGTTGGGCCAAAATGTCCACCCAACTGGTATGCATTCTTAACATACTGAGAAACCATGCGCTGTGTATTGAAAAAGGAGCCGTTTATTGCGATAGCCGAGCGCATAATTTCGGCGAAGGCATCCGGTCTTTTATAAAAGGTGGGCAGTATAAGATACTCAAGCTTCTCGTAGAGTGAAGCTGCCTCTACGGTGGCATTACTTGCCACTTGCCAGCTGTCACCAATCGACCATCCGGTTACTCCTTCCAGATGTCCCTCAATCCACCATCCGTCCAGCACACTCAAGCTAGGCACGCCGTTTAGTGCGGCTTTCATTCCGCTTGTGCCGGAAGCTTCCTGGGGCTTCTGTGGAGTATTAACCCACAAATCAACACCGGCACAAAGGTAATGACCCAGCGTCATGTCGTAGTCTTCGAGATACACGATAAGTAAATCATCTCTCACAGCGGCCAATGCTTCGAATATACGACGGATGACTGATTTGCCACCTTCATCGCGGGGATGGGCTTTGCCTCCGTAGATAATCTGCAAAGGGCCTATCTGGCGGTTTATTCTCCGCAGTCGGTCAATGTCAGAAAGCAAAAGGTCTGCTCTCTTGTACGTCGACGCACGGCGGGCAAACCCAAGGGTTAACACCGTTGGATCAAGACGGGTGTCTGTTCGCCGCTTTACTTCAGCTAAGAGCGTACGTTTTGCCTCAGCGTGTGCCTGCCGGATTTCATCCAGCGGGACGCTTATCGCGTATCGCAGGTAGATGTGATCTTTACGCCATTCGGGGATATGTCTGTCGTATAGACGCTGGAAGGGCACTGCTGTCCATGTAACGGCATGTACTCCGTTAGTAATGGAGTTGATAGGGTAGCCAGGATACATGTCGCGAGAAATCTTCCCATGATGCATGGCGACGCCATTGATGTACCGGGAGAAGAATAGAGCCAGGTATGTCATATTCAGAGTGCCCATCGGGCAACAATCGGCGTTTAGTATCATATTGGCATGCTTCTTGTCCAGTACCCGCTGCATCAAATCGAGTGAAAAGTTATCATGGCCTGCTGGCACGGGGGTATGTGTGGTGAACACACACTTCCGGCGAATTGCCTCTATATCCGTTGCAGTTGCAACCCTCAAATCTCCTTTGATTTGTTCATTCAGTAGTGCCAGAGCGAGCAGAGCGGAGTGCCCCTCATTCATGTGATAGGTTTGTATCTCGGTATGTCCAAGGAGGCGTAGCATCGCTACGCCTCCCAACCCTAATATGGCTTCCTGGCACAGGCGATAATGGTCATCACCACCGTATAGATGGTCGGTGAAAGCTTGGTCTGAGGCGCTGTTTTCCGGTAATGCTGTATCCAGAAAATACACGGGCACAACATAGCCGGATGTTCCGTGGACCAAATAGCGCCAAGCACGTATATGTACCTGCCGTCCTTCAATGATGACCGAAATACGTGGTTCCATGGGTTCAAGAATTGTTTCGGGAGACCACTCAGAAGGGCTTTCAAGCTGGTTACCGTTAGAATCTAGGTGCTGGCGGAAATAGCCTTTACGGTGCAGAAGCGTCATGCCAGTCATGGGAACCCCTAAATCAGCGGCAGCACGCAGAGTGTCCCCTGCAAGTACACCAAGGCCGCCGCTATAGGTAGGCAAAGAAGGATCGAGGCCGACTTCCATAGAAAAATAGGCTATTAATGGCTGTGAAGTGTGTTTCTCGTTTTTATTGTCGTCACTCATGTTATCTGCCCTCCGTTTTATTGACTCGATGAACATAGCAGCCGATGCATCTTATTAACTACCCGTTTAGTCATAGCCTTCGATGCCGCTAATTTACGTTTTCCACCTTAAGTAAGTTGGCGGCCCCAGCCACACTAACAGGCACTCCTCCAATAATTACTACAAGATCACAGGCTTTTGCCAGGCCAATATCTTTGGCAAGTCTGGCACCCGTGGCTAAAATTTCGTCCAATGATGAGGCTCCTTTGACCTTGAAAGGGTAAACACCCCAATGGGGTAGCAGTCTTCCTGAGACCAATTGGTCCGGGGTTATCGCCAATATCGGCATCCTGGGGCGATACTGCGATATGCGTCTTGCTGTACTGACCGCTTGAGTGAAGACAACAATCGCCGCGGTGCTCAGGGCGTCCGCAGTATTACAGGCACTATAGCTTATAATCCCAGCTATGGCATATTCAACAACTATCCTTTATCTATACACATCCCTTGCTTTGCTTCGATCTCTCCAACGCTGCAAATCCATGCCAGACTCGCCGAGTATTTCAGGGTAAACATTACTAAAAGAAAGATGGTTATTAGATTCGTTGTCGGTTTTACCTATTTTTTGGTTCGCGCCATTATTACCAGAGAAAACCAGTATGCCGGATCGGAATACCATCGTTGAATAGATAATCCGGACTTATTCGCCAGTTCCGCGATGCTTTTTTTTGTGAACTTTCTCGAATTTTCGGTATGTATCGTTTCACCCTTTTTCATGTATATTTCTGCGTTGATTGATCGCAGCTTTACAGTTACGTCACAGTTGGCCTTCAGGTGCATTTCAATTCTGTCAAATGTATCGTTGTAAAACGCTATGTGCTGGAAATGATCAGGATCAAAATCACCTTCTAATTCTCGATTAATGACAGTTAGAACGTTTTTATTAAATTCAGCTGTTATGCCTAGTGGGTCATTATAAGCAGCTTCGATAACGTTTAAATTTTTTACCATGTCAAACCCAATAAGCAGCTTATCTGTATCCTTCATTATTGTGCAAACATTTCTCAGGAACATTGCAGCCTCGTCGTTCTCCATATTGCCGATGGTGCCTCCCAGAAAACAGAACATCCTGGGACGATTCGCTGGAAGCAGGTGCAACTGCGATGTAAAATCTGCGATAATTCCTAGGACGGTTAGTTCAGGGTACCGTCTTCGCAGGTCTTGGGAAGCTTTGGTTAATGCTGACTCACTAATGTCGACTGGTATATAGCGTAGCGTAGATCGAATTTGTTCGCCCGCTGCATCGAGCAGAAGGCTTATTTTATGATTTGCTCCTGAACCCAGTTCCACAATATCGTAATTGGCAAGTTTTGCCATTAACATCGGAGCGATCTCTCTCAAGACAAACATTTCAGTTCGTGTCTGGTAATATTCAGGGAGAGAACATATATCTTCGAACAACTTTGAACCATAGTCATCATAAAAGTACTTACAGGGGATATATTTTTGTTGCGAGGTTAGTCCTGTTCTTGCATCCCTGGCTATGTCATCGTTGTAGCACTCATTTAAATGATTGATCGTCTTGAAGAATTGTTTATCTAACTCGCGTGTTTTTGTCATGTTATAGTATGTCATTTGCTTTCTCCTTTCACCAATAGTTACCGACAGGAAACGAAACGTATAATATCCGGAGTATTATGGATTACTTCACTAATCGCAGCGATCGTCTGCTCGATTTCTTCAACAGTAGTATTAATGCCGAGTGAGAAACGTACCGAGCAATGCGCGTCCTCCTCTGAAATACGCATCCCTGTCAGCGCATGGGAAGGTTCCGGGGAACCAGAACGGCACGCAGAACCCGAGGAAAGTTCAATTCCTTTACGATCAAGCATAATTACTAGTGATTCACCGCGTATGCCGGGAAACGTTATGTTTAGAGTATTGGGTAAACGATGTTCTAACTGGCCATTGATCCTCGCATTGGAGATAAGTTTGCATAATCCGTTTTGCAATCTATCTCGCAGCAGACTGATCCTGGCCATATCAGGTAACCGATCAATGGCTAATTCAGCGGCCTTGCCTAGACCGACAATTCCCGTTACATTTTCTGTTCCCGCCCTCAAGCCATGCTCCTGATGTCCTCCACAAACCAAAGGATCAATGTCAATTCCCTTGCTGATATACAGTGCTCCTATTCCCTTAGGTCCATGGAATTTATGGCCGGAGATGGTAAGCAGATCCACCCCCAGCTCTTCAACGTCAATGGGAATTTTGCCAACTGCCTGTACAGCGTCTGTGTGGAAGATTGCACCATGTTCTTTTGCAATTCGGGAAAGCTCTCTGATTGGTTGAATGACGCCGGTCTCGTTATTGGCGAGCATGATGCTTACCAGGCAGGTCTTCGGAGTGACATTAGCCTGTAAAACCTCGGGGAGGACGTTACCGAATGAATCGACCGGAAGGAAAGTAATCGAAAACCCCTGTTTTTCCAGCCAGCGGCAGGTGTTCAGCACTGAGGGATGCTCGATACAACTGGTAATAATGTGGTTAGTGTCTTTGCCCCTGGCGAATGCTATGCCTTTAAGGGCGAGGTTGTTGGCTTCGGAACCGCCGCCGGTGAAGATTATTCGTCGTGCCGTAGAATTGATCAGCAGGGCAATGCTTCTTCGCGCGGCTTCTAAAGCGGCGTGGACTTCTTTTCCCCTTGTGTAAATGCTTGATGGATTAACAAAATATTCCATCGACTCGACCATCGCTTTTTTAACGTGAGGATCGATAGAAGTTGTCGCGTTGTTGTCAAGATAGATGCGATGATTGGTAGATAGTTCAGAGTATACGCTGGTATCTATCATATATTCATCGGTACCGGAAATATCGCCTTTACTGCCGTTAGTTGCTTTGATGATGTCACAGAGCAGGGCTTTATACACAGGAAACCCTGAAATGGGATCGTAGCGCTGCAAATCGGTGAGGTTATTAATGCAGGCTTCACGCCAGGCTTTTGTACCGAGCGCGCCTCCGCCCATGCCACTTGCCTCAATAGCCCCCGGTACCATATCGTCCGTTACAAGAGCATACATGCTTACCTGACCTCTTTTAGTTCTAATATGTACAAAATCACCGTCCTCAATACCTCTCTGCAGAGCATCTTTGGTGTTCATCATTACTGTGGGAACAGGTTTCTCTTTGGCCAGTCTGGATACGGAGTGATGGAGGGTGTGGAGATCGGCTTTGGAACGGGCGCCTGAATTGAACACCAGCGGGAATCGTTTTGCCAATTCCGGCTGTGACACAGGACTTTCGCCCGGTTCAGTATATACGGGCAATGCGTCGTAACCATGCTCTTCCAGAATCGACGAAGTAATTTCGAATTTGCTTGATGGTGTCTCGAAACCCGCTTTGCCATCCTCGCGCAGCAGGCCCTTTTCCCACTTCTTGTATTGCATCATGACGTTGGGAACCTGTACCATACCTCCAGCCGACCGAACATCGTCCAGCGTGAAACCGGAGCCTTTTAAGGCATGTTCCAGAATTTCATCATCCGTTTGCGGATATAAATCGCCGTAGCCTAGCTTTTTGGCAAGCTCTGCCAGAATGAGAAGATCGCTTCTCGCTTCGCCGACAGGTTCAATTACCCTGTCACGTATCCTGAATATCGAACCATAGCGCATATAGGATTGAATCTCATAGTAAGTAGCAGCGGGGAGTATGATGTCCGCGTAGGCGGCATCGGCTGTTAACTGACGGTCGATACAAACCAGGAAGTCCAATGCATTTAAAGTCCTTCGCCAGATATCTGACTGCGGCCACGATGTAATAATCGATGCGCCCAGACTGATGAGCAGCCGAATGGGGTATGGTTTATGCTCGAGGACTGCTTGAGGTAAAATGTTTGCATGAAATTCTCCTCTATATTTTGTATAGAGGGGAAAATTGTTATATCCGGCCGCTTTCCGAACATTGGGATTGGACAGAAGGCCTTCGCGATTGATGGGGAACTGGTTCTGGCGCATGGTGAAGCAGCGACCGCCGGGAACATCCAGTTGCCCCGCAAGAGCCCATAACACCATCGTCGCCCTAATCGCCTGAACGGCACCATCGCTGTATTCGAGTCCACTGTACATAACCGGGGCAACGCCGTCTGTAATAGCGATCTGGCGGGCAAGGTCCTTCACTATCTCTGCAGGTACGCCGGTAATATTTTCAACAACTTCGGGGCGAAAGTGCTGCACGTAGCGATCGAATTCCTCGAATCCCAGCGTCCAGTTCCGTACGAAATCCTCGTCGTATAATTCCTCCTCGATTATGACATTGCAGAGACCAAGGGCCAGCGCGCCATCGCTTCCGGGACGAATGGGAATCCATTGTGCACCGGGATATTTGGCCATCGTGGTTTTTCTGGGATCGATGACCACGATTTTAGCACCTCGTTTATGCGCTTCTTGGATCCTGATAAAGTCGTGGGGAGGACAGTGTGCCGCAGGATTCTTCCCCCAGATAACGATCAGATTGGCGTTTTCGATATCGGAGAACATGTTGATGAACATACCACCCATGGTGACATGGGGGGCGATCATAGCGAAGGAAACGTAGCACAGTGCGCCCACACCAAGAGTATTGGGAGACCCAAACGGAAAGAGGACGCTGGCGGCGGAGGAGACCGCTACTCCCTTGGGCTGGAATATATCGCAAAACCCCAGTTCGAAGCTGCCGCTACCGGTATATATCGCTGTTGCTTCTGCTCCTGATTCTGCCTTGATGGTGTGAAGCCTGTCTACAATTATATCGTAGGCTTCGTCCCAGGAAATTCGTTCGAAGTCATAGGTTCCCTTGGGGCCTTTTCTTTTCATTGGGTAGAGGAGCCGGTATTTGGAATATACTATAGAGGGAGAACATTCACCGACTCTGCATATTGCACCTAGTGGAGATGTATCATCTGCACGAACGTTTTCCAGGTTCCCTTCACTATCATACCTGACCTTAACCCAGCATCCTGCCGAACAAATGCCACACAGCGCTCTCTTTTCACCGTTATGCAGATTTGAGCTAGACATTACTGTTGTTTCCTTTTTAGAAATAGAGATGCAACCTCAGTTGAAACAAAAACGCCCCGCTGATAAATTTCTGCCCTGAAAAAAATTGGGGAGTACTGCGCTTGTTTTCTATTAATTTAAATGTCGAAGAATTTCTCTTTGCCTGCCCTGCAAACGGGACATAGCCAAGCCTCCGGCAGATGCTCGAATGGAGTACCGGGTGGTATTTTGCATCTGGGATCGCCAAATTCCGGATTGTAGGTATATTGGCAGACGGAGCACATCCATTCCACAGCTTTAACTACTTCGGACATGGCAGTATTCCTTTCTCATAAAAGTGTGTACAGAGTATCGCATTTTACACCAACCAGTATGTGACTTTTATCCTATACCACTCGACCGATAGTCTACTTGATTATTTTGTACTTAGAGTTACATTGTAGTTATCAGGTATCAAATATTCATAAAATGTCAGTGATAAATATAAAAAAGTCATCACATTTCTCGTTATGAATAGCTGGACATACTGGAAATATTTGGATCAGTTACTTAAAATGTACTTGGCAAATCATTAATGCAAAAACCCAGTTATGGATGAAAAAAGCTTACAGATGCTCGAGTTTCCCAAAATCAGGGAGATTCTGGCCGAATATACCACCTTTTCCGCAAGTAAACATCTTGCGCTGACACTATGCCCCGTTTTTAACCGCGATGACATTGTCATTAAGTTGAAACAGTCGGCGGAGGCGCGGCGGCTTTGTTCCTTGGATCCGGACTTTGATGTTGGTAACGCGGTGGACGTTCGAGAAGCCGCAGAGATGGCAGCACGGGGAAAGATACTTGATCCTGAAGTCCTGGTGAACATTCAGTCGACGCTGGCAGCAGCAAGAATTACACGCAATCGCCTCTCCAAAATGGCGGATACGCTCCAGTCATTGTGGGAAATAGCCGATGATATTGTTGAGCTTCGCTATCTTGAGGACGAGATCGGCAGGTGCCTTACAGAGAGAGGCGAACTTCTCGACACCGCTTCGGAGAAGCTAGTTGATGTGCGAAAACGTTTGAAGGATACCCGGCAGCACTTGCTGGATCGGCTGAATGCCATAATACGGTCAGACGAAGGACGTCGATTTGTACAGGATGATTTCATCGATGAACGGGACGGGCGTTACGTAATTCCGGTAAAAGTAGAGTTTCGCGGTGAAGTAAAGGGAATTGTACACGATGTGTCTAATACGGGCGCGACGGTGTTCATGGAGCCAATGGCTACCGTTGACCTGGGCAATGAATACAAAGAGCTGGTTATTGAAGAACGACATGAGGTAGAGCGAATTCTGAGAAGCCTGAGCGCTGATGTAGGTGTTAACCGGGAAGAAATATCCCGGAATGTATTATTGCTTGCCGAGATAGACTTTATCCTCGCCAAGGCCAGATATGCGGGGCACATTAACGCCACAGAACCGGAGGTTGTTGAATCAGCAGGAAACGGAGAAAGGGTGCTTAAGCTGGAAAATGCCCGGCATCCGCTGCTTAAAAACAGGGTTGTTCCTTTATCTGTGGAAATAGGAAACGAATATGACATACTGGTTATAACTGGACCCAATACTGGGGGGAAAACTGTCGCGCTTAAGACAATAGGGCTGCTGTCGATGATGGCGCAGGCAGGAATTCCGATCCCAGCCTCGGAGAACAGTTGTATTCCCGTATTCGACGGAGTCTATGTCGATATTGGTGACGAGCAGAGTATCGAACAGACGCTCTCTACATTTAGCTGGCACATGGGAAACATCGTACGTATTCTTCGAGATTCTTCATCCAGGAGTCTTGTACTATTGGATGAACTGGGTACAGGAACTGATCCTAATGAAGGCAATGTTCTGGCCCGCTCGATATTGCTTCATTTTCTGGCTAGAAAAACCATGACAGTAGCAACAACGCATTTTAGCGAACTTAAGGTTTTTGCCCATTCTACCCCGCGCTTGCAGAACGCCTCTTTCGATTTCGATCCTGTCACTTTGGCTCCCACGTACCACATGACAGTAGGCATCCCGGGAGGGAGCAACGCGCTGGCAATCGCCGAAAAACTGGGGCTTTCTTCGGATATCATCGAATCTGCCAAAAGCATGATGTCCAAGGGAACTCAGGATATTGAAATGCTTCTTTCCGATCTCATGGCAGAGAAGAAAAAGATGGAGGCCAATAGAATCAGTGTGGAGCAGGAATCGGCAAAGGCACGAGAGATCAGGGAACAGTTGCAAAAAGAACTTCGCGAAGTCACAAAAAAGCAAAAGGACATTATACATGAAGCCAGGGAAAGGATAAACCAGGAAACGGATGAGCTGCGGAAGCTTCTTCGTGAGGCAGCTTCGGAATTGAAAAAAGAGAAATCGGAGCAAAGAATACAGGATGCAAAGCAGAAATTGGAGCAGGTACGAAAAGAACTTCGTGGTGAACTGTGGAAGCCCGTCGGAACTATGGAGGAATCCGATGCATTGGCTACGGTGGCTGTTGGTGATGAGGTATGGCTGGAGGACATCGACCTGTGGGGGACTGTGCTGAGTATTTTGGAAGAAGAGGGGCAGATGGATGTGCAAATGGGACAAACACGTTTGAGGATCAATCTCAGCGATATAAGCAAGATCAAGCCATCAAAGGGGAAGGATCTACCGAGTCACAGAAGTATAAAACAGGTTCCCAGTAGCAGGCCAGTATCCCCTGAGCTTGATTTGCGGGGAAAGCGTGCTGAAGAAGTTGAATTGCTGGTGGAAATGTATATTAACGATGCCAGTCTAGCGGGACTGAAACGGGTGCGGATTATTCATGGGTACGGCACCGGAGTGGTTAAGAAGATAGTCCGCGATATTCTGGCTTCGCATGATCTGGTAAACTCGTTCAGGCCAGGTGGTCAGGGGGAAGGTGGAGACGGGGTTACAATAGTTGAGCTATAGTTCGCTACGGCTTTAGGAGATTCAGTTTAATGGGTAAATATGGTAGAAATTCAATACCGCCATTGACTAAATATCGATTTCTGGCCGGATTGCAGTGTCATAAGCGGCTATTTTTTGAGTGCTATCGTCGTGATCTCGCAGTACCTGCCGGACCAGCTCAGCAGGCTATTATCGAAA
>Ga0180433_10012172_pt1 | contig 10093 bp, 7 predicted proteins | sample SS_ome_8_FD_132980 | JGI IMG/M metagenome (GOLD analysis project Ga0180433, IMG submission 132980) | Hypersaline lake sediment archaeal communities from the Salton Sea, California, USA - SS_1_D_1 metaG | ecosystem: Environmental > Aquatic > Non-marine Saline and Alkaline > Hypersaline > Sediment...
CGGTAGGTCTGCAGTCCCTCCGGTAGAATAGATATGACCTCGCATCGTACCAGCCGGCACCATATCTATTTCAGATCTAGCGGCTTATGCAGCCTGTCGCCCATAGTCGTCAGGCGGTGTGCTAATAACCATAAACATAACCACATCACCAGCATCCCAAGCCTCCCTGAGACCAATTTCGAACCTGTACAGCGGCAGTACGAAAAGGAGTCTGTCCTGTTTTTAAAAACTGCAACACCTCCTTCTCTCTACCATTGTGAGCTAAGCTTGTGCTAGTGTCATGGTTATAGCCCCTATGTTACAGCCAACCACACATAGACCACAGCCGAAGCACTTCTCGATATTCAGAGAAGCATTAGGGCCATCGTTAGATTCAGATTCTACCATCTTTATAGCACCAAAGAAGCATCGCTCTACACAGTCCTCGCATCCTGTGCAGATGTCCCTGTCTATCGTGGCACGAAATCGGCTTTTCTCCAGTACTTTATCAATAGTACCGTAATATAGGCCCCCATCAAAAATGTTGCAGCAATCACGGCAACAGTTACATATCTCAAAGAAGCTGGGTGGGAAGGGCCAGGTATGAATCAGACCCACTTCCTCAGCCCTATCGGCGACTGCGATAGCCTCTTCCACTGAAAGCTTGCGTCCCGCTCCCCTATTTATAGCATACTCTGCCCCCCTATTGAATTGCATACAGACGTCCAGTGGAGCTTCACATCTCCTCATCGACCTCCGGCAGGTGCACGGGACGACAGCGATCACGTCTGCCCTTCTTATCAGTTCTCTTATATTCTCATCAGGTAGTACGTCACCAGGTGAAATCTGAGGGCTTCGCTCAATAGCCTTCCAGGCTGGAATAACCCTTATAACGGGCTTTGTTAGCTCCTGCGGTCCTTCATTCATAGCCGCGAACCAATCATTTTCGTAGAAATCCTTCCATAGATCAAGGAGCTCTGTATCCACCCATTTCTCAGCACTCGACAGCGTTGCATCGTGCAAGCGAGCTACATCGCGAGCGAACCTCAGTTGGCCCCTGGAGGGTATTACCAGCCCTCTCTCTGTGAACTCCTGAAGCTTGTCCTTAATTGTCTCCTCATCCAAGCCAAATTGCACCGCCAGCTCATCGGTTCCCGCTGGCAGTGCAAGAAGCAGCTTTGCTTCCTCAGGACTCATTAGCTTGCGCACCAGACTAGACAAATATTCTGATTTACGGTAGTTAAGTCTCTCCATCACCTCGTTGTAGATACCACCGTTGTTCATCATTTCCCTCCTAATATGGTAGTTTCTCTGTGCTATCGCATGTCATACCCTACGTCCTCGGTGTCAATGGAGGACTCTTGATTCAGATAAAAACCCAGTCTTGTAGATCAACAAACTTCCTCGAATCAGTAGCATGCTTTTTTCTACTAGCACAAGCCATTGCCCGAATTCATCCACCCTTCCCACCCTGGTTCTCAGCACATTATTCTCTAAAATGACCCCCCTCCCGGTCAATACTCTACGTCCAAATCGCTTAAGCTGGGCTTTTGTAAGTGGCCACCTTGTGTTGACTTTTCGGCAATATAAACAGGGTTATCGGATTTTCGAGACCGGACTCTGCAATAACTCGTTTGAGTAGTGCTATGCAATCAAGCATCCTAAAGGAAGCCAATCTAGCCAAAAAGCAACGAACTATAGGCCGGAATCATATCTCCGTAGGAATACTCTTTGCAATGTCATTCCATGCATTCAGTTGCCGCATTATGAGCATTAACTTGGCCTTAGGTCCATCCACCTTATAATTGGGATTCCTGAAGGCCTGCAGGGTACTCATTTCCCCACGATGGAGCTTTGCCATTATTTCATAGCTAGCTGTGTTTCTATAGTCATATTGCTTTTTGTCAAAAAGCTCCGTTCTGAAGTCACTGGGTGCCGGCTTATCTTCCACTGTGAGACTGACGCATTTGCCTTTCTCAATAACCCATATTTCCTTCCTGTCCACTCCACCAGGGCAATCGGTTATCACGTTACACCACTTAATGGAGAAGTTTGAATTCTTCTTCAAATACGCGGGATCGGTGTTCATCTTCTCCTTGTAAACTTCTAGCCACTCCTTTGAATGGAACTGCATCTCTCACCTCCTTTATTAATATGTTACTAATGAAATCAGCTTTTAACAAGCTAGTTTAACTCTAGAGCAAAGACTATTGCCGCCTCTAAATCAGAAACCTGTCAGGGATACGTCTATTCTTTTAGCCATTTCTTCATGATGAATTCGGAACTCAAGTCTTTGAATTCTTTCTCCTGGGGAAGCGGTCTTCCCAGCCAGTCCTTGTAGAAGCTGTCCAGGTCTGGGAGAAAGTCAAATACTACCGGGTATCCAAAAGGCACTGTGTCCACCTGCAAGAGGGCCCCGCAGTCTGGGCAATAGTACTCTCTTATTTCACAGTATTCCGGCTCCGGGGCGCCAGGATACGGGTATAGCTCCTGCAGTTCCTCTTCTGTATCCCGCACATGGGTCAGAGCATTGAGCTTCCAGTTTACCCTGTAGTCTCCGAACTCGTGCCCACAGCTACATTTTACAACCCTTTCCTCTCCCTTCTGTACTATGTACAGTTCGTCAGTAAGAGGCAACAGTATCTTTTCAGACCATGGTACTTTCTCCTGCAAAATCTCCACGTATTTGTCAAACCGGTCCTCATCTTTGTAACCGCTAATTATTGATTTAGTTCGGGACCACGGCAGCTTCCCCTCTATCAGATCTCTTATTACTTCCTTTGAATATGATATCTCTGGCATGTCAATCCTCCTCAAAAGTAAATCTATCAGGCAGGCACCAGAACTCCCGGAACTCTCCGGGCCAACGTTCGCCTTTGGTTAGCGATTCGTTATACATCTTCTTTATGAGGTGTGGCATCTTCCCCTCAAGCAGTTCCTCTCGTCTCTGCTGCCACCACTCCTGCGTCGGGATGGCTTTGGCCAGCCTCTCTTTCCTCCTTTCCTCCCTCATTTCAGCGGTCCTTTTTTCATCTATTACCCACTCCTCAGCCTTTTCGTCATATTTAGCCTCAATGCAGTGCATGTTACGGCAGCGCTTAATTGAGAGCAACTGGTTATCCAGGTCTTTCTTGGCCAGAGTAGGGTCCCTCTTTATCGGGTCGCCGAACCCTGCCGTTGTCCCACCATAAAAAGACTGGACTATGTCACCGTCCTCGGCAATGCACAACCACTGTCCATTCCGGGTCTCCACAAGCAAATCGCCCTCGATATTTTGCTCCAAGTCATTCACTCCATCATCATAAGAACCATGGGCCAGAGGTTTGCCCTCCATTATGAGCTGCTTTGAATTGGTGTTGGTAAGCACCTTTTCAAATGAATTTGGTCCCGCGTAACCTCCAAACATACCCATATTGGGATATATCTTGGCAGTCTGGGCGGATGGACCAGTTGTAAGCGCAAGCATCGGAGTCTGATAGATCAGCCAGGTCGAGATTAGGCTATAGGCACCGCGGTATCTCCCGTATCCACATGAGTCGGGCATGAGCCTCCTTCCCAGCCAGAGCATGGGAAGCATCAACTCCCATATCTCAACATTGCCCATGTCCGCGTCTGGCTGGAAAATGGCCTCAGAAATTACCCCATCCCGTATGGCGAAAGCACCACCACCCATCGCTCCAGCAGCCTCTGTAGCCAGGAAGCTATACTCAGTATTTCCTAGGTGATCTTGGCCACAGAAACAGCCACCACCAGCACATAGCATTGTATTTCCTGCACGGACTTCTTCTACATAACCGCGGCAGAAGAATGCATGTGACTGCTGTACCATTAGTTTGGGGCCTCCTTTCAGAGGCCAGGCAAACTGGTTACAATAAGCTAGGTGGGCACTGCTTGGGTTGACGAATGTGTCATAAGGAACATTCATATCCACGGTGAGCATCGTACCGTGGTTAGCTTTTCCCGTGGTTGATATAGTCTGGGTCAGAATCATAGATACTGCCCCTTCCAGCGCGGACGGGGTGCAGTTATGTATATGCCATCCCCAGTCACCTGTACCATCGAAATCAATGGAATAGGAGCCGTCAGGCTTAATGTGGAAGTCCCAGGGGACCAGGGTTATCCGGTCCACTCTGTGGTGTGGCGGTACCGGGCTGTTAGCCAGATAGACTTCGATAGTAGATGGCGAGTGGAATTTCCCCGGTACTGTTCGTCTCTTGACTCTCTCTAGTTGCGTTCGGCGCTCAATTTCAATAAGCTCTCGTATAGCCTTCATATAGTAGTCTACGCCGAACTCCTCTACGATCTTCTTCATCTCCTGCCTGACGGCAATGTCAGCAGCCAGAGCTCCTTTCCTGTCTAGAAGAAAAACATCGGGCATTCGGGTATCAAGTCGTATCTTGCGCTCAAAGCTTCTCAGATGGTTGTCATTGACGGCGCTCTTCTCAGCCGTAAATTTGATGCCATCGACAAACCTGTCCGTGGCGTCGCAGGGCATACAACCGGGTAGAAGTGCCCCTACTTCCGCTTCCATAATAACAGTGCCGACCCATCCTATCAGTTCCCCCCCCCAGAAGATAGGCTGTATATCATAAACATCAGCGGTATGCATACCTGCAATGGCAACATCATTGGAGGTGAAGCAATCTCCATCGTTTATGCCTTCCTCCTCTTCATAGTCCTGTCCTATCATCCACCGCAGCACGTGCCCAATAATTGGAATATGAATAAGAAGTCCTGTGGACTGTACTATACAGTCACCCTCGGGGGTATAGAGTACTACCGCCAGCTCCGCTGTCTCCCTGACCTGGGGGGAGGCGCTGACCATGCGAGTGGTCTCCCTGCCAGCCAAGGCAGCAGCAAGGAGCCTCTCGTGAAGTAGCTCCAGCCTGAAAGGGTCCTCTGTTTGCAAAGGAAGGTCCTCTAGACCATAGTAAAACCCTGTCTCCTGGTATATTCTCTCTCTTTCTACAAGCATCTGTTTGAGGGACTTTCCTCCATAACCGATACCTTTTTTAGCCGCTTTTTGCTTCATTTCAGACCTCCTGCAACCAGAATCTCTTAAATTCGTCTATTACGACCTTCTTACCTTCAGGCACAAACATGGTGGTGGACGGTGCTTCGATTATCGCCAGCCCCTCCACCTCATTGCCACTTTCTAACATGTCCATCTCATACAGCCTGGCCTTCTTCCACTTTCCTCCGTTGTATACCTCCCGTTCTCCCTTGAACGTTACCTCCGCCGGCGTTTTGTCCTTTAGTGGGTATTTCCTCAATTCCGGTTTTATCTTGGGTACCATGGCAAGTAGTCCCACCTCGAATATCTGGTAGCCTAGCTCAGGAAATTTCGCCGCATTGGTATATTTGCGAGAATATACTTCCTCAAAGGCCTCTATCAGCCTGTCCATATCCTCCGCTGTTTCAAGCCTGGGAACTGGAGAGAATACTTCCACATCTTCCAACTGCTGGTAGTATCTGACATAAGCCAATTGCCTGAAGGTAATATCCTCTTTATTAAATCCCTCTTCCTCCATCTCCCTGGTTGCCATTTCCTCCAGTTCTTGCCAGGCTTCGCTTACCGTCGCCGCCATGTATTCTCTAACAGCTTCATCTGCATCCGGAGCGATCGACACCAGCGTAGATTTTTGACGGCGATGGACGTAGTCAGCAGAAGTACAACCGAAGGCCGAGAAGGCTGCCGCCCAGGGGACAGTAAAAACCCCCTTGAAAGGCATCCCTTCGGTATAGCCGGCAAGAAACATCGGCCCAGCTCCTCCATAACCTATCAAGTGATAGTCAGCAGGTGAGTATCCTCTCACTGAGAGCACAGTTGTTATATGTTCCTTCATCCTGGTGTTGACGAGGTTCACAACTCCTTCAGCAAATTCATAGGGGTCAACACCTATCGGGTCAGCGCACTGTTCCTTAATTGCTTTGAGTGCCAGATCAACGCGTAGCTTCATCTTGCCGCCAAGATAGTAATCAGGGTTGAGAATGCCCATGATTACCATGCAGTCCATTACTGTAGGTACATTGTTACGCATGTTATAGCTAACAGGGCCCGGGTCAGCCCCGGCACTCCCTGGCCCGATATCAACCCTACTGGACTCCGGGTCTATGCTTAGATACTGTCCGTTGCCCGCGCCAATCGAATCCATTACCAGTGTCGGGATGTTTAGAACAGCACGTCCTAGCTCCACTTCTCGCAGAAGTATAGGCTCGCCACCCATGATTAGTCCCACGTCGAAGCTGGTGCCCCCCATGTCGGAGCATACTAGATTGGGCATATCCATTACCTGCGAAAGGTATCTTCCCCCCAGCACACCACCCACAGGGCCAGAAAAGCAAGCCTTAAACAGAGCTGGATACTTTATGTTAGCTATACCACCATCTGCCAGCATAATCTGAAGGGGATATTTGTAGCCTTTATCCCGCAATTTTTCCTCTATTCTGAGAAGCTGCCACCTCGCTGGCTCGGCGCCGTAAGCTTGGAGCACCAGGGCATTGAGCCGTGGCCCCTCCCTGGTTATCGGCACAATCTCATAAGAAAGGTATAGAGGAATCTCCACCCCCTTTTCTTCCATAACCTCTTTGGCTATTTCGCGAGCCCTCATTTCGTTCATAGGATTGAGGAAGGAAAAGAGAAACAGGATTGCGATTCCCTCAACTCCCCTGTCAATTAGTTCTTCCACTGCTTTTTTTGTTTCGTCTTCGTAGAGCGGTATTACTGCTTCACCGAACATACTCACTCTTTCTGTAACACCCCTGATTAGCCTTTTGGGCACAAAGGGCTCATTGTGAATGTGAGTCACAAAATGGAGTTTGTCCTGGTAGCCATAGCCGGCATGGATACCACCTCCACGCTCATGGAGAAGGCTATCTTCAAAACCTTTGGTTATGATGATTCCTACTTTCTTCCCTGTCCTGGTCAACAGGGCATTTAACATCGCGGTACCAGAATAGACAAATGCAAGTACGCCAGGGATGACATCTTTTGCTTCCTTTTCCCAATCCATGTTCCAGTATTCGAAAGCGTCCGCTAGCGATTCGATGAAGCCTATCGATTCATCATGTGGTGTGGTGGATGCCTTACCCACTACGAAATCTCCACTTTTGTCCACTACCAGCATATCGGTCATGGTGCCCCCGGCATCGCTCCCGACTAATACAATTTCTTTTAGTCTACCCATTTGCCCTCCTGCTTTATTCTTTTACCTATCTACAACATTCCTGCGGTGGGTTAAAATCCCCTAACCACTACCAAGCCAGTTTGGAAGTAAAATAATTACTCACCGTGCTGCATTATTCAGTGAAGTACTTGAAAATGACCTAGCTCTGGTCAATATTGGCTGGGCTTCTCCGATACACCTAGCATTGCTCTGGCTTGCTTCGGAGTCGCTATCTCCCTGCCGAATTCCCTGGCGATTCTCACCACCCTTTCTACTAGCTGGGCATTACCTGTACATAGTTCGCCTCTTCTGTACATTACGTTGTCTTCCATACCAGTTCTGACATTAATGCCAAGAAGTATGCCCATTGTTATCATAGTTGTCTGAAATTGGCCAACGCCAAGGACATGGAGGATAGAGGGCATAGGGGCAGTTTCTAGCAGGTTAAGAAGTTGCTTTGGGGTAGGGTGCGAGCCACTGGTAAGGCCCATACACAGCTGGATATCATAGGGCGGTTTCACCAGTCCCTTCTCAATCAAGTTATAGACCAGCCACCACTGCCCGGGGTGGTAAACCTCCATCTCCGGGACTATCCCCTTCTCTAACATAGCCTTGGCGAACATCTCAGTTTCACCGAAAGAGATAGGAGCAACCGCATCAAGGGCAATATCCTCTGGACGACCACTCAGAGGCGGCTCCCTTTTCTTAACTACTAACTTGAATGCCAGTGGCCCCATGTTGAAGCTGCACATCTCGGGTTTTGCCTCGAGCGACTTTAAGCGTGCCTCCGGAGTTGTCACTCCCTCTCCTCCACCGGTGGTATTGTTGATTACTATCTCCGGGCACTTCTCCCTGACAAGGCCATTAAGACGACGATAGTCCTTAGGGTCACTGGAAGTTAGCGCAAGGTTATCAGGTCTCCTGCAATGTAGATGTACTACAGAGGCTCCCAGCTTGTAACACTCGTAGGTCTGCTCGGCAGTTTCTTCAGCACTTTCCGGGTGGTTGGGATTTATCTCCTTGCCCTGTACGCCGCCGGTGGGGGCTACCGTAATAATAAGCGGCGGCAAGTTATTCTTTGCTACACGTGTAAGCCACTCCTGCTGGCTTGTGTATTCCCAGACTCCATTGTTGCTTTGCATTATCTCCTCCTTCCTTCTACCACCATTTCTAACACATCCTTCCCTCTTTTAAAAATGTACACCCTCAGCCAGATTTCGTCAAGACATATCGCTATTCCTTATTCTAAGATGTCTGTACCGCTTTTTCTATACCGTGCTCAGCCTTTTATTTTGGGCGCCCAGAACGTAATTACCTCGAACCAACAGGTTATTGTTTATAAGCATAAATGGACAAGTGGCTTAGTACTGGAATCATTTTCAGCAAGCTACCGGACAGAGAAATTTGAACCGAATAAGTCTGCATTTAGCTCTAGCCATTTGTAGACTAGTCGTCGAGGAGCTTGTATAATATCGATGCAAATTGGCAACCTTCGAGTCTATATAATATTGGGATAGTCATGGAAGTCCCGAAATCAGGGGTAATAGTCTGTGATGAGAATCTATGCACCGGTTGTGGCGTTTGCGAACTGATGTGTTCCCTATACCATAATGGTATGATAGGTCCCGCCTTGTCTGGAGTGCGGGTAGCCTATGACCCTTTTGCCGATCGCGTAAACTTCTATGGCTGCGACCAATGTGCCTCCGCAGACTGTTATTCCGCTTGCCCATTGCCAGATATGGCGCTGTGCATTGATGAAAAAACAGGTGCTAGGTACATTGATGAAAACGAATGTACTGGTTGCGGGCTTTGTGTCGATGCCTGCCCCTTTGATCCTCCCAGGGTAAGACTCAACTTGGACAGAAGTACTGCTTTCAAATGCGATCTTTGCCGCGGTATACCATCTGGGCCGGCATGTGTTGAGTATTGTGGCTATGAGGCCTTGCGATTTGTCCCGAGGGATGAGAGGTGAAGACCATGGCTGAATTATGTGGGTGGGCAGGACTGGTCCTCCAAGTTGACTTGACCAGTGGCAAGATAAGCAGGGTGCCGACAGCTGAATATGAGCCGGAGAAATTCATAGGAGGATTAGGGCTTAATACGAATATTTTCTGGAGTCTCGGATGTCCTAAAGTAGATGCTTTCGACCCAGAAAACCCACTGCTTGTCTCTGCCGGACCGCTGACTGGTACGGTTGGTCCATTTACAAGAGGGATAATAAGCAGCATATCGCCACAGTCTTACCCGGACGAGTTATTCTCCTATTCTTCATTTGGAGGAAAGTGGCCAGCACAATTGAAATACGCCGGCTATGATGGACTTGTTGTTACCGGCAAGGCATATAAGCCTGTATATTTATCAATAGACAATGCCGATATCCATATCAACGATGCCACTTACTTGTGGGGCGCTGACACATGGTCTTCGGGAGAGGTATTACTGAGCAAGCATTTGGAGGCTGAATCTCTCTGTATCGGCCCGGCAGCCGAGAAGCTCAGCCGCATAGCACCTGTTATGACCAGAACGGGAAATACTGCCGGCGAGGGCGGTTTCGGAGCAGTGATGGGTGCGAAGAACCTGAAGGCCATTTGCGTAAACGGGAGAGGCGCCATAGGCATCGCAAGGCCAGACGAGTTGCTTAAGCTTATAAGACTTATGGCTGAGGAGAAATCCGTGGGCGGCAGCAACCTTATGCCGGATTTGAGGAAGCCTCTCGTCGGAAATCCAGCAAGGGATGAGTTGGTGAAAAAATACCGCACTAGGTTCAGTGGATGCTACGGCTGTCCGTATCAATGTATGGCGACATACAAGGTCCCTAAACTTGGCACGGGGGCGGCATCTTGTGCACAGTGGGTTTATGGAGCCTATGACTCCGAAGATACCGAATCAATATGGGAAGCAAACGTATTGATGCAGAAGCTCGGCTTCGAAAACTACTCGATCGAAGC
>Ga0180433_10012175_pt1 | contig 10092 bp, 8 predicted proteins | sample SS_ome_8_FD_132980 | JGI IMG/M metagenome (GOLD analysis project Ga0180433, IMG submission 132980) | Hypersaline lake sediment archaeal communities from the Salton Sea, California, USA - SS_1_D_1 metaG | ecosystem: Environmental > Aquatic > Non-marine Saline and Alkaline > Hypersaline > Sediment...
ACTTCATCTGCTACTTGGAATAATTATTTGGACTTTTTTTGCCGATGGCACAAAAGCTGGTTTAAATTCTCTTGTGGAAAAATCCGGAATAATTAAAAAGATTTATTTTCCAAGGATTCTTGTTGTATTTTCTTCTGTGTTGAGCGCTTTTTTAACGTTTTTATTAAATATTCTAATATATTTTGTTTTTCTTTTTATAAGTGGAGTTGGATTTTATAAATGGATGATTTTTATACCTTTTTATCTGTTATTGTTGTTCTTTCTTGTTTTTGGATTTGCTTTAATATTGAGTGTTTTACAAAGTAAATATCGCGACGTGACTCATATCTGGGATGTGCTCTTACAAGCTGGTTTTTTTATCACTCCAATTATTTATCCACTATCCTTTGTACCAGAGCAGTTCAGGTCTTATCTTTTTATAAATCCTTTAACAGGTTTTATTGAATATTTAAGGCTGTTAACAATTAATGGTGAACTACCATCAATGTATGAAAGTTTATATATGGTAGGTTTTATTGCTGTTATTATGTTTTTTGGATTATTAATTTTTAAGAAGTTATCCTTTAAAGTTATTGAAGAACTATAATGAATATTATTGAAGTAGAAAATTTACATAAACAGTTTACTATTCCTCAGCATAGGAATAGTTCTATAAAAGATTGTGTTTTTAACATTTTTAAACGGAAAAAGGAAAAAGATTTGATGGCAATTGAGGAATTGTCGTTTAGTATTAAAAAAGGTGAGTTTTTCGGGATTATTGGGAAGAATGGGAGTGGAAAGTCTACTCTTTTAAGAATGTTGGCAAATATTTATAAACCTACCAAAGGAAATGTGAAGATACAGGGGAGAGTTATTCCTTTTTTAGAACTAGGAGTTGGATTTAATCCTGAATTAACAGGAAGAGAAAATATTTATTTAAATGGTTTACTTTTAGGGCTTGCCAAATCTAAAATTGATGAGAATTTTACAAAAATTGTTGAGTTTTCAGAATTAAGTGAATTTATAGATCAGAAGGTAAAAAAATATTCAACCGGGATGCAAGTGAGACTTGCTTTTTCTATAGCTATCCAAGTCGAAGCAGATATTATCTTGCTAGATGAAGTTTTAGCAGTTGGTGATTTACATTTTCAAAAGAAATGTTTACATAAGATTAAAGAGTTGAAAGATTGTGGAAAGACAATAGTTTTTGTAAGTCATGATTTGAATATTGTAAAAGAGTTTTGTGATAGGGTTCTATTCTTAGAAAATGGTAAAATGGTAGATGTAGGTGATGCAGATAAAGTAGTTGGTAACTATCAGGTTCAGGCAGGTTAAAGATTTAAAAAAAATGAGTTTTACATTATATTAAAAAAAATAAAAATAATTGATGAATTACAAAAAGAGTTCAATTTTTATTCTTACGATTTTATTTTTACAGGTATTAACTGGTTGTATGACTTTGCCTGTTCATACAGCATCGTTAAAGGACGTAAAAGCAGATGGATCAGCTCCGCGTTTAGAGAGGGAGTTTAAATATTCAATTAAATATGGAATAGGGGACTTCTCACCTGAAGAGTTAGCAGAAGAGGTTTTAGTTGCTTTAACAGAGTCAATTCAGGAGGATGGACTTTGGAAAGCTCCAGGAGTTATTGGAAATAATTATTATACTGATGATGAAACTGAAGAGTTTGCATATTTGGATATATATTTTGATACTGAGGATAATCTGAATTATGAAAATGCAGTTTCGTATAGATTGAGGGAAAGATTTAAAAATAAGAAAGATATAAAGCAACATTTTAAAGATCCATATAAAGAGAAAGATTGGCCGTATAGAATTGAGTTTCAGGCAAAAGTTGATAGAAAAGAACTTGGGGAAGGATTTAGTGAAGTAATGGAGTCCAGATTTGAGTTTAGAGAAGAGTCAGAACCTTTTAGTAAAAATAATCCACCACCTGAATCTCCGTGGGATTTAGAAGAGTTTATCTCATACTTTCAGTCAGGAGAGTTTGGAGATTATTATACATGGCCAGCAAAAAGTGTTGTGGAGTATTTAATTCCTGAAAAAACAGATCAAACAGAACTGTATTTCATGCCTGAGTTAGTTCTTATAACAGAAAGACAAAGACAACATTTAAACATTGAGACCCCTTGGGGATCGGGGCCAAATCCGCAGCAAGCGTTTATTATCTCTTTAGATAAATCAAAAGTTTATGATGCAGAGGAGTTTATGGATTTTGTTTTTTATGGTGAAAAGATGCCGGATGAGAAAGAAGAGTTTGTAGAGATTGAGGTAGAGTTTGAGAGAAATGTATCAGAAGAGCTTGATAAGAAAATAAAAAAGGCAGAGGAGAGTGGAGATGAAGTAGCGTTAGAAAAATTAACAGGAGCAAGAGACGCTTTTCTTGAAGATCAGAAGACAATAATGAAAGTGATTGATGAATATTTTCAAAAGAAAGGTGTTGAGATAGTTCCTGCCGAGAAAAGTAAGTATGTTCAGGCATATGAACTGTTATATGAATTAGATACTCAAATAGATGATAAAGGTGTAACTATATATAATAAAGAAAAAGCTTATCCAGGATATAATCTTTATACATCGTCATCTGAGCAACAGGTTTTATTAATTGATATGAATGGAAAAATTGTTCATAGATGGTGGGTACCAAATGATTATATTTGGACACATGCAGAGTTGGATAAGGATGGTAATTTATTTGTTTTTTGGAATATAGAAGGAATACATAGATCTTTAGTTAAATTAGATTGGTATTCAAATATTATATGGAAGAGAGATAATTTTTTTCATCATGATATAGCATTTGATGATGCTGGAAATATTTATACTTTAGTAAATGATTTTAATTATTATGATACTAATGGGATAAAAAGGAAAAATAATGAATTAGTTTTACTCTCTCCTGAAGGAGATTTCTTGAAAAGAATTGATATGTTTCCAAAACTACAAAAAAATATACCTGATGCAATTAAAAATTCTATTGATATTTTTCATATTAATACAGTAGAGCTGATAAATAAGGATATTAATGGATTGTGTAAGAAAGATGATATTCTTCTTGCTATTAGGAATTTAAATTTAATCGGTATTTTTAATATGGATAATGAAGAGTTTATTTGGTTATGGGGGCAAGGTGTTTTAGATCATCATCATCAACCTACACTCTTAAAAAATGGAAATTTTTTATTATTCGATAATGGAGCTCGAAGAGGATATAGTCGAGTTATTGAATTAAATCCTTTAACTGAAGAAATAGTATGGGAGTATAAGACGGATCCTCCTGAAGTTTTTTTCTCAAAAACTCAAGGTGGTAGTGAACGACTTCCAAATGGAAATACACTAATTACAGAAGCAAAGAAAAATAGAGTATTTGAGGTTACTATTGATGGTGAAGTGGTTTGGGAATTTATTAATCCTGAATTAACGTTTGATACTGATATTGAAGAGACCTTTATTTATAGAATGACAAGAATTGTAGACCCGGAAAACTATAAATATCTCAAAGATCTGGTGAAATAAAAAAGTTCGAATTATTATAGTTATTGTTGTATTATTTCTTTTGAAAAACTTTTTAAATGAATAGAAAAATTAACTTAACATTTAGAAGATTTGAGTTTAAGTATCAGATACCAAAAGATACTGCTGATTTAATTATTCCAATGATTAAAAACTATATGACTTGGGATGAATATACTGATAAAAATGAGTATTACGAGGTGAATAGTTTATATTATGACACTCCAAGTTTTGAATGTTATCATGATAAAATTGATGGAGTAATGAATCGTAAGAAGTTTCGTATAAGAGCGTATAATAAAGATGTTACAGAAGATAGTAAACTTTTTTTTGAGATTAAAAGAAAGAGTGATGAGGTTATCCTAAAAGATAGGATTGTTGTGCAAGGAAAAGATTTTTTAAAATTTCCAAATGATGCTTTTTGTTTATTAAAAAATAAGGAATATGATCAAGGATTCTTAAATGAATTTCTTTTTGAAACACAAGGCAAAATGATGAAACCTGTAATTTTAGTTACTTATAAAAGAAAACCTTTCTTTTCAAAATTTGATAGAAGATTTAGAGTGACGTTAGATTATGATTTAAGTATAACAAAACCGAAAGGTGTAACTTTTCAAGGAGATTACCAGGATATTTATCCGGATACTGTGATTTTGGAAGTAAAGTTTAATGGTGCAATGCCAAAATGGTTTCATGATATAATTGAAACGTATAAGATGACAAAGAGGCCTTTTTCAAAATATTGTGAAGGAATAGAAGCGTATTATGGCTTGCCAAGTTATTTTTAAATAAATTATTAAAATAAAAAAATGGATATTTTTAAGACAAAAGAGCTTGTTAGTATGCTCGATGACCCTCTTCAAATTATTGTGCTTTTTGCAATTTCAATTCCATTAGGATTTTTAATTGCTTGGGTGTATCAAAGGACACATAGAGGTTTTTCTTATTCACAATCTTTTAGTATTACTTTGGTCTTATTAACAGTAATAACTACTTTTATTATTGTAATAATTCAGGATAATATCGCTAGAGCGATTGGAATATTTGGTGCTTTTTCTATTATTAGATTTCGTACTGCAATTAAGGATTCAAGAGATATAGCTTTTATCTTTTTAACCCTTGCAGTTGGACTTTCAATAGGTGCTCAATATTTTCAATTAGGGATTACTTCAACCGTATTGATATGTTTATTGATTTTTATCATACATAAGACGAATTTTGGTGGACTTCGTAAGCTTGAATATGTTCTTAACTTTAAAATGGATTCAGATAAACATTCTAATAATATCTTTAAAGATACTTTTGATAAGTATTTAAAGAAACAGGCGCTTTTAAATGTAGATGCAAAGGATAAAGGTAATTATATGATTTTTACATTTAATGTTAGTTTAAAAGATAGTAATAAGTTAGATTTGTTTATCAATGAAATGAATCAGACAGATGGTGTTTATGATGTGAGTGTTGTATCTTCAAAGAGTGATTTGGAGTTTTGATATAATTGTTGACCGGTATATTTATGAAGAAGAAATTATTAAAGATCCTTTTTAAGATTTTAGGGGGTGTAATTGTATTTATAATTGGATATTTTTTTTATCAAACCATAGCTGAGAATTGGGATAAATTAAGAGGGTATGATTTTTCATATGAAATTTTACCTATTCTCCTTTCAGTATTGATTATATTAATATCTGTTATTTATTTAGGATTTATTTGGAGAGAGATTTTATACAGTCTTACAAAGAAGATGTTAGATCCATTAAAGATGATTAAGATTCAGCTTAATTCTTGGTTATGTAAATATATTCCTGGAAAATTAGGAACTGCTTTAATGAAAGTATATCTTGGGAATAAAGAGGGTTTTTCGAAGAAAGAATTATTTATTTCAACTGTATATGAAAATATATTAGTTATATTAAGTAATTTTATTGTTGGTATTCCGATAGTATTGATTTTTTTTGAGAAGTTTAGTTCAAATCAACAATATTTAATATTATTAATTGGTGTGGGATGCATTTTTGTCATCATTTTGTTAACTACAAGGTTATTGCCTTTTTTAATACGAATATTCTTTAAAATTATAAAACGTGGAGAGATTGATAATAAATATTTTTTAAAGAAACAAAAAGTTGGATTAATTTTGATGTTATACATAATTAACATTTTTGTATTTGGATTTTCACTATTTTTAGTAATTACAGGATTTATAGATATTAATTGGTGGCATGTTTTTTATGTGATTAGTGCTTTTGCATTTGCAAACTTAATTGGAATATTAACTGTTTTTGTACCAGCAGGACTCGGTGTACGTGAAGGTGTATTATCTTTGTTTCTTGCAAATATTATGCCACTTGAGATAGCAATAATAATATCAATTGTTTCTAGGTTATGGTTAGCACTAATTGATTTAATTATTGTATTTTTAATATCTGCATTCAAAATTAAAGATTTTGCAGCTGTTAAAGTCGAAAAGGGGAATTAATTAAGACAACTTGAAGACTTTTATTTGATGACTACCAATATTTTTGAGGTTTAATCTTTTATAAAAAAGCTTAAATAGGAATTTATCAATTTTACTTAGAAGTTTAGGGAAAATTTTATTTAATTTACCTAATAAAAGTCTGTTAGTCACTATATGAGTAGGTACTGATTCGATTTCTTTAAATTTGTATTTTTTTAGGATTTTTAAATAATCTTTATATGGTCTTGTTTTGACATGAGCACAGGATAAAAAAGGCAGTCTTTTTGGGAACATTCCATGAAGAATGATATATTTTGAACTTAATTGACACATATTTTGAACCACTTTTTCAAAATCATCATCGTCTATTACATGGAAAAGAACATCAAAACTCATTACAACATCAAATTTTTGACCTTTAAAAATGCTATCAATTTCAGTTAAATTACCTGAAAAAAAGTTTTCTGAATTATATTTTTCTTTAATTTTTGTAATTGCTTTTTCTGATAAGTCGATTCCATATAAGTTTTTATATTCATTTTGATAGAGGAAATTTAAAAACTCACCAATTCCACAACCACAGTCTAAAAATTTTGCATCATTGCTAATTTTTAATCGTTTTAAGACATTTAGATATCTTTCTTTTACTTTGTCATACATTAATATATTTGCCGAAATTGGGGCTGATCTGTGACCTACAGACCTAATGTCATCAATATTATTATGTCTATCTTTCCAATAGGTTACATAGTCGAATTCTTTCATGTAATTGATTGATAAAGTTGATAATATTTTTCTGCCATACTTTTTTCAGTATATTGATTTTCTATCACGTGTTTTCGTGCTTGTTTTCCCATTTCTCTTATTTTATCTAAATTATTTACTGCTTCTTCTAAAATTTTTGCAGTTGCTTCAACGTCTTTTGGATCATCTAACAGATATCCACAGTTTCCTCCCATGATTGGTTCTCGAACCCCTATAATATTTGTAACTATTGAGGCTGTCTCACAAGCCATTGCTTCCAGGTTTGAAATTGAAAATCCTTCTCTTGTAGAAAGTTGTACAAATAGGTCAGCTAAGGTTAACTCTTTAATTTTGTCTTCTTCGCTTAAATATCCAGTTAACTTTATTTGGGAAGGGTTGTTTGCAGCCATTTTTTCAAGTTTTCCAAGTTCAGAACCTGTACCACCTATGTAATATTCAATATTAGTAATATTTTTTTGTTCTTTTAGTAGATTAATAGCTTTAACAATTGTATCTACATGTTTTCTTGGAACCAGACGACAAATAGAGAAAATTCTTAAAGTATTGTTGTCTTTTTTAAGATCTGGAATTGGTTTATAATAATCAACATCAACTCCATTTCGAATTGTTGTTATATCTTTTTTTACTTTTAGGTTTTCTTTTGTAAAGTCGTTGAGGTCCTGACTAACAGCACTAATGCCGTTTACTCGTTTAAGAACGAAAGCGGTGGGTCTGTAGAAAAATTTACTAGGTTCGTAGATATCTGCATTACCATGAAGAGTTGTCATCATAGGTTTTTTGTGTAGAAATCTGGAAAGTATTGCACTAATACCTAAAGGTAGGGGAAAGTGAATATGAATAGCGTCGTGTTTTTTTCCAAGTTTAACTATTTTGGGAATTGAACAGAGAGTATCAAAGAAGGCAACAACAATAATCTGCCAGGTTTTAACTTTTTTTGTACCTGTAGCATAATCTTTCCATTTTTCAGGGGCTGGATTTAAGTATCTATGGATTTTTATATCTTCTATTTTTTCCTGGTAGGGGGTGTTTTTATATTTTCTTGTTAAAACTGTGAACTGCGCTTTACCTTCAAGTTTATCGTGGATTTTTTTTATAACCATCTGCGCACCGCCTTGCCGGGGCCAAAAAGTTGGGATTATCATTAAGACTTTAAGATTTTCTTGCATATTTTTAGGTTAAATCTTTGTTAGAATATACCTAATTATTTAGGTATATGATAGATGGTTTCTATAGATCCTTTAAAAAGTATAGGATAATCTAGTTTTTCAGGAGTGATAATATAATTATAATTATTAATTTTTTTTATTTCAGAAAGAGAATTATATTTTGTTATTTTATTACTTGTATAAGTTGCTATTGGTCTATAAAATGATAATTCATTATTATTATTATTCATAATAAGAATATTTGATATAGTATCTTGGAAATATTCAAGAACAATATTGTTTTTGGGTCGTTTTGCTTGTTTTTCAATATGAAGATAACAAATAATGCTATTGAAGATTAATAAACTTCCAAGAATAAAGATTAATGTTTTTTTCTTATTAAAGATAAAAAGTACTAATAATACGAAGAAAAGAGCGATAATTGAATAATTGAATAAATAATTTATAAAAATATCTAAATCAAGATTAAGTGCATATTTAATTCTTGAATAATCTAGAAAAAAGATTGGGATAATAAATAATATTAATATTATTAATTTTTTTTGAGTGCATTCAAATTTTTTATTTTTTATTAAAAAGATTGAACTAAATAAAATAATTATAAAAATTGGTAGATGGATATATCTGGTAAGAAAGCTTAAAAAATCTGGTTGGCCCTCGTTTGTAATATCCATCATATACCCATATATATGTTGGGCACTTATAAAAAAGTTTAATATTAACAAAGTAATAACAAAATATTTAATCTTATTTAATTTTTTTAGATTTTTTTTGTTAAAATAGAGTATAAAGATTAGTGTTGGTAAGAAAAATGTGGGTACTATAAAACTGTTAATTTGATTTTTGAAAGCTAATAATAAAGTTGGAAGATTTGACAGATCAAAGAATGATTTAATTTTTTCTAAGACCAATGCTTCATAAAAGATTGAAGAATTTATGAAAAATATTAATAAAAAAGTAAATGTTAATAATATCCCAAAAGATATTATTTTTTTATGTTTTTTTATTTGGATTAATTCATTGATTAATATTGATATAGGTATTATAAAACCAAAAGGTCTAGTAAATATTGCTAAGAATGCAAGAAAAAATGATATTAATTTATTTTGAATTTTATTTTTTTCAAAAGATTTTATGTAGAAATGTAAAAGCCATATGCAAATAACAATATAAAGAGTTTCAGTCATTATAGTTTTTTCAAATGAAACTATCTGTGGTAAAAATAAAAGAAATGAGGTAAGGATATAGTTTATCCAATTTGAAATTTGAAACCTTTTAATTATTAAAAATATTGGAAATACTAAAGTTGATACTAAAAATGAATTAAGAATTAATATTCCATGGTATGCTTCTACACCATTAAAAAAGTAATAAAACGGTGAAATAAGTAGTGAATATAAAATTGATACATCATAAATTTTGTGATAACCAATTATTTCATAACAGGGTTTAATTGAAAAATTTTCAATAAAGTATTTAGCTTTTTGAATAACACAAAATTCATCTGGATAAAGGAAGATTCCTTCAAAAGGGATTGTTAGAATAATTTTAATTATTAAAATGAATAAAAATAACAGAAATAAATAAAGAGATTTGTTTTTCATAATAATTATCTAATAATGTAAATATTTTCTATTGTTGCTTTAAATCGTTTTGGATATTCTAATTTTTCCGAACTAATAATATAGTCATAATCTTTTATATTTTTTACATTTGATAAATCTTCATATAAAATAATTTTATTATTTGTTAAAGATGCTAATGACCAATAAAATGATTCATAAAAGAATGATTTGTCAGGGGTTTCTTCAACAAATGAGTTTTTGACGAGAATTTTATGATTAGTTTCTTTAAAAAATTCAAAGACTGAATGTCCCCGGGTTGTGTTTGATAATCTATGTAAAGTAAGATAACTAAAAATTGAGTTAACTAAAAAAAGTGGTATTAGAGTAAATATTAACATTTTTTTCTTATTGTATATTAGTAATAATGTTAATAATAAAAAGACACTAATGAACGCGAAATTAAAGAAGAATTTTGAATAAATCTCGATATCTAAATTTAGTGTGTATCTGTTATATTCATAATTTAAAAAGAAAAGGGGAATTAATAAAAGTCTACTTATTACAATATTTTTATTACTTAAATGGAATTTTTTTTGCTTTAATAAAAAAATAAAACTAAATATG
>Ga0180433_10012177_pt1 | contig 10091 bp, 8 predicted proteins | sample SS_ome_8_FD_132980 | JGI IMG/M metagenome (GOLD analysis project Ga0180433, IMG submission 132980) | Hypersaline lake sediment archaeal communities from the Salton Sea, California, USA - SS_1_D_1 metaG | ecosystem: Environmental > Aquatic > Non-marine Saline and Alkaline > Hypersaline > Sediment...
TAAAAACAGGCCGTTCCAACACCGTCCCCATAGCCAAACCGCCCCGAACCGTACCCAGCAACACCGCCGCCTGCCCCGCTAAGCCATCCAGGCAACAGCAACTAGCTAACCTCTCTGGATTCCTTGAGTTCGAGACCGTTGATTGCATCTGGGATCTCAACAAGGATCGAATTGTCGATAGTACAGACGCGAATGTCTGTGGTAGTTACTTTACAGGTTTCTCAGGTTTGACACTTATTGATATCGAATAATAAGCGTAATCGCGATGCGGAAACATCAGCGGTTCAGTCACTCGATTGCGGGTGGCTGAACCGTCTTTTTTGTGGGAGGTGTCGTGTTTGTTGCTTGTGGTCGTCGCGGCAGGGGGGATGTGAGCGGTTCGTACGTGTCTTGCTGTGGGTTATTTCTTCATTTACCATGCGGCTCTTGGTGGTTGGATTTATTGGGCTAGAGCAAGCTCTATTTGTGTATTCCGGCATCGCGAATAAAAAACGCCGTCGAGAAGGGCGTCTGGGGGTGTTATGCGGCACACGCAAACTGAATTTGCTATAGCGCGGGTCTGAGATGCTGATTCGGCTCGGTAAGTTATGAGGTGGGTTATCAATGGTCGTGCGGACAATCAAGAACGTTTGCGGATGGGTGGCGGGTTGTGTTCTTCTGGGCTCGGCTGGCGCGTGTGTGCAGATGGATGCGTTGCAGGTTATGGTGGCGGCTGGTGCGACGGGTCGCTGTGCTGCGCCGGTTTCGGTCGAAGTCGATTGGCCGACGGCTGCGGAGCCTGGTGCGGCGACCGTCATGGCTGATAACAAGACCGACGATGCCCAGATCGAGCTCTTAGCCAACAATAAGGCTCGCATCTGGTGGATGGTTGACGACTTACCGGCAGAGCAGACACGCACGTACGCGGTGAATCTCCATGCGTCAACGCGTGGCCAAGCCGCGACTTCGTTTGCCTGGAAAGACAGCAGTGCGAACGGAGTGAAGTCGATGGACTTGCTGTACGGTCAGCGTCCAGTCCTGCGTTACATGTACACGCCTTTCGATCCGGCTAACATTGAGGCCACCAAGAAGCCTTATCACCACGTCTTCGATCCCGACGGTTCCCGGCTCATCACCAAAGGCGCGGGTGGGAAGTATCCGCACCATCGTGGCATCTTCTTCGGCTACCGAAAATGTCACATAGGAAAGGGACAACCCGTTGATACCTGGCACGCCCGCAAGGGTGAGTGTACCGTGCATCGAAAGGTGTTGAAGGAGTATGCCGGCCCGGTTTTCGGCGGCCATGAGGTTCTCATTGACTGGAAGGATTGCCAAGGCAAGACGTTCATCGAAGAGACGCGACGTGTGGTGGCGTTTCGTCAGCCCGACGGCCAAATCCTCATCGAGTTCGCGTCCACGTTACGACCCACCCGCGGGCCGGTGCGACTTGAGGGCGATCGGCACCACGCGGGTGTCCAATTCCGAGCCGCTCAGGAAGTGGCCGACAACGAGTCGGGTACCCGTTACCTACGACCCGCTGCGTGGCGCGATGTCTCCACAACGCAAGCGGTCGATGAGCCGGACTATAAGGACTTGCCCTGGGATGTTGTGCAATACAAGCTTGCCGATCGCGCCTATACGGTTGCGTACCTGACCGACCCCGCCAATCCAGCCAACGCTGAGTTTTCCGAACGGCCGTATGGCCGATTTGGCGAATACTTCCCGTGGGATCTCCGGGCCGACCATCCGTTAACCGTTCGCTACCGATGGTGGATCACCGCCACACAGAACGTTTCTCGTGACGCCATCCAAAGCAAGTACGAAGACCTCGCCACTCCTCCACAGGCTGTCGCCAAGTAGCCTTGGCCCGGTGTCGGCTGCAACAAGCTCTTATAGCTGGTAAAGCGCATCAGGGATGCGGATGGGTGGGGCACCTAAACGTGCGTCAGGCCTTGTGCCTTGCCCAGCGGCTTTTTTGTGCTTGGTCCGATAACTATTTCAGCCTGCCTACATTCACCAAACATTATTGGCCGAAAATCCTTGCGATGACCACATTTTCGAGGTATCTTTATATTAGTAAGGCGACAGTGTCCTGATCGGGAGGCAAATTCCCCATTTTTCTCTGGTGGAGCATGGGTGAGAGCGTGGGGAGGGGATGCCGCACATGTCCTTGAAGCAGACAAATGACCACAGCTTGAGACAAAGGGTCTGAGCATCCTTCCTGTCCCCCGTGCCGTTCGTTTGTAGGAACTGATTCGAGTTTAAGGGAATGCCCATCGCTTAAAAACTGGGTGGGTATTCTGTACTTATGGAATTCTTGTTTTGAGCGAAATCAAACCACTTTCAGGAGGATAGAGCAATGCGCACCAAGCTACTTTCGGTTTTGGGCGTGGCCGTACTACTGTCGATGGTCATGCCGGCTTACGGCCAGATGGAGGCCTGTTGTATGCCGGATGGTACATGTGTCGACATAGACGCGATGACCTGTACTGGGATGGGCGGTACGCCGCAAGGACCGGGTACGATTTGCATGAATGTCGTCTGCACAACGACGCCGCCGGAAGCCTGTTGCGACCCCACAAACGGTACGTGTTCTATGGAACTCCCCAATCAATGCATTCTGAATGGCGATGTTCCGGCAGGTCCGGGCACGGTTTGTCTGGGCGACACGAATGGGGATGGCATCGATGACATATGCGAAGGTGGCACGCTGAAGTGGTATCACGAGCCGGACATCAACGATACCGGTATCGATGTGATGGCGACCGAGCCGCTCGTGTTGGCGGATGATTTCTTGTGCACCAGGCACTCACTCATTACGCACATCACCATCTGGGGATCGTGGAAGGGCGACATTCTGCCCGATCCCGAGGACGCCAGTAAGGTGAGTTTCACGTTGAGTTTTCACACGGACATTCCGGACCCCGACGGTGAGCAGGGTGATGGTTATAGCATGCCCGGTCAAGTGCTCTGGATAAAGGATTTCGCCCCCGGGACGTTCGAGGTAACACCTCATATGACCGGTCTCCAGGAGGCATGGTGGGATCCAAGCGATCCGTCATCGTATATCTGGCCCGGCGACACGATTTGCTGGAAATATGATTTTTGGATTCCGAATGATGAAGCGTTCTGCCAGATGGGCGATGAGGCGAATCCGATGGTTTACTGGCTGGATGTTCAGGCCACGCCAGAGGGCAGTGAACCCGACGCCCTGTTCGGTTGGAAGACCTCGATTGACCACTGGAATGACGACGCCGTCTGGGGTGAAGGCGTTGAGCCCTACACGGGTCCTTGGTATGAGTTGCGTTATCCCACAGGCGTTTGGCAAGGGGAATCAATCGACCTGGCGTTTGCCCTTGAGGGTGACGAGCCTTGCGATTACCTCGACTTCGGCGACGCGCCCGATCCCACCTATCCGACATTGTTGGCCAATAACGGGGCCCGCCATGTTATTGTCCCGGGCATGTTCCTCGGCGCTCTCATTGATGGTGAAGCCGACGGACAGCCCGATGCCACCGCGACAGGCGATGACCTTGCCAACTTGCCTGATGAGGATGGTGTGGCGTTCACGGGGCCGTTGTATCCAGGTACGAATGCTAACATCGTAGTAATAGCTTCCGTGGGGGGCAGGCTTGATGCCTGGGTCGATTTCAATGGCAACGGCAGCTGGGCCGAACCGGTTGAGCAGATTTTTGGTGCACCGCTCTTGTTTTTGAATCCGGGTCCCAATCCTCTTACCTTCCCGGTGCCGGCAAACGCCATCCTCGGCCCCACCTTCGCCCGATTCCGCTTCAGCTCAAACGGCGGCCTAACCTTCACCGGTCAAGCCCCCGACGGCGAAGTCGAGGACTACGAGATCGTCATCGAACCCGCCAAAGTCATCGGCCGGTACGTTTTCTATAACAACTCGTGGTTTGATGGGAACGATCCAAATCCGAATGCGAATGACGACAACGCCATCGCCACAGATAAGACCGCTTATTTGGGTGGGGGTGTCGTCGCGACCTTTGCTAACTACATCAGTTACAGCAGGGGCATTAATGGGGTTATGATTGATATACAGGGTTTGCCAGGCGTGCCCACTACTGCCGATTTTGCGTTTAAAGTTGGAAACGACAACAATCCAGCAGGTTGGGCTGCCGGACCGGCGCCTACAAGTGTTACCGTCCGTCCTGGTGCAGGTATCGGTGGTTCGGATCGTGTCACGGTCATCTTTGCGGATAATGCAATGCCTCCAGTGGCAAATCCTGCGATCATTAATAATACCTCCAACAAGAACTGGCTTGAAGTTATGGTTGCCGCGACGGCGAATACAGGTCTGTTAGCCCCTGATGTTCATTATTGGGGTTTAGCGGTGGGTGAGGTTGGCAATATGGTCGGAAATACCGACGTTAACGCAACAGATGAGATTCAGGCCCGACTTAATCCGAGGAATTTCTTTGCGGGGTGGGCTTTGATCACCGATCCGTGGGATTTCGACAGAGACCGAAGTGTTAATGCCACGGACGAGATAATCGCTCGACTTAATCCCGCTAACTTCTTTACCGGCAAGTTGGCATTGATTACCTTACCCTGAGTGAAGAAAGGAATTGGATCTCATAATCCGACCTGATGAGAGAAGTTCAACAACAACCGGCTGCCTGTGCGTGACACGGGTGGCCGGTTGTTATGTTGTGCATGGCGATGGGTTATGTTGGTGTCGCTTGACAGCGTAAGTCAAAATCAATTCTCGGCATGTTTGGCAGGGGGATGTCGTTTGAAGATTTGGATGACGGGGAGGCGGTAGGTGTTTTGGCCTCGCCAGAGGGTTTTTGCGAGGTCGGCTTGGAACTGTGCGTGGAGGGTTTTTGGGGATGGCATGTCGTGGTAGCTTATTTTGTTCTATACGCTGTTCGATACACGTTTCGATGCGTTGTTCGATGCGCGGTTTTGCGGGAACGGGCGGCGCAAGTTACTGCAGAGTGAGTTACTGCAAGGCACGTTACGGCTGTGCGGTCGGCGCGATGGCGGCTTTGACGTCGGCGAGCAGCTCTTTGACGCGGAAGGGTTTGTAGAGGACGGCAGCGAGGCCTTCGGGGCGGGCACGGATGATGGAATGGTTCGGTTCGTAGCCGAAGCCGGTCATGAAGATCACGGGGCATGTGCTGCTGCGATCCTTGACGGTGCGGAAAATATCGTAGCCGCTGGGCCCTGGCATACGGATGTCCGTGATGACGAGATCGTAGTCGCGCTGATTAATCATGGCGATGGCTTCGACGCCTTCGCGGGCGGTTTCGACTTCGCAGCCGTATTTGGTCAACACATCGCGCACGGTTTGCCGAATGATCTCCTCATCGTCGATTACGAGCACGGTCTTCCTCACAAGAAGCGGATCGGTCTCCGGCTCCTTGGGGCGGGCACCGAGAATGCCGCCTTCGGGCCGAACGACCTCCTTGACCGAAAGCTTGATCTTCGCGACGTTGTCGATGATTCCCGAAAGCCGGCCTCGCAGGTCATCGTGACCGATATAGTCCTCCATAAGGGCACTGGCGTCGGCGAGGATATCATTGAGCGGACCCGCGATCTCGGTCGAAACGTTGTCGGCCAGGCGGTCGCTCGTCGTGGTCCGCTCGACCACGAGCACCTCCAAGATGTGCAACGCGATGGCAATGTAACGCCCGAAGATCTCCGCAAATTGGCGGTCGTCCTCGCCGAACGCAGCGATCTGCTGACTTTCAATATTGAGCACACCCACGACGTGATCGTGTAATCGGAGCGGCACCGTCAAGGAGGATCGGGCGTCGTCGATCCCCCTGAGGTAACGGGAGTCTCGGCTAATATCCGGACAGATGTAGCTTCGGCCGGTCGCGGCAACGTAGCCACTGATACCGTTGTTCTCCGTCGACGCGTAAATGTCGATCTGTTGAGCTTCCGGCGGCAGGCCCGTGCAAAGAACGATTTCGAGCTTGCCGGTCTTCTTGTCCAGCAAGCGGATCGCGAAGTTGTCGAAATGCAGCAGCTCACGTGTGCAGCGAATGACCTTGCGCTCGAGCAAGTCGAGACGTTGCTGAAGATCCATGCCCGTCAATTGCTCTGCGTCGACACGGACCAGCTCCCTGCCGGCGTTGTCGATCGCATCCATTTTCTTCTGCAATCGACGGGCACGTGTAACATCCGAAACAATCGCGACGAACTGGGCGGTGTCATGGTACGGAATGGATTTGATCGTCGCATCGAAAAAGTGATCCTCACCGATCACCAGACTGAGCGATCGTAATCGTGCGGGTGCGGGTTGATTCTCGATCAGACCTGAACACTCAGCGCACTCAGCCAACACGCGCTCGCGAACCTCGATCGGAAACTCACCCAATCTGCTGTTGGCCCAGACGATCTGGCCCTGGCGATCGACGATGCAAACCCCCTGCCCAATGGCATCGAGAACCGTGCCGAGTTCGGGATGCATGACCGACGGCCCGATAACCAGTAGCGTCTCCGTCGGGCTGACGACGAGGTCGAACCCCCCTTTCTCAAGCAAGGAGCGTGCCGATTCGTCGCTCGACTCGACCTGTACGTCGCCGATTTGACGCAAATGTTCAACAAGACGAGAGGAAGTCGGTGTCCCAGAAGCCAAAACCAAGATTTTGCCAACCGACGTGTTGGTACAACTCATTCGACGGCCCTCTCCTCGCCTCCAACACCCATCATGCACGCAAACTCAACACAGACATTATCTTACTTGTTTCGACAAGAGCCCTCAAGAACAAAGATCGAACGACCGGGTGTGAGACGAATGCCACCTTGCACTCCAGGGACCTAGGGTTGCGTGGCGCCGCTCGGAAGAACGTCAGATGCAAACTCCGTCTGAGCATCGACATGGGACCGAATGACTGGCGCTAGCCACTGGGCGACAAATCCCCGTTTCGCCCACCCCGTGTGTCCGCCGCTGTGCCCGCTTTTCGCCATTTTGCGCGTGTAACGCTGCTGATGAAGCCGGGTCCGGTAAAGCTGGCGATCCTCCTTATCCAGCCCCCAGGGCAGGGTGAAACCACAGGCGCCAGCGGCACTGGTATGCCGACCGTCAATGGTCCCCATAATGGTCGTGCCGGCGCGAAGGAAGCCGACATCGTGCGGCGAATAGTAGTTGTAGATGCCATACTCCGTCCGTCGCATTGCCCGCCGTAAATCGTGATCGGGTGCAAGAGCCGGCGCAAGTAAAATGGCACTGGCAATCGTCCGGTCGGGTGGCAATGCTTCCAACGTCAAGACCGCCAAACCTCCACCTCCGGAATGACCAATGAGGTGCACCGGACGACTGGGGAACTGATCTTGGTAGTCCATGATCTTGCGGGCAACGATGCGGGCTTGACGCTTGTTACGATCCAGAGCCCGAAGATTGACCGGGAACAAAAGCACGCTACCGGCCGTCCAATCGTAAACCTCTATGGTAGAGGGAACCCCTCCGTCGACCAATCCCTTGGCAATGTTGGCGTTCAAATAACTCACGCCCTCAATGCCCGGTAGAATAATGACATAGCCTTTGTCGAAACGCTCCGCTGAGCGGACCTTGGTGGGCGTACAACCGCTTACTAACGGGACCGTTAGTAGGCCAATCACACCGAACCAATCATACAAAAAGGCTTTAGCCATCATAGGGATGAAGAGCGGCTCGCTTAACCGCTCATCTTGACCTGCGTGTGTTTCTTTCATTCGCCTTACGCCCCGCCCGTCCTTGGGCATCGAGCCCTGCTCAGGAACCGCGCGGAACCAACCACCACCGTCGATCATACATCCACCCTGGTCACCGTACAAGACAGCGGTACTCCCGAGAGGTTAGATTCTTATGGCGGAAGATGCGTGCATTTTACGCGTATGCTTCCGACGGCTGAAACGCTCGGGTGGTGGGCATGAAAAGGCGGCCCGCCTTAGGATGAAGACTTATCGTTCATCGGCACCGATCCACCGTTGCCTGGAGGATTGCCCGTTCTCCGGCGTTGGATGAGGAGCGATGAGCTGGAATCAGCGACGGAGCTGGCTGGCTTCAGCGGGAAGGCTTTTGGGCCGTCGGCCGGTCGGATCTATTTCATTTCCGAAGGCACACTCCGCCAAGCGGTTTCCGGCAAGACCATGGTCGCTGATGCCATGTTCACCGTGGCGTCACCAAACTACCCTTGGCCGCGCTTCGTTGCCAATCATAAAGCTGCTGGTCAAGCCGTTTTGGCTGAGACGCGCCGGCGTATTCAGGCATCGGTCGAAAACCGCGGCAAGCCGCATCTGGATCTGGAAGCGGTCGCGATTGCTCCTTCTGGTGAGGGACAATAAATCATAGCAGACTGGGGCGTAAATCCACATGGCCTTGTAGGCACAGAAACTCCGCAGTACCGATCTGACACGTGGTCAAATAGGAAAGGTTTGGAAGCTGGGCAAGCTTTGCCGACACTTCCGGTTCTGCTTGACTGCCGGGCCTTGAAGGGCGGTTTAAGGCCCGTTCAACGCCCCTGTCAGCGGGCGGGTAAGATCGGCCAGTTGGGGGCGGGTGAAAACCGGCCATTTTGAGGAGTCTTTGGTTTGTCCAGTAGCCTCTCCTTGTGAAAGGAGAGAGCCGTGGCGAATCAACTCAAAATGGCACAAGTGCATTCGATTCTGACGTTACACAAGCGTGGCTGGTCGTTTCGGCCGGGTTGTCGATCTGGGCGATGAACTCGTCGACGTAGTCGGAGCTGTAGACGTACTCCCGCTCGGTCCAGACGGAGGGGTCCTGTTGTGGGTCGACGTCGGGTTGGACGATGACTTCCTGCAGCCGGCGGACGCCGTCGTAGTAGTAGTGCTCGCTTTGGTAGGTGGGATCGGGCGGCGGCGTGTTGTTGAAGACTTTTTCGGTCTCGATCAGGCGGCCGAGGCCGTCGTAGCGGAAGCGGGCGAGGAGGTCGCCGATGGTGTGGACGGCAAAAACTAGCTGCGTCCCCGTTTCAAAACCCTACAATCTCCTGAAATCTTCGACAGACCAGAGATGTAGGCGTTCGTTAGTCCGAGGTGAATGCCGCCACTAGAGGTTACGCCAATGTGTCTTGCACCGGCAAGACCAATATATTGGCTTGTGCTAGTATTCGGAGCGACGATGATGATCGAAAAAGTGTCTCCGTCAAGCGTGCCACTGGAGTCGATCACGTCGATGTCTGAGGGGACAAAGTTCAGCCCCCAGTCTGTACCCGCCCATATCCAGTACTGAGAATTGTTGCGAGTATTCAGGAACTCAATGGTTTTTGCTGTCTGGTCGATTGTAACTTCACTAGTAGTAGTGGACACCCATCCCGTCGGATACTCAGGTGATACTGCGAGCCTTTTGACCACTATTCCGGCAGTAGCACTATAGGTTGATGCACCAAATATTACCGAAGCAACGAACCAAGGCCATAGTCTAACCAAACGCATCTTTCCGTACACCTTAAGTGCTCCCTTCAAAAACGAGGAACGATAACGAGAAATTACATGAATCCCTTTTGTTGCATCTGTCTGCAAACTTGATCCCGCTTCCTCATGTCGTACTGTTATCGCGAAACATTACTCGACAAAAACGACGACTTGTTTGCAGTACACTTAGCCCGTAACCGTGATACCAAGATAAAGCAAGCTGCGAGGAGGCTTATCGAAGATGGTTCCGGAACCCCTAAAAATTCCCAGCGAACTCCTCCTCCTCCATTGCCACCATTGGCCGGGTCACCTATTGCAACGTCGAAAACGCGAAGTTGCGCTCCCGTAATTTCGAGTGGTGCCAGATCGGGAAAGTTGCCTAGAAACATTCCTTCCCGATTCATGCCCGGAAACGGATAAACGAATTGCGAGCCATTACCATCTGTGACCGTCACATTTATTGCATCATTCTTTCCATTCGTGGCAAACTCGAGAAAACCATCAAGATTTGGATCAGCTGAAAGATCAAAAACGCCTGGCCCTGAAAACCACACCCCTTCCCCAATCGTGTTTGTTGGGGCACCGTATCCGAGTGTTACTTTCAGTGTTAACTCCTGGGTAGGGTCGTATGGAGGGTTAGGTGCCGCAAAACCAGCGATGTCACCTATCGAAACGACAAAATCACCCCAAGCTGGACCCGTTAATAAGAACACGAAGAACACAAA
>Ga0180433_10012178_pt1 | contig 10091 bp, 12 predicted proteins | sample SS_ome_8_FD_132980 | JGI IMG/M metagenome (GOLD analysis project Ga0180433, IMG submission 132980) | Hypersaline lake sediment archaeal communities from the Salton Sea, California, USA - SS_1_D_1 metaG | ecosystem: Environmental > Aquatic > Non-marine Saline and Alkaline > Hypersaline >...
AAAGGGCTGAAGATGAGAAAACTGATTTTGTAATTGTTGATACTGCTGCAGGAGCGCACTGCAATGTCGTTGCTGCTCTTGAGGGCTGTGAAAAAGCATATGTAATCACAGAGCCTACTCCTTTCGGAATAAGCGACCTTGAAGTTATCGAGGAAGTTCTTGGGAAACTGGAAATACCTTATGAGACTGTTGTGAACCGGCGTGACATTACGGATAACAAAATTGAAAATTCTAAAATGGAAATACCTTATGACAGGAAAATAATAGACAGCTATGTCAAAGGTGTTCCGCTTGTTGTTTATGATGAAGGGCATCCTGTTTCAAAGATGTTTTTCAAACTTGCTGAGGAGATGATGAAATGACAGAATACAAGATTAAATCAATCGGAATTATTCATTCTCCATTTAAAAGCGGAAAGGATGTACCAATCCAGCCCGGCTTTTCAGAGGCCAATGGAGAAGTGGAAGTGTTTGGGGGCTATTCAGAAGGATTAAAGGATATTGAGGGCTTTTCACATATTATTCTTGTTTACCTGTTTCATAAGTCTAAAAAGTACTCGCTATTGGTAAAACCCTATCTTGATGATGAAATGAAGGGTGTTTTTGCCACCCGTTTTCCTGACAGGCCTAACCACATCGGAATAAGCGTTGTGAAACTGATAGAGAAAAAGAAGGACAGGCTGGTGGTTGGAGGCATAGATGTAATTGATGGAACGCCTCTTCTGGATATCAAGCCATATGTTCCGCCCTTTGACAATACAAAGGAGGTAAAGATAGGCTGGCTGGAGAGAAAGATATCAGAAGCAAGGGGGCCTGAAAAATGAAAATCGTAGTTTTAAGTGGGAAGGGAGGAACAGGAAAAACATCTGTTGCAGCTTCACTGGCAGTTTCACTTTCAGATAATCACAAAATCCTGCTGGTTGATGCTGATGTGGATTGCCCTAATGAACATCTGATATTTCAAGGAAAGGAAAAAGAGAAAAAAGACGTTTATGCATCAAAGACTGCGTTTATGAAAAAGGAGATTTCATATGAGAAATGCAAGGGGATATGCCAATTTGATGCAATCAAAAAAGTTAATGGAAATGCTGCTGTAGATGCGCGTGTATGTGAAGGTTGCGGAGCATGTGCTGTTGCCTGCCCTGAAGCATTCGAGCTGAAAGACATCAAAACAGGAGACATGATCATCTATGAAGGAGAGTTCACCCTTGTTTCCGGAAAGCTTCTTCCAGGTGAGAAAAACAGCGGAAAAATAGTTCATGAGATAAGAAAAAAAGCCGATGATACTGCAAAACAGGAAAGTGCTGAAGTTATTCTTATCGACAGTGCTGCAGGAATAGGCTGTCCTGTTATTGCTTCGGTGATGGGATGCAATTACGCTATTGCAGTTGTAGAGCCTACCCCCGCAAGCATTTCAAGCGTTAAAAGGGCTTTGGAAGTTGTAAAGCATTTTGGAATTGCATATTCTGTTGTCATCAATAAAGTGGGCCTTTCAAAAGAAAATGAAGACAGAATAAGAAATGAGCTGGCTAATATAATAGGGGAGATACCTTATGACAAGGAGCTTCCGAAGCTTCTGGCAAATAAGATTCCTCCAATAAAAGGAAAAGGGGAATCTGCAGATGCATTAAGGAAAATTTCAGAAAATGTTGAAAAAATAATTGAGGAAAGAAAATAAGGAGTTTGTAGTTTTGAAAAGGTCAATTCATAAATATTTTAAAGTCTCTTATCTAAAGAAACCAACATGGATTTGTCTACTTATGTAATAATAGTGGCAGTAGCAGCTGTAATCTACGGCCTTATTGCCAGGACCATCCAGCACAAGCTGGGCAATAGGAAGCAGATGGAAGAAATACAAAGAGAGTCGAAAAGGCTTAACCAGGAATACAAGGATGCGATGGGTGCAGGAAAAAAGGAAAAAGCAGATGAAATAATGAAAGAACAGATGGCACTCATAGGCGGAATGAACAAGATAATGTTTGCACAGTTCAAGCCGATGCTGGTGATTATAGCTATCTTTATTCTTTTTACCAGTGTTCTCGGGTTCTTTGACCCTACTCTTGCTGATGATATTACTGTTGAGCTGAATGATGCAGGAGCAGAGTGTGATTCCATTGCTGAAGACGGAGTATACAGCGGATGCTACCTGCTTGAAAGCAATAATACAGGAAAATGGACCGTCACTGTAAAAGCGCTTAATGATGGAAGCGAAAAGGCAAGCAACGGAACAATATTCTATCTTGGTGAAAAGACAGATGATAATTTTGTTGAAAAAGCAAAAGGAGAAATACTTATCGGACTTGACAAGGAAGTTTACCAGTCCGGAGAGGAAGTGCTGATAACCGCTGAGCACAAATCAGATGCAGGCGGGTTCTTTGACTTTTTTATGGGTTCTGGTGAATACGAGGCACCGCACAGCATGGTTGCAGTGATTGACAGCGGAACACACTTTGAGGTAGAGCTTCCGATTACTATACCTTTGCTGAATGTAAAAACCATTTACCAGCCTTATTGGTGGTTTATTCTCATATCAATAATATTCAGCCTTGCATTCTCATTAATAGTGGGGAGGTTCCTGAAAAAATGATAATTGCTGTGTGGGGTTATACCGGCGCAGGAAAAAATACACTTGGCAAACATATAGCGGATAAGCTGGGCTACAGGCTTGTCTGCCCTACATTCAAGGACCTTGCAAAAAAAGAAGGCACTTCATTGATGGAACTTCAGAGAAGGGCTGAAAAAGACCATAGCATAGACAAAAAGTTTGATGAACTGCTTAAGGAGCAGGTTGCAGGTGGAAACTGTGTTGTGACCACATGGCTTGGACCATGGATGGTCGATGCAGATGTCAAGATAAAGATATATGTTCCTGAGAGAATAAGGGCTGAGAGGATAGCAAAAAGAGATGATATGAGCCTTGAAAAAGCAGCCGACCACGTCAAGGAACGTGACGAGAACAATATAATGAGGTATTACAAGATTTACAAAATAGACATAACGGATGAAAGTGTTTTTGACGTTGTTCTTGACGGAAGAAAAAAACCAGATAAACTCCTTGATATTTCATTAAGGCTGATAAAAAATAAAGGGGGATATGTATGATAGAAGCAGGAAGAGTTTGTATTGTTGATTCGGGAAGAAGGAAAGGTGAAAAAGTAACTGTAAAAAAAGTCGTAGGCGCTTTTGCTGTTGCTGTTGATTCAAAAGACAAGGAAAGAAAATATGCAGTAAGGCAGCTGACCCCTACAGATGAAAAAAAGTGAATAAATGACAGAAGAAGGCCTAATTCTTATAGACAAGCCTCCAGGCCATACAAGCCATGAAGTTACTGTATTTGTTAAAAGGATTCTTAAGGCAAAAAGAGCAGGGCATGCAGGAACACTTGACCCGGAAGTTTCAGGAGTTTTGCCTGTTGCATTTAACAGGTCTACAAAACTCATTGGTTATATAGCAGGAAAAAGAAAAAGATATGTTGGAATAATAAAATTCAAAGATAAAAATATAAGTGATGAAAAAGTGAAAGGGCTTTTTTCAGAATTTACCGGGGAATTGACGCAGACCCCGCCTAAAATGAGCGCAGTAAGAAAAATTCCGCGCAAAAGGACTGTTTATTTTTTGAAGTTTCTTGAAAGGAAAGATAATCTTGTTTTGTTTGATGCAGAAGTTGATGCAGGAACATATATCCGTACGTTATGTTCTGATATTGGAAAGAAATGCGGGGGTGCAAGGATGGAGGAACTCCGCAGGATTTCTGTAGGAAATATCAGTGAAAAGGAAACAGTTACTCTTCAGGATTTGATAGATGCAATGTGGCTTTATGAAAATGGGAAGAAAGAAAGGCTGCTTAAGCTGATTAAAAAACCCGAGGATTATATTGATGCCAAGAAAATAATTGTGCATAACAAGGCTGTTGAGAATCTTAAAAGCGGAGCCCAGCTGATGGCCCCGGGAATCAAAGATGTTGAAGATGTTGAAAAGGATGAGGTTGTAAAGCTTTATTCTGAAACAGGAGAATTTATTGGCATGGGAAAAGCTCTTTTTGGCAAGGATGAAATGTTAAAAATAAGAAAGGGCCAGGTTGTCAAGATAGAAAGGATGCACCTAAGATAATCTCTCTAGCAGGCTACAGAATTTGCAGATTTCTGCACCGCTTGGTTCGCCGCATTTCTTGCAGTAAGTCATTTTCATTTCTTCCTTGTTATTTTCCTTAAATATTTTTTGCATGGATAAAAAGCTGTTGAGAATCTTGAACATCGAACCGGGATACTTTTCTTCCAGGTTTTCAACTTCCTCCCTTACATATGACCTGAAAGCATAGGTGGAATATGGACAGCATTTCTTGTCTAAAAGCGGAAGTCCTTTCAGCTTTCCATACATAACTATTTCCCTTTCAGGCAGTTTAAGGAAAGGCTTTATCCTTGTTACGAATTTGCTGTCATCTAGCAGGGGTTCGTTATACCTGAATAATCTCATCGGCTCATTCCTTAGGATATTCATCAATACAGTTTGTGCAGTATCATTCAGGTTGTGTGCAATGGCCAGCTTATCTGCTCCAAGCTCTTTTGCATGCTTGTTAAGAATATAACGCTTTGCAACACCGCATTCGCTGCATGGATTTCTTGTTTTTGTTTTTTCAACAAGCTCTTCCAAAGTATAGCCTATATCTTCCTTGAGCTTGAAAATATGATGTGGAATTTCCAGTTTTTTGCATTGTTCACCCGCAATATCAAGTATTTTTTTATTATAGTCGCATTCGAGCCCTAAATCAAGGGTTATTGCAATCAATTTGTAGGGGAGTTTCAACTTAAGCTTGTGAAGCATATAAAGAAGAGTGGTGCTGTCTTTACCTCCGGATAAGCCAAGAGCAACAGTTTCATTTTTCTTAACCATCCTGAATTCCCTTACAGTATCCAGGAATTTTTTTTCCACATGGCTGTAGAAGTGCTTTCTGCACATGTATTTGTTTGCATATGGGAGATGAATCACTGCGCTTCCGCTGCATCTGGAGCATTTCTTGTCTTTGGGAATGTCTAATCCCAAGTCAACTTCGCATGTTTTCTTCTCAACCATTACAGGAAAATAAGGATGAAAAAGAATATAAACATAGGATTTCAACCAGATATTCTATTTTCACAAAAATTCATCAATAAATACATTTATAAACATTAATAAACAAAATATTTATATGAAAAATTCGATGACTAGAAAGCCTCATGCACAAGTAAAAAACGGCAGGGATCAGATTAAAACAGCTCAATTCAGAGCAGACAGGAGAAAGTTCATAAAAGGAGCACTTTGCACTTTAGGAGCACTTGCAACAGGATGCTACAGCTCTTATGATATCAGAACAACCGGAGAAGGATGCCAGACAAGGGAGCTAACAGTTGAAGAAGAAGGTTCCCATACCGTGCTTCCGCTTGATTCACGCAATACAAATGCTCTTCACATAAATGAAACAACAGAAGCATTTGCAGGATACAAGGTAAAGCTTAATGATATTTCGGAAATAGTAGGGCCGTCCGGGCTTTCCTGGGACAGGAACATAACGGTAACCATACTTAATGAAGCAGATGAAATAATCGAAAGCGGAGTTATTCTGAATCCTACAATGACATCAAGCTGGACATCAAGCGATGGGAATGTGATCATTACGGCAAATTTCGTTTCCAATGACGGGCTTTCAACACCGCAAAAATGGGCGGATATAACAATTACCAGCATGAACAGCCGGATATCCCAAGAATGGACAAACAGGAAGCGAAGGACCGAAGAAGAACAGCCACCTTCCTGCGAAGAAGTAATAACAAGCGAAAGAATGCTTGGGATGGATTCGGTATTTACTCCCGGACTTGGAGGTGAATCGAACTACAACACGTTCAGTATGTTCATTCTTGGAGAAGAATACAAAATAGCTTTTGTAACTCCTCCTGCAGATACATCTTCCGATGGCACTACATTATTCCTGTTCAAAGATGTAGAGCATGGAAACGTAAGTTCAGGTGAGGAATACAATTTCAGCAGGGTGCGTCTGGTTGCAGAAGAAGTAGGATGGGACAATGAAGGGTTGTATAGTGCATTCAGATTATACAGCCGTGAAACCGGTGAAATAGTCGAATTTTTGGATTATGCAACAGGTGAAAGGGAAAGTTTATTCGTAATGCGCAACAACAGCAAGAGGTTCTTTGTAGTACCTGGAACGGGAGACGTTTACGATGATACACAGTTGATTTATTGCAACATAGGAGTAAGTGGAAGTGGTGTAGAGCTTTTTGCCACTATGTACAAGAAACTTCTGATTCTCACGAACGGCTATCACACAGCAGTACCCTATGATTTATTTAGTCCCATAGAAGATAGGTATATTGTTTCAATGGACTTTAATCCTGAAGGAACTCTGATCACAGGACTTTCGCTTAACAGAGAGTAGCTATAGAAAAAACACTTAATGAAACCTAACGATAACTGCCAGCGGGAGGCGGCCTTGAAATATCCGGCTTGTATCTTGAAGGGAGTCTGGGGCCTACACCTCTTCTTCCACGACCGTATGTTCCTGTTTTCCCTATAGTTGTTATCTCAGGCAGCTTTTTTTTCAGCAGGGCAGCCACCGCATCTTTGACTTTGCCTGTTCCAACATAAACCTTTATTCCTGCATCATAAAGAACCTTGTAAGCGCGTGCACCGCAGTTTCCAGTAATCACCGCATCCGCCTTAAGATCAACAAGTACCTGCGCCAGTATGACTCCTCCTTTTCTTCCGCTAAAAACTGCAGGATTTTTCAATATTCTGCTGCTTTTGACTTTTCTCTTTTCTATCTTTAGAACAGTAAAAGTTGGTGACTTTCCGAATATGGGATACACTAAATCATTTAATCCGCCTTTATCAGTCGAAACAATTATTTTCATTTTTATACCCGGCATTCATCCTCTTGTAAGAATTTTAAATTTTATGCTAATTCCACTTGCATTCCCCTACAACACAACCGCAGGATAAACCGTATTTTGAAGCATCATAGCAGTTTCTCCATTCACAAGTAGTTGCAACCGGCTCTTCGCTTGTGGACTGGCATACCTGGCCTGAACAGCCTCCCGTAACGCATTCGGAATCAGAAGAACATGCTCCATTTGTGGACCATCCGCAGAATTCATCACCAGGCACTTCTTCCAAAACACATCTTACCTGGGGAGGATAAGATTCAAGCAGAATGCATTCACCTGAAGCACATCTGGAACATGGGTCTCCCTCCCAGCATATTGGGGTATCTTTATCTTCAAACTTGTAGCATTCTCCTACTTCACATGGAGTTAATGCATCGCAGAATATTTCTTCAGTGATATTGGTGGCATTAGGCCCATCAGTTGGTGGAACCTGTGGCTGAACACAGCCCAGAGCAATGAACATTCCAAAAAGCAAAATTACAAATAATCCTTTCATATTAATCCTCTCGTCCTGTTTGTTTTTATAAGTATATACAATGAAACTGCAAGTATTGTAAGACCAATAACTGCAAATGCAATATAATCATATCTTGGTTCTTCCTGTTCAAGCAGCATAGCTTCAGCAGGCGGTTCAGCTGCAAGAGAAGTATCTTCTTCAACTTCGTTATATTCATCTTTTTCTTCCTGTATTGCAATCATGCCCCCGCTTTCTGGCTCAAAAGTAGTTTCTTCAGGAATTGCACGCATATCTTCAAGCTGCGGGTACAAAACCCCCTCATCTGCAAGTATATTAACCAGCGGTGAAGCAAGACCAACAAATCCGTAAACCGAAAGAAGCAGGCCTATAATGGCAGTAGCAATCAGGATAACAACTCTTGTAGGGCCTTCTCCTCCTACGATTTTCCTGCCATCTTCAGTAAGAGTATAATACTTCCATTTATGATTTGAAGGAACTTGTTCAATCAGTCTTCCTTCAAGAAGAACTTCGATATGCTCTTTGGCAGTTGTCTTGGAAATTTTAAGCTTTTCAGCAATCTCTGAAAGAGTGTGATTTCTTTTCTTTAACAATTTCAGTATTTCTGTCCTGGTTTCTGAAGTAAGGGATTTGAATGTTTTCTTATCCATCACAACAGCATCTTCAATTCCTCTTTCCATGAAGTAGATTAGAATATATAAGATTTATAAAGAAAAAGAAATCGTAAGGTTTTTGGCTAACCTGTTTTTTCTTCCTGGCCCTCAATTATTTTTATGGCATTATCTATTTTATCTTTCATTGACCTGCCTGTTGCCAGTCCGAAAAAATCAAGGTCTGCAAGAAGATCTTCCCTTTCTGTTTCTGTAAGTTGGGATTTGCAGAAAGTGAAACCACATATTATTCTTGGATAATGGGTGTTTGTCTTTTCCACATTTTTCTTTAAGATTGAGAATTCATCTATTGCTTCGTCTTTTCTTCCGCAATGCATCATGCAATATGCCTTGATTGTGCGTGCATGCACATAATCTTCATTATGAAATTTTTCATCTTTGTATAATGAAAGGAAATCATCTATTTCTTCTATTGTCTTTTCATATTTTTTCAATTTTCTCTGCAATTCAAAATGTTCCAACCTTATCTGGGGCGAATTCTTTATTGCCTGCGGCGAATTGTTGATTACTTCCTCTGCCTCAGTGTATTTTCCGTTCTTGTAGTAGATAGCAAGGAGTTTGTTGTAAAGATTCATATGCACTATACTGTTCTTTTTTGCCATGTCAAAAATAATCTCAGCATATTTGGGTTTATCCATGCATATGGACATCATTGAATTATAGACAGGCGCATCGGCAAACCCCGAGGATACTGCATTTTCAAAAACAGCCCATGCTTTGTCAAATTTTCCAATTGCACCATAAAGTGTTATAACTGCAGTCGCGACTGAAGAATCGCAAATCCCCCACTTGAGAGCCAATTCACAGATTTCTTCAGCCTCATCAAGCCTGTCAGATTCACCGGGCACAAGCTTATCCCATGAGGTATACATGGAAATCAATTTTGAAATTACATATTTGTTGTTTGGGTCTTTTTTAAACAATTTCAGGACGGTTTTTTCAGCTCCCTTGAAATCTTTATTCAGTCCCTTGTCATAAACATCCTTTATGTATTCCCAGTGTTTTATTTTTGGAAAATCAGGGTCCTGTTTTTTGGAATATCCTTTTTGTGCCCTGTATCTTCTTCTCTTTGTTCTCTTTGAAAGGCCTTTTTTGACCCGTCTAATATAAACAGTATCAGTCATTATGTTAATTTAAGGAAGAAAATGTTTTAAAGACTTTCATAAATCTCTTTCAGCCTTTGTCCTATGTTCTCAAGGCTGTTTTCCTTTGCAAGCTTCAGCGCATTTGTAGAAAGTTTCCTGCGCAATTTGCTGTCCTTCTCTATAAGCTTGATATACTTCTTGAATTCCTTGTTGTTTTTTGCTTTAAGGCAGTTCCTTCCATGGTAAAGCCAGCCTTGATAAGCAGGAATGTCTCTTACAATTATCGGCTTCCCCATTGCGGCAGCTTCAAGTATCACAATTCCCTGGGTTTCAACCTTTGAAGGGAACAAAAGTATGTCTGCTGCAGAATAAGCCATTAGTATATCCTTGAAAAATCCAGTAAATTTAAGGTTCTTAGGTGGCTTTTTGATGTATTTTTCTATTTCAGGATATCTTACCATAAAAGGAGGATATATTGTCCCAAACCACCTGAACTCCTGTTTTTTCATATCAATTGCAATCCTGGCAAAATCCTCACAACCCTTTCTTTTTATTACATGGCCGACAGATATGACTAGCGTCTTGTCACCTATCTTTTCCTTTTTCCTGTATCTTTTTCTTTTTGCCTCGCTGTGTTTGTATTTTTTTATATCCACGCCATTGCTTACAACTTCTATCCTTTTTCTTTTTCCTATATGCTTTCTCAATACTTTTGCAGCATAGGGCGAAGGGCACATTGCAACATCAGCATACTTGTAAAATGAAGGAAAAATTTTCTTTAAAACAGGATAAATATCATTGCTTGCCATAAAGCTTTCCTTGAAATCCTCGGGGACAGTATGCCCGTGTACGATTATTTTTTTGCCTCTTTTCTTGAAATAGCCGCTGTATAAAGGTGATTTTAATCCAAGCGGCTGGTTAAGGTG